>VOFH01000138.1_pt1 | contig 50000 bp, 56 predicted proteins | sample 5384091 | NCBI WGS metagenome assembly VOFH01 (sample SAMN12384727, study PRJNA508395) | human gut metagenome | isolation source: healthy gut G | host: Homo sapiens
GCGCCGCTGTCCGGATTCCAGGTTTCCGCCGCCTTCGTGAGCGCCAGAAAGCCCACCTGCTCGAGATCGTCCAGAACAACGCCCCGGCTTCCGTTGAAGGCTCTGTGCCAGCGTCTTGCCGTCTGCATGACAAGCCTCCGGCAAGCCAGCCAGAGAACCAGAATGTCTGTGTCTCCGTTCTGAACGCTTCGGGCGATGTCGTTTGTTCGCTCGCCCTGTGTGGATAACACTTGCAAAATGCGTCCTCCTGTGGTAAATTAAATTTACCATCTGCACACCCCACCTGAGGACTGCCGCCCACCTGGGCGGCTTTCTTATTTTTCTTCCCTCGTCACCCGGACAAGGTTTGCCGCGCACTCCGGGCAGTAAACGCTTGTACCGTACAGATCCGCGAAGCCGCCCCGGAAGGTCTCCACGATGTCTACGGCGTGTTCTCTGCCGCAGACAGGGCAGCGTGTAAAAACGTTGTCGTTTCGTAAGTTGATCTTTCTGCCTCTTGACTTGATATAAAACATTATTTTTCCTCCATTGTTCAAATTTTTCGTTATTTTCACACCCGGAAACGCCGGGCGATCAACTTTGCTGCTTCGTCCCGAAGATCATAGTCAAGATACGGAACCGTCTGGCTCACAAACCTTGACCACGCAAGCCACCGATCGCGCCGCCTGCGCGGGACGTGGACGTGCACAAGCAGCCGCCGGACATCGTCGAGGTCAAGCGCCTTCATTTCGCCACCCCCGCTTTTTGACCGCTCGTATGTAGTCCTCGGTCAGTTCGGTGAACCGCATGTGCGAGCCGTCGAAGCCCATCTGAACAATGCCGGTTCTGCCGCGGCGGTTTTTTGCGACCTTGACACCAATCGTGCCGGTGTCGCTGTCGATCTTCCAGAGAAAAACAATTTTGTTCGCGTTTTGCTCCAATTCTCCGGAATCCCGCAGGGACATGAGCCCCGGTTCCTCGGTTTCATCCTGCGTACGGTTCAATTGACAGAGAACCACGATGGGGATGCGCAGTTCCGTTGCGAGGATTTTCAGCTGCCGGGAGATCGCGCCGACCTCCAAGTTTCGCGAGTCGTACCGCTGTGTACTTTGCAGCAAAGTCATAAAATCCACAATGATCAGTTCGTGGTTCTTGATCGTCCGCGCCTGTGCCCGGATTTTCTGAACTGTGACATTCGGCGAGTCGCAGATCGTGATGGGCAGCTGTGACAGGCTGCTGGATGCTGCCGCGAGATCGGCAAGGTCTTCGTCGGATAGCCGCTTATCGATGAGTTTGTCCATCGTGACACGGCTTTTCCGTGCCATCAAGCGCTCGGCCAGCTCGTCACTGAGCATTTCAAGGCTGTAAATCAAAACCCCGTGCCCACTACGCGCGGCATATTCGGCGAGGTCGAGGGCGAAGGCGGATTTTCCGACGCCGGGTCTTGCGCCGATCAAAACCAGCTGTCCGGCGTTAATGCCCTTGAGAAGCCCATCCAGCTTCGGGAAGCCGGTGTCAATACGAAGCTCTTTGTCGTTTGCAATGCCATCCCACGCCGACTTCATCGCCTGTCCAATGCTCTGTAAGCCGTCGCCAGCGCTTGCCCGTAGGAAGTTCTGACAGATGCCTGCGACCGCTGCGGCGGCATCTTCGCTTTCCAAAGCTTCCTGAATCGCCAGCTTGAACCGCGCTCGCTTGCGCGTTGGTGGAGCATTCTGGCATGGTCTTCCGTGTTTGCCAATGTGGGCGTAACGTTCATGCAGTCGCCGATAAACCGAACCGCATCGTCCACACGATTCCGGATGGCGTCGGCGGCAAGAACTGCGTCGAAGTGTTTTCCCCGGCCCAGTGCGTCGCAGGCGGCTTCAAAGACCTCGCTGCAAGCGGAAATGGAGAAGTCGTCCGGGCTCAGGATGCCGCTGATTTTGTCGCAGATCTTCGGCTCAATGCAGATTGCGCCGACGATGGAGTACTCAAGCTGTGAAGTGTCCATCTACTATCCGCCCCCCATCCGTGCCAGCAACGCCGTGTATTGCCGCCGAAATTTTTCACCGGACAAGATGTTCTTTTGCCAGAACGGGTCATCCTGCGAGAATAGCAACACCCGCTCAATCTCCGACCAATCATGTCCGTCCAACCGATGGCATTTGTCAAACGCGTCCGCCCATGCTTGCAGCTGCTTCTCGCTCGGCGGGGATGCTGTCGGCAATCGCTGCGCGATTTCGTCGCGGAGACAGCACGCAGCCTGATATGCGTCCGAGTCCGGCGGGAAGACCTTCTTCGTCCGCTTTTCGGATTCTGGCTTGTCCGAACTCGGCACTGTCGAGTCGGACGGAAGAGTAATAACTTGTACTATGCTATCCTGGGTTAACCGCTGGTTGCCGTCCGGTTGACCAACGGTTTCCAGCTGGTTAACCGCCCCAATCTGAACAAGTAAATTCTGATAGATGCTTGGCTGGTAACGGTCTTTTCGAATTTGATTGTTCTTCGACCAATCCTCGATGTACGCCACAAGATCTTCGTTCAAAACCGTGATAAAGCCTTTTGAGACCAAGACCTTCAAATCGTCTTCGACCGCACCGGTCATGCGCATGACGGAAAAAGCTTCGACAACTCCGTCATCGTCTGCCGCCATGCCCAAATCGTAGTACAGAAGCCTTGACGATGGCGGCATCCTCAAAAAACGAGCGGAACCGATTACAGATTTCGAAAACATTCTTCGTTCAGCCATCGTTCCACCCCGCAATCTGCGCTTGATCCGTAAGGTCCGCAAGCGCCGTTTCCGCTGCCCGCGCGATGCTGGAAATTTCCGCTGCCCTGCGGCTCATGGAGCGGGCGAATCGCTGCACATCTTCCGGAGTTTCAGGCAGGAAGTAACCATCCCGATTATTGACAGAATCAGTTTTCCTGCCTTGCGTTCCTGCTGGATTTTGAACCGCACCAGCCGCTCATTCATGCCGGTCAGAGCCACAAGTTCGCGCAGCGTTACGCCGTTCTCTGCACCGGTTTGAAGAAGTTCAAAAATATGTAGCGATTTCCCGACACTTGTGATAAAATTAGGAACGGAATGATTGACCGCAAAATCATCTTTCCACGCCTCCGCTAGTGCTGCAACACCGGCGGGGCTTTTTCGTTTTCATACCGCATCGGCGCGACCTCCCGGAACGACGGCCAGCGGACGAATCGTGCCAGATTGTATGGTTTGTTCCTTCGCTGTCTGCCCACCAAAAAACTCGTCGAGTACGCCGAGGTCAATCAGATACTTTGTCCCAACGCGAACAGATGGGATTTGCCCCGACGTGACTAAACGGCGCAATGCAGTCTTCGTGACCGCCGTGTGCGGGTCTGTTCGCCGCATAAAAGCTGCAGCCTCGTCAATGGTTCGCATCTGCCTCAAGCAGACATCGCCTCCCTTTTTAGCTGTTCAATTGCTTGCAAAATACGCACTTTCTTCTCCTGAGAGAGTTCTACGCGTAGCCAGCGTGTCAATGTCGGTTCACTAATGCCAACCATCTGTGCAATCTTCCAAAGCGGAATGTGCGCCTCTCGCTGCCATTCGAATTTGAATATTCTCCATAATTCCTCCTTGACAAAAATCACTTTATCGCTTACATTCTAAGCATATCATCAGCATCACGAGTTTCATAGTATTAGAACTATTAGAATTTTGCGAGGTTTTTATGAACAAAAAAATATATTTGTCGAGTTAACGTGCGCATCCACTATACAAAATGTCTTAGTTGAGAAACGAGACGGTGTAACATGGCTTCGCAGCAGTATTGACGTCGATACGCCATCCCCACGCCCGCTCTGTGTTAACGTATTAGTAAAAATCGATGATTTAATTTCAGATTTTTTTGAACTAGCAACTCTTATCGAGAAAAATATAGATTTATCGAAATATGTTCCAATGTACTATGACGATTTTATGTGTTTTATCTCGGAACGAATAAAGCGTCAAGATCCGGACAAGTTCAAAGCAGCAGATGTAGCAACAACTTACTTAGCTACAGATGACTGTATCGATAATAAGCTTTACAGTCCGTTTTCTGATAAACGGTGTATTTTCTTGCAAGAAAACTCTAAATTGATAATTAGGAAAACAGCTCAGTTCTTTGCAAAATATGGTTTGCCAAGTCTCAAAGCAATAGAGGAGTATACCGCGCCTGCTTCAGCCTCTTCAGTAATACTTCTTATGGCCCCAATCATGCTAAATACGTCACTTCCGAAGTCAATTTATTCTGCTCCGGTTAGTTACTGGCTCTATCTTATATTTGAACTCTATTTGCGCTACTCCAAGCCCTCACTTTATGAGGAACTTTTGAAAAGAACATACTATACCCCCTTATATGACCGTCCACAAATTAAAAGTAATATTTCAATCGAGCTAACCTATACGCAGGCTAGCGGATGGGCAGAGGCAAAAAAGGTTAAGACACTTTTGATGCAATCACTCTCTTCCTTTTCTATGATGATACAAGAGAAGTGAAATGCTGCCAATATTGCGGGCGAGTGTTTGTCTCGAGTAAAAAAACGGCGATTTATTGTTCGCCTTCGTGTCGTAATTGCGCGAATTCGAAAAAGAGCTATGAAAGAAGAAAGGGGCTAGAGAAGAGTGGCAAACATCAAACGGATTGAGGGCAAGACCGGCGTCTCTTTCAGATCACCGTCACGCAGGGACGCGACATCAGCGGAAAGCAGGTGCGCCACTACCGGACGTGGAAACCGGAAGGCAAAATGACCGAGCGACAGATGCAGAAGGCCGTGGAGCGTGCAGCAGCGGACTTTGAGCGGAATTGAGCAGGGATACCAGACCGACAATCGCCAGACGTTTTTCCTCCTATGCCCGCTACGTCATCGCCCTCAAAAAAAGAAGCGCGGGCATCAAAGAGCGGACGCTTTCGCACTACGAATATCTGCTTTCCCGCTGCGATCAGGCAATCGGACATCTGCGCCTCTGTGACATCCGACCGCAGCACTTGAACCTGTTCTATCAGAATCTGCAAGAAGAAGGCGTACGCAGCGGCAAGAGCCGCGCAACGGCGAAGCTTGACCTCGGGGCTTATCTCAAAAAAGCGGGCGTGACGCGCGATGCACTGGCCTCCAGAGCGGGCGTATCACCGACTACGATCACGACAGCCTGCCGGAAGGAGCCCATCATGGAGGCCAAAGCAGACCAAATCTCTGCCGCACTTGGCAGAAAAACAAAAGACCTGTTCAACATCGAACAGGACAGGACGCCGCTTTCAGCAAAGACCGTTGCGGAATATCACAGGTTTATTCACACCGTCATGCAGCAGGCAGAGGACGAGCTTCTGATACCCTACAACCCGGCAGCAAAGGCTTCAGCGCCAAAGGTCGGGAAAAGCAAGCCGGATTTTTACGAGCCGGACACCGTCGCCGCCATTCTGGACGCAGCAGAGCAGGAGCCCATCAAGTGGAAAACGATGCTGCATCTGTTCCTGATTACGGGAAGACGCCGGGAGGACATCTGTGGTCTCAAGTGGGAGAAAATCGACTTTGAGAATCATATCGTCTGCATTGACACCTCTTCTCTATCTCCCGAAGCTCGGCATTTATGAAAGTACGACGAAAACGGAGAACACGACGTTTCTTCCGCTCCCGGAAGAGACCATGCAGCTTTGCGGGAATATCGGGCGTGGTACAATGAACTCCGGCTCAAGAACGGCGACCGCTGGCAGGACAGCGGCTTTCTGTTGTGAAGAACAACGGTGCACCGATACACCCGGACAGCTTCGCAGGCTGGCTGCGCAAGTTCACAAAGCGGCATGACCTCCCGCACTTGCACCCGCACGGATTCCGGCACGAACGCCTCCATGCTGATCGGAAACGGCGTGGATGTGGTCACAGTTGCAAACCGGCTCGGTCATGCCGATGTTTCCACGACGCTGGACATTTACTCGCACGCCATCAACGAGGCAAAGGCGAAGGCGTCCGAGACGCTGGCAGACGTGATGCTCCGACGCAAAAAGGCATAAAAACGGCGGACAAGCAGCTGTCCACCGTGATTTTTGTTCGGTTGTGCGTAAAATGTGCGGTAAATCAAAATCCGTGCGAGGGAAAGTATGCAGAAAAATTAGAAAAGCAGTCAATTTCACGAGGAAATCAACTGCTTTTCTGGTACGCCGGAAGGGACTCGAACCCCCGACCTACTGGTTCGTAGCCAGTCACTCTATCCAACTGAGCTACCGGCGCATACAACGCTTTCATCGGCGCTCCAGTATAATAGCACACGCTCTCAAAATGCAAGCCCTTTTTGAGAAATTTTGATTTTTCTTTTTGCCCTGCCTTGCATTCTCAATCTCGAACAATATGCTCCCTTTTCGCATGTTGCTCAAAAACGGGCGCAGAAGTTTGTAGGATTTGGCGGGCAGAATTTTTTGATGGCGCGAAAAAATTTTTATGAGGCATTTATAATTGAAGTACAATCTAAGATTGGTAGCTGTAAGGAAGTGTTTCGCACACGGGCTGCAACTATCACTCGGCTGATCTGGTTGAGTGTTTCAGGTATTTCGCCTGAAGCACTTTTTCATATCCAAATTCCGGGTGAACGCATCAAAACAAGGAGGAATCAGTATGTATTTACTCACAAACGGTCGTCTGATTACCAGAGATCCCAACGCAAAGGCTACTACGAAAAGGCGGCGTCGTCTTTGAAGGCACGAAGATCGTAGAAGTCGGCGAAGCAGCCCTGCGCGCGAAATATCCGCAGGCGGAAATCATCGACGCCAAGGGCAACGTCATCATGCCCGCGTTCATCAATGCGCACCCCATCTATTCCGCACTGGCCCGCGGTCTTTCCATCAAGGGCAACAACCCCACGAATTTCTATGAGGTGCTCGACGGTACCTGGTGGGCTATTGACCGCAAGCTGACGCTCAAGGGCACGAAGGCCTCGGCTGACGCTCTGTACATCGACTGCATCAAGCAGGGCGTGACGACGATCTTCGATCACCACGCCTCCTACTGTGAGATCCCCGGCTCCCTGTTCCAGATCGCGGAGTCGGCAAAGCAGTTCGGCATCCGCTCCTGCCTGTGCTACGAGGTCTCCGACCGCGACGGCGAGGAGAAGTGCCTCCAGGCCATCCAGGAGAATGCCGACTTCATCACCTGGTGCGAGAAGGAGAAGAACCCCATGCTCGCCGCGATGTTCGGCGGACACGCGCTGTTCACCATCTCCGACAAGACGTTCGACCGTATGGTCGCAGCGAACAACGGTCGCACCGGCTACCACATCCACGTTTCCGAGGGCATGAACGATGTGTATGACAGCCTGCAGAACTATGGCCGCCGCCCTGTGCAGCGTCTGCACGACCACGGCATCCTCGGCCCGAAAAGACGATCCTCGGCCACTGCATCCACGTCAACACGGCAGAGATCGAGCTTATTAAGAATACCGACACCATGGTCGTCAACAATCCGGAGTCCAACATGGGCAACGCCGTCGGCATCTGCCCGGTGCTGCCGCTGTCCAAGGCGGGCATCCTCCTCGGCATGGGCACGGATGCCTACACGAATGATATGCTCGAGTCTCTGAAGGTAGCCCTCTGCTCGCAGCGGAGCAATGCCTGTGCGCCGAATGTCGCGTGGTGCGAGGTCACGGACATGCTCTTCAAGAACAACGCGAAGATCGGCGCGCGCTACTTCGACGCGCCCCTCGGCGTGCTGGAACCGGGCGCGGCGGCGGACGTCATCGTCATGGACTACAAGCCGTTCACCCCGTTCTCCGATGCGAACATCGACGGCCATATGATCTTCGGCATGACCGGCCGCCAGTGCCAGACGACGATCGCCAACGGCAAGCTCCTCATGAAGGACCGCGAGCTTATCGGCGTCGACGAAGAGGCGATCAATGCGCACATCCTCGAGGAGTCCAAGAAGCTCTGGGGCGCGCTGAACGACTGCACCTACTAATTTATAATTCATTTTCGTCAAATATGATCCTGCGCCGCGCCCGTCTTACCCGGGGTGCGCGCGGCGCCGCAACAAGCATCACAGGAGGATGATCCCATGTCTGAGAAAATGTATCCCATTCCGTTCCGCAGCCTGATGAACTGGATCCTCGCAGAGCGGGAGAAGACTGGCGAGGTCTTCGGCGTGCATAAGCGCTGGATCGCCGACCCGGCCAAGACGCTTCCCATCTTCGGCGAGAAGATCGAAAGCCCGTTCGGCCCCGCTGCAGGCCCGAACAGCCAGCTGGCGCAGAATATCATCGCCGCCTACGTCGCAGGCGCGCGCTTCTTCGAGGTCAAGACCGTTCAGAAGATGGACGGCGCGGAGCTTGCCGCCTGTGTGCCGCGTCCCTGCATCCTTGCAGACGACGAGGGCTACAACCAGGAGTGGTCCACGGAGCTGGAGGTCGGTCAGGCGCTCGATGAGTATGTCAAGGCGTGGTTCGCCCTGAAGATCATGGCAAAGGTCTGGCATTACGGCGACCCGGACGGCTTTGTGTTCAACATGTCCGTCGGCTATGATCTCGAGGGCATCCGCGGTCCGAAGATCGATCATTACATCGAATCCATGAAGGACGCTTCGCAGCTGCCGGTGTTTGCCGAGTGCCGTAAGGTCCTGACGGAGTTGTTCCCGGAGGAGGCGGCGTTCATCGCCTCCATCTCGCCGCAGGTCTCCCACAGCGTCACACTCTCGACGCTGCACGGCTGTCCGCCCGATGAGATCGAGCGCATCGCGTCCTACCTGCTGACCGAGAAGCATGTGCACACGTTCGTCAAGTGCAATCCGACGATCCTCGGCTATCACGATGCCCGCGCCATCCTCGACTCCATGGGCTATGACTATATCGTTTTCGACGATCACCACTTCAACGAGGACCTGCAGTGGAAGGATGCCGTCCCGATGTTTGAGCGTCTGCAGGCGCTGGCGGACCACGAGAAGCTGCAGTTCGGCCTGAAGCTTTCGAACACGTTCCCGGTCGACACGACGCGCGGCGAGCTGCCGAACGACGAGATGTACATGTCCGGCCGCTCCCTGTTCCCGCTGACCATCGAAATGTGCCGCCGCATCTCCGCGCAGTTCGGCGGCAAGATGAAGATCTCGTTCGCGGGCGGCGCAGACTTCTTCAACTGCGACAAGCTGCTGGCGGCCGGGATCTGGCCCGTCACCGTCGCCACGACGATCCTGAAGCCGGGCGGCTATAACCGCCTGACTCAGATGGCCGAAAAGACGGCCGGCATGCCGTTCCGCCCGTTCGACGGCACGGACACCGAGGCCATTGCGGCCCTGTCCGCCGCCTGCCGCACGGATCCGCACCACTGCAAGCCCGTCAAGCCGCTGCCCACGCGCAAGTCCGAGGAAAAGGTGCCTTGGTTCGACTGCTACTCCGCTCCCTGCCGCGGCGGCTGCCCCATCGCACAGGACATCCCCGAGTATCTCGAGCTGTGCCGCAAGGGCCTGTATAACGAGGCTCTGGCCCTTATCACGGAGCGCAACGCTCTGCCGTTCATCACCGGCACGATCTGCGCGCACCGCTGCATGGGCAAGTGCACCCGCAATTTCTATGAGGATCCCGTCCAGATCCGCGCTGCCAAGCTGCTGGCGGCCGAGAAGGGCATCGATGCCAGAATGGCATCCATCGTCCGCCCGGCTCCCGTTCCCGGCAAGCGCGCTGCCATCATCGGCGGCGGCCCGACCGGCATTGCTGCGGCCTACTTCCTCGGCCGTGCAGGCGTGGCCTGCACCATCTTTGAGCGCACCGGCAAGCTCGGCGGCATCGTCCGCCATGTCATCCCGGCGTTCCGCATCTCTGACGAGGCCATTGACCGCGATATCGCCCTTATGCAGGCCTACGGCGCAGAGGTCCGCCTGAATACCGAGGCTCCCTCCGTCGAAGAGCTGCACAAAATGGGCTATACCCACATTCTCTATGCCACCGGCGCATGGAAGCCCGGCAAGCTGAACATCCCCGGCAACGTCCGCGGTGTCATTGGCTGGATGCAGGAGCGCAAGGCCGGTGCGAACGAGCCGCTCGGCCATGTCGCCGTCGTCGGCGGCGGCAACACCGCCATGGATGCTGCCCGCGTGGCAAAGCGCGGCGGCGCGGCGTCCGTGACGCTCGTCTACCGCAGAACGCGCCGCTTTATGCCCGCCGATGCGCAGGAGCTGGAGCTTGCCATGCAGGACGGCGTGGAATTCCTGGAGCTGGCTGCTCCGGTCAAGCAGGAAAACGGCGTCCTGACGTGTGAGAAGATGCGCCTCGGCGAGCCGGATGCCTCCGGACGCCGCAGCCCGGTTCCGACCGGCGAAACGGTCGAGCTGCCGTGCGACCTCGTGATCTCCGCCGTCGGCGAGCAGGTCGAGGAGCAGGTGTTTACGGACAACGGCATCACGCTCAGTGCGAAGGGCCGTCCTGCCTTCTGCACGAACGTTCCCGGCGTCTATGCTGCCGGTGATGCGCTGCGCGGCCCGGCTACGGTCGTGGAAGGCATCGCAGACGCAGCCCGCTTTGCGGAGGCCGTCATCGGCGCGCCGCACACCTATGACATCCCGGCGGAGGCCCATCCCACAGAGGCCGAGGCTATCGCCCGCAAGGGCATCCTGCGCGCACCGGGCAAGGCCTGCTGCGAGGGCGAGCGCTGCCTGAGCTGTGACACCGTCTGCCAGAACTGCGTGGACGTCTGCCCGAACCGTGCCAACGTTGCGGTCCGCCTGCCGGATGGCCGCACGGAGATCGTGCACGTCGACAAGATGTGCAACGAGTGCGGCAACTGCACGGCCTTCTGTCCGTATGCCTCCGAGCCGTGCAAGGATAAGCTGACGCTGTTCCAGACGACGGAGGACATGGACGATTCCAGAAACTTCGGCTTCTGCTTCCTGCCGGACGGCAAGGTCCGCGCACGCCTGACGACGGAGACCGTCGGTGATCCGGACGAGCTGCCCGCCGATGCCGCCCTGCTCGTGCGCACGATCCGCGACAGCTATTCTTATCTCTATCGTTAACATTACAAATGAACCCCCGGAGCTTCGGCTCCGGGGGAACTTGCGGTCAGGAGACAGCATGGAATTATACGAGATCGTCAATCGCTATCATATCGGAACGAACTACAGCTGCGCAGAATCCATCCTGCTGGGCTGTGAAGAATATTATCATCTGCATTTGCCGGAGCAGGCGCGGAAGCTGTTTACGCTGCTGGGCAGCGGCATGCAGACAGGCCTTTCCTGCTGCGGCGCGCTGACGGCGGGACCGCGATCCTCGGCCTGATGACAACGGGAAACGGCGAATGGAACAGCGACAATCCGGTCGGCGCCGCGCTCGTGGAGGAGCTGACGAACGTGTTCGGGCAGTTTGAAACGCTCTGGTGCGATGAGCTGCGCGGGCTGGAGATCGACGGCTATGAGGACCCGTGCTACTGCGTGGTTGAGACCGTTGCCAAAAAGCTGCAGGAGCTGCTCGCGCGCTGTGAGGAGGAGATCCCCCATGCAGAATGAGGAATGGAACGTCTCTGCCGTATCGCTCTCGCCGGAGCTGGTGCGCCTCGCGCAGCAGAAGCAGGCCCGGCTCGATGCCTGCCTTCAGGCGGCGGAGAACGGCAATGAAGCCGCCATCACGGAGCTTGGCATCAACTATTTTTATGGTATCAACGGCGTCCCGGAAGACCCGGATGCTGCGTTTTACTGGCTCAGTCGGACTTCGCCGGAAAATGCGGCGGGCCGCTGCTTCCTTGGGGCCTGCTATGTGATCGGCAAGGGAACAAAGCAGGATGAGCGGACTGCGGCTGAGCTGTTTCGGGACAGTGCCGCCCTCGGCTTTCCGCCTGCACAGTATGAGCTGGGACTCTGCTATGAGCACGGCATCGGATTGGAACGGAACATGGCCCGGGCGGTCGAGCTGTATGCGCTGGCGGCGGAGCAGGAGGATGCACAGGCCCAGTGCGCCCTCGGAAACCTGTACTTTACCGGGAACGGTGTGTGGAGCAGGACCGGGCGCGTGCCGCGGAGCTTTATACGCGCGCAGCGGAGCAGGGCGACGTGCAGGCACTGAGCTGCCTTGCGGAATGCTATGAGGCGGGCTGCGGCGTCCCGTGCGATCTGGACCGGGCCATTGCGCTGTACGATCAGGCTGCTGCCCTCGGCGACGGCTATGCGCACGAGGAGGCGAGCCGCCTGCGGCTGCTGCGTAATAACCGGCGGCGGAAGTGGGATTTTGAGAGCCTGCAATGATTCTGCAAAGAATTGGAGCACTCGCATGACGCGGGTGCTCCATTTTTTGAGCTGATCAGCCCAGAAGAGCGGCAAGGTCCGCCTCCAGGGTGGTGATGGGCGCAATGGCATAGTGCTCCACGAGGTACTGCAGCACGTTGGGCGACAGAAAGGCCGGGAGCGTCGGGCCGAGGCGGATATTCCGGATGCCGAGGTGCAGGAGCGTCAGCAGGATGCAGACGGCCTTCTGCTCATACCACGACAGGACCATGGAAAGCGGCAGGTCGTTCACACCGCAGTGGAAGGCCTCCGCCAGCGCCAATGCGATCTGAATGGCGCTGTAGGCGTCGTTGCACTGACCGATGTCCAGCAGGCGCGGCAGGCCTGCGACGGTGCCGAGGTCCATATCGTGGAAGCGGTATTTCCCACAGGCGAGCGTCAGCACGACGGTGTCCGGCGGGGTCTGGCGGACGAATTCCGTGTAGTAATTGCGGCCCGCCCGTGCGCCGTCGCAGCCGCCGACCAGGAAGAAGTGGCGGATCGCGCCGGAGCGCACGGCCTCGACGATCTGCGCGGCGTTTGCCAGCACGGCGTCGTGCGCAAAGCCCGTGGTCGTGCCCGTGCCGCCGTTCAGGCCGGTGCGGTGCTGCGTCTCGGCATAGCCGCCCAGCTCCAGTGCGCGCTCGATGACAGGCGTGAAGTCCTTTTCAGCGCCGATGTGCGGGAGATCGGGGTAGGCGACGACAGCCGTGGTGAACACGCGGTCGGCGTAGGACGGGCGCGGCGGCATGAGGCAGTTCGTCGTGAACAGGATCGGCGCGGGCAGGTCTGCAAATTCCTTCTGCTGGTTCTGCCATGCCGTGCCGAAATTCCCCTTGAGATGGGGATATTTTTTCAGCTCCGGATAGGCGTGTGCCGGGAGCATCTCGCCGTGCGTATAGACTGCGATGCCGCGGCCAGCCGTCTGCTCCAGCAGGAGCTTCAGGTCGTGCAGATCATGGCCGGACACAATGATGAACGGGCCGGGCTCCACGGTGAACGGGACATGGACCGGGGAAGGCTTGCCGAAGCTTTCGGTGTTGGCTTTGTCCAGCAGCGCCATGCAGCGCAGGTTGACCTCGCCCAGCTCCAGCACGAGCGGCAGCAGCTCCTCCATGCTCCAGTCCTCGCCGACGGCGAACAGAGCTTTAGAAAGGAAGCGCTCGACGGACTCGTCCCGGTAGCCGAGCACCATGGCGTGATAGGCATAGGCTGCCATGCCGCGGCTGCCGAACAGCAGCAGGGACTTCAGGCTGCGGATGTCCTCCTGTTCGCCCCAGAGCTGCGCCAGATCATAGTCGCCCGTGCGGCCGCAGGGCGCGGTGCAGACGGCACAGTCCGGCACAAGGCGCTGCTTCTCGGCCCGGACGCGCCCGGCCAGGGCGTTCAGACTGTCCGGATCGAAATTGACGTTCGTCAGCGTGGCGAACAGGCCCTCGATCATCAGCTGCCAGGTCTCCGGACCGGCGTCGGGACTGGTGTCCGCCGCGCGCGCCAGACCGATCAGTGCGCCGGTCAGGCGGTCCTGCGCCTGCGCAGTCTGCGCGTCCTTGCCGCAGACGCCGCGGCTCGTGCAGCCGGTGCAGCCTGCGGTCTGCTCACATTGAAAGCAAAACATGTTGTGGTCCATGGGAAAACTCCTTCTTGTGGTTTGGGGTTCACTTCATGGACACATCATACCAATGACAGCACGCAAATATGTTGGTATGCCAACATGACGGACGCGATTTTCGTTCCAAATTCAGGGAAGCATAAATTCGGCGGGGATCGATACGCCGTTCATGAAAACGGCGAGGCAGATATAGTTTCCATCCGTCGTGATGCTGGCATTGTCCTTCCATGCGGCGGTGATCGCGGCGTCCGTTCCCACACTTTCGGCTGCGCCCTCGTCCACGGCCTTCTGCAGGATGTCCACGACCTTCTGCACGTCGGCGCTGTTCTCAACCTCAAGCAGAACGACCTCGTCCGGCGCGCCGGTCACGGGGGGAGAGGCCGCCGCTGACCTGCCGGAACGAAATTTCCTTCAGTCCGGGGAACAGGGGACTCAGCTCCGAAATGTCCGAGACCGGGAACAGGACCGGCGCGTCCGCGCCCATGGCGGTGATGCCGCTCTGATAGAGCGTCTGCAGATCGCGGGACGCGGCGGGCTCTGTCGAAGCAGGTTCCGTCGAAGCCGCTTCTGTCGGTGTCGATTCCGTCGGCGCCGGTTCCGTCGGGGTGGGCTTGCTGCTGCAGGCTGCAAGCAGGCTGAGGATGCAGGCCACTGCGAGAAGCAGAAACGTCTTTTTCATGTTTTTCATGGGAATGGTCTCCTTTTTTGTTTTGATGCGGTCAGGCACCTGCGCTGACCCCGTGTATCCATCAAGACGGCGTACAGGAAGAATTGTTTCGCGAATTGCAATCCATAAAAAAGTATGGTATCATAAACTCAACGCAGGTTATCCCTTTATTAATGGAAAAGGGTTAAAAAACGAAGTGACCACAGGCCCTCTGGGGTCCAATATAAAACAATATGATACGAAAGGAGAAGCGGACATGGAACGGATCAAAAAGAACTTCGGCTTTGGCTTTATGCGCCTTCCAATTCGGGACGGCGAGGTCGATATCGCGGAGACGAACCGAATGGTAGACGCATTTTTGGACGCAGGCTTCAACTATTTTGACACGGCGCACGGCTATCTGCAGGGCAAGAGCGAAAAGACGCTCAAGACCTGCCTGACGAGCCGTTATCTGCGCGACCGCTACATCCTGACGGACAAGCTGACGGAGAACTTTTTCAAGACCGAGGCGGACATCCGCCCGGTGTTCGAGAGCCAGCTCGAGGCCTGCGGCGTCGATTATTTTGATTTCTACCTCATGCATTCGCAGTGCTCGGAGAACTATGGCCATTTCAAGGCCTGCCGCGCTTATGAGACGGCGTTTGCTCTGAAGGAAGAGGGCAAGGTCCGCCACGTCGGCATTTCGTTTCATGGCCGCCCCGAGCTGCTCGAGCAGATCCTGACGGAGTATCCCGCGATCGAGGTCGTGCAGATCCAGTTCAATTATGTTGACTATGACGATCCCTCTGTCCAGAGCCGCAAGTGCTATGAGGTCTGTCGGAAGTTCAACAAGCCGGTCATCGTCATGGAGCCGGTCAAGGGTGGAAACCTTGTCAAGCTGCCGGACGATGCACGCGCCGTTCTGGATGCCCTGCATGGCGGCAGCCTGGCCAGCTATGCCATCCGCTTCGCTGCGGGCTTCCCCGGCATGCTGATGGTGCTCTCCGGTATGAGCACGCCGGAGCAGGTGCAGGACAATATCTCGTTCATGAAGGACTTCAAGCCGCTGGACGAAACGGAGCTTGCTGCCATCGCGAAGGTGCAGGAAATCTTCCGCAGCAAGAACCTCATCCCGTGCACCGGCTGCCGCTACTGCACGGACGGCTGCCCGAAGCAGATCGCCATCCCGGAACTGTTCGCCACGATGAACGCGAAGCAGATCCACCACGACTGGCATACGGATTATTACTACAATGCCGTCTACGCACTGCCCGGTCATAAGGCCTCGGACTGCGTGAAGTGCGGCAAGTGCGAGTCCGTCTGCCCGCAGCACCTGCCCATCCGCCAGCTGCTGGAGAATGTGGCTAACGAGTTCGAAAAGAAGGAAGCGTAAAGAAAATACGAGCCGGAATATGGAGTAAAGAGACGCCCTGCAGAATTGCGGGACGTCTTTTTATATGGCTGAATCGGCGTGGAACCTGTGAAATACGGATAAAATTAAGCAATAAATTTTGCTATAATAGTTGAAATTTGACTATGCACCATGATATACTTACTGCGCAAATAAATTTAAATTCTAATATAATGGGCGTATGCTATGTGTATCAATTGACAGAAAGGGAGAATGATAAGATGTTTTGTAGACATTGTGGCAGGAGAATCGCGGCAGACAGTTCTTTTTGCATGTATTGTGGTGCGAAGATCGAACTGACAGATGTGAATGCTTTTGTGGACAATCAGAATGTGCTGTTTATGAGTCAGTTAAAGGCTGGGCATTGCCGGGTTTGCGGTACAGAATTACATGAGGGAGAAAATTTCTGTACTGCCTGCGGTACAAGAAGGGGTGAAAACAGAATAAATAAAAGTGAATCGTTGATACCGTGCAGCGCCAGTGCATCCGAAAACAAAAATTTGAGTAAGAAATCCAAGAAGGGTCTTCTGATTGCCGGCATTATAGCAACAGTTTTCCTGTCCTTAGTGATTGTAACGGTTACACTTGCCCGAAAAAGCATTGAGAAAAAAGAAGTAAATAGTGAGAAGATTAAAGAGACGGAAGAAATTCAGTACGACACTGCCTACCCGGATGATGTTGTGGTGTGTTCGGGAAATTACATCACTGTCGAGATGGCACAGGCAGATCTGCTTGATAAAAGACATGATGATTGTTTCGAATTTGGCTCGATTTCTTTTGATAGAGTGACTTATAATTATCCCAGCATGGATAGGATTGAGGCGGTGTTCTGGTTCGATATTTCTGTACCCTATCAGTATGGCAACGAAAACTATCGCGCAAAAATTACTTATAGCTCTGTTACGGAATATGGACAAGAGGTTCTCCGGCTTTCCGGTCTGGATAGTGGATTGGATGTTTGGCAGGTAGAATCAGAATTAACCTGTTTTGGTGTCTGGCAGTACGATGACGGAGAAACAAAGATATGGGTGAATTTTATTCAAAAGGACGATATTGGCTATATTGCAGAGTACAGTGTTGAGTATCAAGCGCATTATTGGTCTGGCAGTGAGAAAATATCCTATCGCACCAACGGAGCAAAGACTATTTATGGTGATAATGAATGGGACGGAAATACGGAATATCTAAACATTGATCTAGATGTGTATGATGATAATTTGAGAGAAATTGATCTGGGGCGTATAAAAGTTTATCCATGGTCTGGACTTTATTGGGATGCGTTACATGTCTATGGAGGACCGTATCAGTTGTCTCAAGGCTAATCACCTTGATTTTGATACAGTCATAGAATGGAGAAACCATTAAGATGATAATACGTTCTAAACGTATCTGCAGCTGCCTGTTATCCACTACAACAACTCGTGGACAGATAAAGGCAGACAGCGCAATTTGATTTGTGTCCAATGGCCATCGACGAACGAAGCAACAACATCTGTAATCTGTACCCAAGGTGCGCGGCCGGTTGTCCGGAGCGGTCCAGCACGGCATTACAAACGGTATGAGCGCGACGGAATTCTGCCCGGAGAATACCTGCACGCGCGCACAGGTCGTGACATTCCTGTATCGCGACGTCGTCAACCAGTAAAAACTCACAGCCGCTGCGGTCGATTGGCCGCGGCGGCTGCCTTTTGCCTCTGTCCGCATCGGACGGGACTTGCTTTTTCTTCTCCGGTGCGTTATACTCTGGCGCATGAAGACGAATACGGGAGGTTTGCATATGAATGCGGTGATCTTTGACATGGATGGCGTGCTCGTGGACAGCGAGCGCGTGGTCTGGGAGAGTTTTCGTTATGCGGGCGAGAAGACCGGCGTTCCCGATGTGGAGCGGATGGCGATCATCGGCCTCGGACTCAACGACGAGGCGTGGATCAAACGGTTCCGGCAGGAATTCGGCGCGGATTCGGACCGGATCCTGGAGCACGAGGAGGCCTATCTGCAGAATTTTTACGCCAATGGCGCCGCACCGGCAAAAAAAAGGCGCGCAGCGGCTGCTGGAGCAGCTGTGCGCGTGGAATATCCCGGTTGCAGTCGCGTCGTCGTCTCCGGCGGCCGTCGTGCGCGGCCGGCTTGAACGGGTCGGACTGCTGCAATATTTTACTGCGGTCATTTCCGGCGACATGGTCGGCCGCTCGAAGCCGGAGCCGGACATTTTCCTCGAGGCGGCGCGTCAGCTGGGCAGACCGGCGGCGGAGTGCACCGTGATCGAGGATTCGCCGAACGGCCTGCGCGCGAGCAGGCGCGCCGGATGCCGGACGCTGTTCGTGCCGGACCTCTGGCAGCCGGAGGAGGAGCACCCGGAGCTCTATGACGCGCGCTTTGCCGATCTGGACGCCGTGCGCGAATTTTTTGCTGCGGAGCATTAAGCTCTGCGGGTTGCGGCTGACGGAATCTGCAGCAGCTGGCGGTATTTTGCCACGGTGCGGCGCGAGATGTCGATGCCCTGCGCTTGCAGCCGCTCGGCAAGCACCTGGTCGGACAGGGGAGCGTGCTTATCCTCCTGCTGCACAAGCACGGCGATGGCCTGCTGTGCCATGACGCCGGAGACCTCACCGCCTGCCAGCTTTGCGGAAAACAGGCTGCGCAGCAGGCGGACGCCCTGCGGCGTCTGGATATACTTTCCGCTGAGCGCGCGGCTGACGGTGGAGGTGTGCAGGCCGACGGCCTGCGCGATGTCCTGCATCGTCATCGGAGCGAGCGCCTGCCCGGAGCGAAAATACGGCAGCTGCCGCTTCAGAATTTCCTGACAGCAGCGCAGGAGCGTCTCCTCCCGCTGCCGGATGCAGCTGATGAGCCATTCCGCCTGCGAGACCTTTTTGACGATATACTGCCGCGCCTCCGGATCGTCCGTCTCGCGGACGAGGGAGCGGTAGAAGCTGCTGACGGACAGCTCCGGCGTGTAGGCCCTGTTGACGGCGACGCTGAGCACGCCGTCTTTTTCCTGCAGGAGCACGTCGGGGACGACATAGCCGTCGTCCTGCGCGCGGCTGGAATTCCGCGCACGGGTAGGGCGAAAGGCTCTGGATCTGCCGGTAGGCCTCCTGCACGGCGGCAAGGGGAACATGCTCGCTTGCGGCGATGGCCGCAAAAGCGTGATGCCCAGCCTGCTCGAGATAGTGCTCCGCGATCGTGCAGGCCAGCCCGGACTCGCCGAGCGCCTGCAGCTGCAGGCAGAGGCATTCCGAAAGCGTCCTTGCGCCGACGCCGGGCGGGTCGAGGCGCTGAACGATCTGGACGGCGGCATCGACAAGCGCGGCCGGGCCGAGCGCGGAGACATCGGTGCGCAGATAGCCGTCGGCATCGAGCGCATGGATGACGGCGAGCACGGCGCGCTGCAGCTCCGGCTCCAGCGACAGGCGCTCCGCCTGAAACTGCAGATGGGTCGTCAGGTCCTCGCCGTAGGCGACGGCGTCCCGGTCGGCAAAATCCGGCTGCATGTGCTCCGCATCCTCGCCCGCGGCGGCATGCCCGCCGGCGGAGAGATCGTCAAGCAGACTCACGCCCGGCGCGGCTCCGCATTCCAGCGTGGGATTTTCCAGCAGAGCGGTATTGATATAGGATTGCAGCTGGCATACGTCCAGCTGTAAAATTTCAACAGCGGCGTACATCTGCGGACGCTGCTGCTGAACGGGCTTCTGTTCCTGAAAGATCTGCATAAAAAAATCCTCTTCCGACGGTAAACGATGCGCTTTTTGTGATATTTCATTATATCGGCTCAACGGGTGGATGTCAAGGCATCCGCCCCGTATCAAAATTTTTCCGGTTGATACTACTCGTAGTGGCATGAAATTTGCTATAATAGAAAGACACAGGGAGGTGCAAACCGATGAAACAAGAAAACTTTGTAGAGAACATCCCGGGCATCCTGCTGCTGTCGCACGGCCCGTTCTGTCAGGCTCTGCTCGAGTCTGCCCAGATGATCGGCGGCGAGGCAGTGAACGTGGTGGCGCTGCCGCTGCTGGAGAACGCGAGCATTGACGAATACGGCGAGAAGGCCATGCAGACGTTCAAGCAGATGCCCGAGGGCTCGATCGTTCTGTTCGACCTGGCAAGCGGCACACCGTTCAATCAGATGATGATGAAGAGCGGCGGCGAGGAATTTCCCGGCCTGTGCGGCATGAACCTGCCGGTCCTGCTGGAGGCGATGACCATGCGCGAGGCCATGAAGGGCAGCGAGCTAGTCGCCCTGCTGGAGGAATCCGCCAAGGCGGCAGTCGTCAATATCAAGAGCTTTTTCGAACCGTAAGCAGGGTACATAATTTCTGCGGAAGGGAGGTCAGTACATGCGCAGAGATCATGTGTTACAATTTGTCCTGGAAGCGGCGCAGACACCGGATTTTCAGGGCGTGACGGCGCAGGCCGTTGCGGATGCCCTGAGCATCTGGCGCAACGATGCCGCAGTCGAGCTCAACAAGCTCGTCGCAGAGGGAAAGCTGCGGCGGGTCGGCAAGAAAAACGTGCGTTTCTTCCCAGCATCGGAGGAGACGGCGGACATCCGGCCGGAGCCGGCCGTGCAGGAGGAGCCGCCGCAGGCAGAGGAGGAGACCGGACAGTACCGGGCGTTCTCCGGCCTTGTCGGCGCGGACGGCAGCCTGAAATATCAGCTGCGGGTCGCCATGGCGGCCGTTGCCTATCCCCCAAATGGCCTGAATATGCTCATCACCGGCTCGACCGGCAGCGGCAAGAGCCATTTTGCCCGAACGATCTGGGAATACGCAAAGGAGACGAAGGCGCTTTGCGGCGCGCATGCACCGATTCCCTTCGTGGAGTTCAACTGCGCGGAATATGCGGACAATCCGCAGCTGCTGCTGTCCCACCTGTTCGGCTATAAAAAGGGCGCGTTCACGGGCGCGCTCGAGGATAAGCCGGGTCTTGTGGAGCAGGCGAACGGCGGCATTCTGTTCCTCGACGAGATCCACGGCCTGTCGTCGACCGGGCAGGAGATGTTTTTCTCCCTGCTCGACACGGGCGTGTTCCGCCGCGTCGGCGACAATACGCCGCGCACCTCGCGCTTCATGCTCATCGGCGCGACGACAAAGCCGCTGACCGATCTGCTCGAGACGTTCCTGCGCCGCATGCCGGTGCTCATCTCCATGCCGACGCTCTCGGACCGCCCGATGAAGGAGCGGCTGGAGCTGGTGGAGCATTTTTACGCAGAGGAGGCCGCCCACATCGGCCGCACGCTGCGCATCCAGAAGGGCGCGCTCAACAGCATTCTGGACTATTCGCTGCATTCCAATTTGGGCGTTCTGAAGAATCTGGTGCAGCTGTCCTGTGCCAAGGCGTTCCTGCGCGAGAACGTTGCGGGGAACCGGACGGGGGAGATCGCGGTCACGTTTTCTGACCTCTCGTTCCAGACCTACAACGTCTCGGCCGAGACGGAAAAATACGCGCACGGCGACCTGCATTTTGCGGAGGATCTTGTCGTGCCGAACCAGCGCATCCAGAGCAGCGCGGCGGACGTTGCCTCGTTCGTCGATGTCTATGACTTTGTGGAATCGCGCCTGTCCGGCGAGCAGGAGCAGCACCATGACGCCGGAAATCTGCAGCAGATCATTGCTGCGGAGATCGATAATTATTATGTGGACATGGAGCGGGCCCTGCAGGCCCCGGATGTCGACCGCAGCCTGCTCGACAGCGTGCTGTTCCCCGGCAGCATCGGCATCTGCAGCGAGTTTCTCAGCCGGGCCTCTTATGCGCTCAACCATGTCTATCCGTCCATTGCGGCGACGCTGCTTGCCATGCATCTCAGCCAGTATGTCAGCCGCATGCGCTCAGAGCAGCCGGCCTTCCCGCTGAGCGTGCGGGGCGGCCTGCAGGGCTACGGCGCGGAGCTGGACTTCCTGCGGGAGAACCGGCAGTGGCTGGCGCAGGCTATCAAGGTGCACATCTCGACAGACGAGATGAACTGCCTTGCCGTCCTGCTGCGTCAGGCGGGCAAAAAGCGGGAGAAGCCGCCGGTCTGGCTGACGCTGGCCTCCGGCAGCGACGGCGTGGCGGCCGGTATGGCGCGCCATCTCAACGCCGTCTATGACACAAATCACGTCCACTGGGTGGATTCCGCACGCGGCGGCAGCCTGTTCCAGTCCCTGTGCGACCATATCGCAACATTCCACGGCGAGGCGGGCAACCTGATCTTCACGGATATGAAGGTGCTCACCACGCTGGAGCCGGAGCTGACGAAGGCGACGGGCGTGCCGTGCCGGGTCATCCCCATTCTGGAGCAGCGTCTGCTGCTTGAGGCGAGCCGCCTGACGCTGCATCCGGCGCAGCAGGACCTCAACGAGCTGCGGGATCAGATCCTTGAGGCCTATTTCCGACAGATGAGTCATCTGTTCCAGACCTCCGGCCTCGATCTGCCCGCGCTGCGGGAAAAGTACGCGGAGCAGACGCCGGAAAAGGTCATTCTGTCGACCTGTATCACCGGCATCGGCAGCGCCCGCACCATTCAGGAGATCCTGCAGAAGCGGCTTGCCTATATCCCGCGCCTGCACGTCGTCGCGGTCAGCGCGCTCGACAGCGTGGAAAAGCTGGCCGAGCAGTACGGAAGCTCCCTGCGGCTCGTGGTCGGCACGGTGGAGCCGAACATCCCCGGCGTGCCGTTCATTACGGCGGACCGCGTGTTCAGCCGGGAGGGCATCATGGCCATCGCCTCCATCGTGGACGATTGGGGCATGGACACCAAGCAGATGCTCTCTGGGCAGGAGGAGACCTCCGGCGGCGAGACGATCAGCCTGCTGGCGCAGAGCCTGCGCTATATCGCGCCCCATGTTGAGCAGCAGCTGGCCATCGACTGCATCGAGACCATGACGCGCCAGCTCGAGACCGGCTATTACCGGCGGGCCTTGCCGCAGGATGTGCGCGTGCGGCTGTTCATGCACGCGGCGTCTATGCTGGAGCGCATCGTCAACGGCAATCCGCTCGCGATGGAGCCGGAGCACGAGGAACTCATCCGCCAGAACGCGGCATGGTTTGAGCGCCTGCAGGCCCTGATCGCGGCGTCGTTTGCGTCGTTCGGTCAGGAGATCCCGCGGGCCGAGGCATTCTATTTTATGCTGTCGCTGCCGCAGACGCTCGAATGAGCTGCGGCACGTCAAAATACGAAAATTGAAACAGGAGATATGAAACATGGTCAGTCAGAAAGTTACAGTCATGAATGCGTCGGGCCTGCATGCGCGCCCGGCAAACGCCTTTGTGAAGGAAGCGGTCCGTCACGCGGGCTGCAACATCCTCATCAAGAAGGACGGCAAGACCTACATGGGCAAGTCCATCGTTTCCGTGCTCTCCGCCTGCGTGAAGTGCGGTACGGAGATCGAGCTGGTCGCCGATGGCAACGATGAGGCACAGGCGCTGCAGGATATGGTGAGCGCCGTGAACTCCGGCCTGGGCGAATAAGACCGATTTTGTACGAATGAAACAGTGAGGTGGCAGGAACATCATGAAATGGCAAGGCAAGGGCGTGTCGGAGGGACTCGCCATGGCGCAGATCCATCTGTTTACGCCGAAGCTCCCGGAGATTTCGCGCCAGCCTGCGGCTGACGCCGAGGCGGAGGTTGCAAAGCTCGAAAAGACGCTGGCGGCTGCGGAGGAGGAGCTGCGCGGTCTCTATGAGACCGCAAAGGAGAAGATGGGCGAGCAGGAGGCGGAGATCTTCGACGCCCACCTGACGATCCTCGGCGACGAATACTCCGTCCGGGAGCCGATCATCCAGCGCATCCGCGAGCAGAAGCAGAATGCCGCCGCAGCGATCACGGACCAGTTCGACGAGCTGGCGCAGATGTTCCGCTCCCTCGGCGACGAGCTGATGGCAGAGCGCGCCGCGGACGCCGAGGACCTCAAGCAGCAGCTGCTGCGCATCTGCCTCGGCTGCGGGCGGCAGGACCTGTCCGTGCTGCCGGGCGATGTGATCGTGCTGGCGGAGGAGCTGACGCCGTCCGACACCGTGCGCATGGATACGGCCCACGTCAAGGGCATCGCCACGAGGCTCGGCGGCGCGACGGCGCACAGCGCCATCATTGCGCGCACGCTCGGCATCCCGGCCGCTGCCGGGATCGACGGCTGGCAGACAGAGGCACTGAACGGACATATGGCCATCCTCGACGGCTCGGACGGTACCCTGACCGTCGACCCGACGGATGAGGAGACGGCGTGCTATCAGAGCCGCAAGGCGCAGGCCGACTGCGAAGCACAGGCGCTCGAGGCCTTCCGCACCTGCCCCTCGCAGACGAAGGACGGCGCGGCGCTTGAGATCTGCGCGAACATCGGCACGCCGCAGGAGGCGCAGCAGGCCATGAAATACGGCGCGGACGGCGTCGGCCTGTTCCGCAGCGAGTTCCTGTTTATGGACCGCGACGCTCTTCCTACGGAGGACGAGCAGTTTGAGGCCTATCGCACGGCGGCGCAGACAATGGCGGGCAAGCCGCTCATCATCCGCACGCTGGATGTCGGCGGCGACAAGAAGCTGCCGACGCTCGAGCTGCCGCATGAGGACAATCCCTTCCTCGGCTTCCGCGCCATCCGCATGACGCTCAGCCATCCGGAGATCTTCCGGCCGCAGCTGCGCGCCATTCTCCGCGCGGCTGCCTATGGCGACGTGCGCGTCATGTTCCCGATGATCGGCTCCATGGATCAGCTCCGCGAGGCAAAGGCCCTGCTGCGTGAGCAGGAGCAGACGCTGCAGGCGGAGGGTGTTCCGACCGGCCCTGTGAAGGTCGGCATGATGGTGGAGATCCCGGCAGCCGCCGTTCTGGCAGAGGAGTTCGCAAAGGAAGTTGACTTCTTCTCCATCGGCACGAACGACCTGACGCAGTATACGCTTGCGGTCGAGCGCGGCAACGCCGCTGTGGCACACCTCTATGCGCCGGAGCATCCGGCCGTGCTGCGGCTCATCGCCATGACGGCGCAGGCCGCTGCAGAGCGGCACATTCCCTGCGGCATGTGCGGCGAGGCGGCTGGCGACCCCGAAGCTGGCCCCGGCCTTTGTCGGCATGGGCGTGAATGAGCTTTCCATGAGCCCGCGCCGCGTTCCGGCCGTCCGCAAGCTCCTGAGCGGGCTGACGATGGACGAGTGCCGTCAGGCCGCAGAAAAACTTCTGCATCCGTAAGAAAAATGTTTTCCGGTTTTCTGACGGAAAAATACTGAAAAATCAGCTGATTTTTGAACATTCCGACAGAAAAATTGAACCGGTCCGAAAAAAGCCCGCGAATTACTACCTGTAGTGGCACGAAAATTGCATATAAAATAGGGCGTAGGGGAAAGTCAGAATCGGGCGGCACAGGCCGCCTCTGAAAGTCCCAAGACTTCAGTGTGAAAGGGAAGTGCCACAATGAACTATCAGGATCAGGTGGTCGTGCTGACCGGCGCAAGCGGCGGCATCGGCTCTGCGATGGCAAAGAAATTTACAGACCTCGGCGCGAAGGTCGCGCTGCTGGATATTACGGTTGACCGCGTACAGGCTCTGGCCGACAAGCTCGGTCTCGGCAGTGACCGCGCCTTCTGCGCGGCGGTCGATGTTTCCAATGAAGAATCCGTCAAGGCGACGGTCGACGCGATCGTAAAGCACTTCGGCCGGATCGACGTTCTGGTCAATGCCGCCGGGATCCCCGGCCCGAGCGCCCGCGTGGAGGATTACTCCTTCTCCGATGCAAAGAAGGTGCTCAGCGTCAATCTGTTCGGTACCTTCCTGATGATGCATACCGTTCTGCCCGTCATGCAGGCGCAGAAGCACGGCGCGATCCTGAACTTCGGTTCCGTGTCCGGTGTCGTCGGCTATCCGTTTGAAAGCGCCTACGGCGCGAGCAAGGCGGCCATCATCCATCTGACGAAGAACGCCGCCAGCGAGAACGGCGGCAACGGTGTGCGCATCAATGCGATCTCGCCGGGCTGGGTCAAGACGAACATGATGGCGACCATTCTGGACAGCTATAAGAACGTCGGCTTCGACAACGCCGACGAGAATGTTACGCTTGGGCCGATGGGCCGTCCGGGCACGCCGGAGGAGATCGCAAATGTCGCGGCCTTCATCTGCTCCGAGGAAGCTTCCTATGCCAACGGCTCGAACTTCCTTGTCGACGGCGGCATGACGCTGGGCTGATCGGAGGGAAATCCAATGGCAGCACAGAATGAAAAGCTCCGGGTCGTTGTCGTCGGCGGTGTGGCCGGCGGCGCATCGGCTGCGGCGCGCGTCAAGCGCCTGAACGAAAATGCGGACGTCGTGGTGTTTGAAAAGGGCAGCGACGTGTCGTTTTCCAACTGCGGCCTTCCGTATTATCTGAGCGGCACGGTGGAGGACAGCGAGGACCTCATCATGATGACCCCGGCGGCCTTCCGGAAGAAGCATGACATCGATGTGCGTGTGCATTCCGAGGTCGTGTCCATCGACCGCGAGAAGAAGACCGTCACCGTGCGCAGCACGGAGACCGGCGAGACGTATGAGCAGCCCTATGACAAGCTCGTCCTGTCGCCGGGCGCAAACCCCATCGTTCCGCCTGCCCTGAAGGGCGCGGACCGTGAGAATGTGTTCACCATCCGCAATGTCCGCGACATCGTCGCGCTCAAGACATTTCTGGATAAGCCCGAGACGAAGCGTGTCTTCGTGGTCGGCGGCGGCTTTATTGGTATCGAGGCTGCGGAAAATCTGCAGCTGGCCGGGAAGGACGTCACGCTGGCGGAGCTGTCCGGTCAGATCCTGCAGCCGTTTGACGAGGATATGGTCCAGATCCTGCACAAGGAGCTGGACGACCACGGCGTTAAGCTCCTGCTGCACACGAACGTGCAGGCGATCACGGAGCAGGGCGTGACGGTCGAGCGGAACGGCGCGCAGGAGACCTATTCTGCCGACGCGGTCGTTCTGGCCATCGGCGTCTTCCCCGAGACGAAGCTCGCGGCTGCGGCCGGGCTCGAGATCGGTAAGACCGGTGCGATCCATGTGAACGAAAATTATCAGACGAACGACCCGGATATCTACGCGGTCGGCGATGCGATCGAGGTCTATGACCCGCAGACCCATGTCTGGCGCAAGCTTGCGCTGGCCGGCCCTGCGCAGTTCGAGGCGCGCGCCGCTGCGGACCACATCTGCGGCATCACAAGTCCGAACCACGGCTTTGCGGGTGCGCTGTGCCTGCGGGTGTTCGGTCAGAACGCCGCAGCCGTCGGCATCAGCGAGGCACTTGCCGCCCGCTCCGGCCTCCACGCGGACAGCGTGCTGATCTTCCCGGGCGATAAGGTCGGCATTATGCCGGATTGGCACTATATGTCCCTGAAGCTCATCTTTGAGCGCCCGACGGGCCTGATCCTTGGCGCGCAGGCGATCGGGGAGGGCGACGTTGTCGGCCGCATGAATGTCATCGCGGCGATGATCCGCATGCATGCGACCGTCTATGACCTCAAGGACATGACGCTGTGCTATTCTCCGGTCTACAGCACGGCAAAGGACCCCGTCAATCAGGCGGCGCTCGTTGCCATCAATGTGCTCGAGGGCCAGCTCTGTCAGGTCCATGTGTCCGAGGTGCGCTCCCTTGTGGAGTCCGGCGCGTATATCGTCGATGTCCGCGAGGAGGGCGAGTACGCCGAGGGCCATCTCGTCGGCTCCCATAACATCCCGCTGACGCAGCTGCGCGCGCGGATGGAGGAAATTCCGAAGGATGTTCCCGTGTACCTGCACTGCCGCTCGAGCCAGCGGAGCTATTACGCGCTCTGTTGCCTGCGCGGCCATGGCTACCACAACCTGACGAACATCAGCGGCTCGTTCCTCGGTATCAGCCTCTATGAGTATTTCCATGATAAGTCCGAGGGCCGCAAGCCCATCGTGACCGCATACAACTTTGACTGAGCGGGAGGAGCTATGGAAAAAACGATGACAGAGGCGCGTGCAGACGCGCTGATGGAGGACGGCTTCCACTGCTCGCAGTGTGTGTTCCCGTATGCGGCATTCCGCCTCGGCATGGACCGCGATGAGGCGCTCCGCCTGAGCGCAGGCCTCGGCGGCGGCTGCTTCCACGGCGACTCGTGCGGTGCAGTGACCGGCGCTGCCATGGCACTGAGCATCGTGTTCGGCTTTGATCGGCCGAATGCGGAGGAAGCGGATAAGCTGCTGATCGAGAAGGTCCACGAATTCCAAAAGCGTTTTCTGGAGGAGAACGGCTCGCTGCTCTGCCGCCAGCTGCTCGGCGGTTACGACAAGGCTGATCCCGATGCCGTCGCTCCGGATGATGCCTATGATAACTGCGCACGCTATTGTGCGACGGCCTGCCGGATCCTGGATTCCCTGATCGGCGACCGTTACATCCGATAAGAGTTAAGAAACGAGGTTTTTCCAATGGCAAAACTGGATTTATTGGAAAAGAAAAGCATCATCGGCATGATCCACACGCTGGCATTGCCCGGCACGATGGATTACTGCGGGGATATGACGAAGGTCATCGACCGCGCCCTTGCCGATCTGCATGCCATGCAGAATGCAGGCGTTGACGCCGTGATTGTCGAGAATTTCTGCGACCATCCCGCCGGAACGAAGCTCGAGCCGGAGCAGATGGCTGCCCTGACCGCCGTGGCTACGGTCGTGGCACGCGAAGCGACCATCCCGGTCGGCATTGATGCGGCGTTCTGTGATCCGATGGCGAGTCTGGCCATCGCCGTGGCTGTCGGCGCGACGTTCATCCGCGTGCCGGTGTTCGTTGACACGGTCGTGACGTCCGACGGTATCGTCAAGCCCTGCGCCAGAGAGCTGCAGCGCTACCGCAAGCTGCTCGGCGCGGAGAACATCGCTCTCCTGTGCGATATCCAGACGAAGCACACGTTCATGCTCAGCAGCGCCATCTCCATTGAGGAGAGCGCCCTGATGGCGACGGAGTGCGGCGCGGATGCCCTCATCATCACGGGCGCGCACACCGGCTCCGCCTCTCCGCTCGAGACCATCCGCCGCGTGCGCGAAGTCACGAAGCTCCCGCTCATCGCGGGCAGCGGCGTCAATGCGCAGAATGCAGCCGACCAGCTGTCTCTCGTCGAGGCCGCCATCGTCGGCTCGGCCATGAAGCCGCACGGTAAGGCGGAGGAGCCCATCGACGAAGCTCTGGCAGCCAAGCTCATGCAGAGCGTCAAGGCCTGCCGCTGATCCCTTTGCGTCTTTATGGGCAGCTCCGCTGCTCTGAAGCATATCCCAGCATTCATCATGTAAGGAAGGAGGTATAAAGCATGCGCAATGTCGTTTTGACTCGTGTTGACGAGCGCCTGATCCACGGTCAGGTCATGACCTCGTGGCTGAAGCTCTGCAACGCGAATGTCATTCTCATCATCGATGCCGGTTCCGCCTCAAACGCGTTCCTGAAGCGGATCCTGTTTGCGGCTGCACCCAAGGATGTGGAGCTGCAGGTCATGAATGAGGCAGATGCCGCCGCCTATCTGAAGGAAGATTCTCCCGCCGGAGAAAAGGTCCTTGTTCTTTCGAAGACTCCGCAGCCTCTGCTGGCCATGGTCCGAAGCGGCATCGAGATCAAGGAGATCATCCTCGGCAATATGGGCGGCGCGCCCGGCAGAAAGCACTTCAACAAGAGCATTTCCGCCAGCGCGGACGAGATTCAGGCATTCCGTGATCTTGTGGACGCCGGCGTATACGTCTACTGCCAGATGGTCCCGTCCGATGCGAAGGAAGACGTCAAGAAGCTGTTGAAGTAAACGGCAGGTCCCACGCCTGAGCCCCGCTCCCGGAGCTCAGAACCCAAAGGCGGCACCGCTTTTGCGGTGAAGCCCAAAATAGAAATAAGGAGAGAGAACTTGTGAATATCAGCATCCTGCAAATTTGCCTGATCTCGTTGTTCTATTGCTTCTCGAACATCAGCTGGCCGTTTGGCTCCATGGGCCAGTGGGCAACGATCAACCGTCCGCTCGTTGGCGGCCTTGTCGTCGGCCTGATCCTCGGCAACCCGGTTCAGGGCACGATCATCGGCGCGACCATCAACGTCATCTACCTCGGCCTCGTCTCCGCCGGCGGCTCTCTGCCTGCTGACTCCGGCATGGCCGGTATCATGGGTACTACATTCGCTCTGATCGGCGGCCTCGATACGAACACCGCTCTGGCACTGGCCGTTCCTATGGGCCTTGTCGGCGCCGTGATCGAAGTTCTGACCATGACCGGCCAGTGCATGCTCATTCCTCTGGCTGACAAGTGGATCGAGCAGGGCAAGTCCAAGCTCGTTATCTGGGCAAACACCTGGATTCCGTACATTGTCAAGTCCATTATCCGTTTCATCATCGTCTTTGTCATCCTGTACTTCGGCTCCAATGCCCTCGACAGCGTGACGAACGCACTGAGCGGCCGCGTCCTCGATGCACTGAGCGTCATGGGCGGTATGCTTCCGGCAGTCGGCGTCGGCATGATGCTGCTGTCCATCTTTAAGGGCAATGCCCGCTGGTTCCTGTTCCTCGGCTTCCTTGCCACGAGCTTCCTCGGCCTGAACACCATCGCTGTGGCATTCATCTTCCTCATCGTGGCTGTCCTGATGGTCGGCTTCACGGAGAGCGATTTTGCCGGCTTCAAGAGCATCCAGCAGAATAACGATCTTTCCTATCAGTATTTCACAAAGAAGGATCTGCGTCATTCCTGGTTCCTGTGGCACTGGTTCTGCGAATCCTGCTACAACTACGAGAGAATGCAGGGCCTCGGCTTCTGCACCGCTATGATCCCGCTGCTGCGCAAGATCTACAAGGGCGATGATGAGGCCATGATCGCTGCTATGAAGCGTCAGTCCATGTTCTTCAACACCGACCATGACTTCGGCGGCATGATCCTCGGCATCTGCGCCTCCATGGAGGAGCAGAAGCGCTCCGGCGCCGACATCCCCGACGAGGCGTTCGTCGCCCTCAAGTCCGGCCTGATGGGCCCGTGCGCCGGTATCGGCGACACTCTGTCTCAGGTCGTTCTGCTGCCCGTTCTGTCCGTTATTTTCATCAACCTCGCAACGCAGGGCGCTGTCTGGGCTCCGATCGCCTACACCGTTCTGTTCATGGCCATCTTCTATGGTGTCGGCTACTGGATGCTGAACGTCGGCTATAAGAGCGGCGGCGAAGCTGTTCTGAAGCTCATGGAGAGCGGCATTTTTGACAAGGTCGTCAAGGTTGCGAATATCCTCGGCTGCGCGGTCTGCGGCGCGCTGATCTGCAGCTATGTTTCCTTCAACTGGAATGTCGTCATGATGCGCGAGGGCGTCGAGGTCTTTAACCTCCAGACCGGCGTGTTTGACGCGATCCTTCCCAACATGATGCCGCTGCTTCTCACGATGGGCGTTTATGGCCTGTCCAAGAAGGGCGTCAAGAGCTCCTACATCACCTTCGGCACGATGCTGCTCGGCTTCCTGCTCGGCCTGCTCGGCGTCATCGCCTAAATCAGGCAAAAACTCTGGCCGCCGTGCCCACACTGCTGTCGGCAGGAAACTGCCGACAGCGTCGGCGGCCCCCGAATTCATCAATTCTGCGGCGTTCTGCCGCTGAAAATAAGGAGGATTTCTTATGAGAATCAGCAATGTCGGTCTGTTTGTCAAGGATCTGGAAGGCGCCAGAAAGTTCTTTGAGGACTTCTTCGGTGCGCAGGTCCATGCCACCTACGAAGAGGATGACGGCTACAAGTCTTACATCATGAAGTTCGACGAGAACCCGAAGCTGGAGCTGATGTCCAAGCCGACCGTCGTCGACGAGAAGAAGGACCCGAACCGTACCGGCTTTGTGCACATCTGCATCAAGGTCGACTCCGCGAGAAGCTCGACGAGATCATCGCAAAGTTCAAGGCTGCCAACTACACTATCCTCTATGAGCCGGCAACGAACGGCGGCAATGAGGTCCGCGCCATCACGTTTGAGGACAACATCCTCGAGGTCTGCTGCTAAATGGCAACACCGCACAATTACATCTTCAGCCTTCGCCGGATATTTTTTGCCGATCCTTCGGTTCGAAAAGATTGAAATACACAAAGTATTCCTGCACTTTTCAAACCTTGCCTCGACAAAAAATCTCTCGCCGAATGCGTTCGCTGAATTGTGCGGTGCTGCCCAAAATCATCGAAGGAGAAATTACAATGAGCGAAAAGAGCAAGCTGTTTTTTAATGGCAAGAAGAAAGTTATCGGCATGGTCCACCTGCTGCCGCTTCCCGGCAACGCTGCCTACCAGAACAACAAGGAAGAGATCGTGAAGAACGCCATCGAGGATGCCCACACCCTCATCGACTGCGGCGTTGACGCCATCATGCTCGAGAACTTCAGCGATTGGCCCCAGTACAGCACCGAGATCCCCCTCGAGGCCTATTCCCTGATGGTCAGCATCGCCACCCGCATCCGCGAGTTCTGCAAGATTCCGTTCGGCGTCAACATCGAGATGAACGCCTTCGTGCAGGAATGGGCCATGGCCTACGCCGTCGACGCCGACTTCATCCGCTTTGAAGCCTATGTCGACAACCGTGCCGGTTCCTTCGGCTACATCGAAGCCTGCTCCACGCCGCTTGCCAAGATCCGTCAGGACTATCCGTCCGACACCATGATCTTTGCTGACGTCCACACCGCCGAGACCTATGGCGTTCCGAATGTCGCCATCAACGAGCTGGCTGGCAATGCCAAGGGCCACGATGCCGATGCTGTCATCGTCACCGAGAACGACCTGAACAAGAAGATCACCCCGGCGGACGTCAAGTCCATGCGCGAAGAGATGGGCGATTTCCCCATCATCGTCGGCGCGGGCGTGAAGCCGAACAACGTTCTGGACTACATGGAGTACTGCGATGCCGTTATCGTCGGCCGCGGCTTCAAGACCGGCGACCGCGTTGACGCGAAGCTCGTCAAGGAGTTCATGGAGATCGTCCACAGCAAGTTCAACTGATTTTTGCCCCCTCATTCACCTTTCAGATCGATAGAAAGCGCCGTCCCGGGAGACCCCCCGGGGCGGCGCGCAGTTTATGGGAAGCCCTCAGGCACTTTTTGACAAGCTGAATTCCAACTGGATTTAGCAGAACGGAATGTACTCTGCGCTGCTGAACGGCTTAGGCGGGTTGCCTTTCCTTGCCGGCATGATCGGCATTTATCGGGCTCTATGTCAATCGTTGGGGTAGAGGCAAAGAACACAATCATCCAGGACCGTGTCGGGGTGCTTAGCCCCGGCGCGTGTTTTTTCGGTACACCGCTGCAGAAAAGGATCCGATTTCTGAAGTTCCGGAAGTTCCGCATCCCGAAGCAGACGCGCTTGAGGACCTTCGTTTTGTTGTTGCAGCCCTCGATGAAGCCGTTGGACCAGGGGACGTCCATGGAGTTCAGAATCTCCTGAAACCAGTTGCGGTACGCCGTGACGCAGGCCTGAAATTCCGGAAGATCCATACTCATGGTAAAAGATTTTGTCTCTATGCTCAACCTTAAAGCAGTTTGCTCCCTGCACACTTTCTATCCCGCGGACTGCGTCAGTACACATGCCAGTGTGCTTTGCGACATGAACGGCAGGCAAATGCCGCTCTCGCCCGCGCCGATCAGCAGCTCCGTGCCGCTCGGGCTGATCAGGAGGGATACGTTTCACACAGATACATCGGGCCGTCCGTGGCACCGTAGTTTTTACCGCCAACACGCGACAAGTTTAGCGTCACATAACTAGGCCCATCCGGAATGGTCCGAATCGTCCAGGAACCGCTCCACATCTCCTCTAAGTCCTTGCTGTCTTTGTATGCCCAATCCAGATCGACCGAGCCGCCCGTCTCATCCCCGGGATAAAAGCGCAGCGAGAAACAGGCATAGCGGTTGGTTTCCCCTACCATGGTTTCTGTGATCCAGCCCATGCCTGAAGGCTGCGAACCGGCAAGGCCGAGCGCGGTCATGCCTGTCCAGCCATCAGAAAGCCAGCCAGCAAATTCGGGCGGAGCGTTATACCAGGCATATTCCGTAAAGTCAAACGAAAGATAGTCGCCAGCTTCCGATATACACGGCGCAAGATGGCTCATTGCATCGAGCGATGGGTACCATTCGCAGGTGTTCCCGTTGTTGTCGGTGATGAAGACCTGGGTGTCGGCCTCATATGCAATGCCGTCGAGATTTGCAAAGAGCAGCACCGGTTCGCCGCTCTCTGACCGGTAGAGTACATCCGTGACCTCATCGGTCTTCGTTTTTTTCATTCCACTGCACACGGTTGATCACAACTGTTGCGTTTTCGTCGACCGGCACGATGCAGTACAGATGCCCTGCACCGCCGATGATGTGCTCCGCATCGATCTCCGCGATGAAGGGTCTTCCAGCAGCAGGGCCGCATTGGTTTCCCAAAGCCACGCGGGAAAACCTGCCTCAAACCCCTCCTCAAAAAGTCCGCCGACATAGCCGAGATATGCCATCCCGAACATCGTCTGCGAAAAATCAATCTTATCCCGTAGCCGTAGCAGCGAGTTTTTGCCTTCCTCTGAGCCAATATACTGCGCCTGCTGCGGTTCCGTGGTCTCGCTGTGCTGCGCCTGCTGTGGTTCCGTAATCTCGCTGTGCTGCGTGGGATCCTCCGATTGCGTTTCCGAGGCTTGCCCGGCAAGCGTTTCAGGCAATGTAGCACTGTCGGTGTCCTTGAGCTGCTGAATTTGCGCGCAGGCACAAAGCAACAGCAGCAGAGCCACCGCCAGCAACAGCGCGAGTACCTGCTTGTGTGTTGTTTTCATAGCCGCTCCTTTCAGATCAGAATTTTCCGCTTCGGCCCGAACCGCCGCCGCCGGATTCGCTGCGACTGCTTCCTCCGCTGGAGGAGCTGCGCTCGATCTTCCGGCTGGAGGTCGTCTTATGGGTAAAACGATCTGTTTGCTCCGTAAGTCGGAGCCCCGCGGCGACGTAGGCGTTTGCGGTTGCTTTTTCTGATACATTGTCCATTTTCTGCCATATCACAGCAACGATCGCGATTGCTGCCAGCAGAGAAAGGCCGATTACGACGAGCATCGGAAAAACAAGCTCGCTCGGACGGGCTTCCCGTTTGCCGCCTTTTCCAGATAGACTCTGCATTCCTTGACGTAATCCTCAAAGCCGCCGTACCAGTCGTCCTCGCCGAAATTGTCGAGGAAGACCTTTTCCAGCTTCTCCTGACCATAGCTGTTGAAGGCATATTCGCAGTGTGAGCCGTAGCAGAACATTGCCCAGTCGCGGTCAGCCATGCTGAGCAGGAGCATGATCCCATCGCGGTTCGGCCCTACACCCATGGTGTATTGATGGTAGATGGTGTAGGTCGCCTTATAGACGCCTTCAGAATGGAAGTCGCGATAGTCCTCCACGGTTACGATGTATACACCGACCCCATACTTTTGGGAGACGCTTTCCGCCATCTTTTCCAGCAGCATTTTTTCATTTTCGCTGAGAAGTCCGGCAGTGTCCGTCACACAAGAAAGCTGTGCACCTGTCTGCTCAGCCGCAGCCATGCTCACGCAGAATACAAGCACCAACAGAAACGCCAACAGGAGGCGGCATATTCTTTTTTTCATATCTCAGCCCTCCCTAGCGTGCCAAAAGCAGCAGCGCAGTCACGCTGATTGCGATAAGAAGTGCCGCGATCGCCGCAAACAGGCCGACGACCCGTTTCGTGCTGACGGGAAGCTTGCCTACCAGCTTGCCTGTCTGACCGTTCATGGCAAAGAGGAAATCTTTTCCCTCCCACCTTGTATTCAGGATCCAGACGGGCAGCAGCGCGTAATGCACCTTGCCGCGCTTCAAGTGGATATCCCGGCTCGTTTCATCGCATGAGGTGTAGCCAGAAACCGTGCGTTCCAGCGCAGACACCAGCGAGCCTGCGCAGCGCTTGTCCGCCCGCTCCCGGCTGTCTTCAACGCTGACATCGTATTTATCCGCCAGAAATCCGGGCAGATACGCTGTGGAAAACGGCTTTAAGTCCGCATAGTTGAACGGTTCGATGGAGTCCATGTAATCATCCGGCATTTTGCTCGACGCATCCACCGGGATTTTTTCAAAGCTGATAGAACCGGCGCGGCGCACATCGTAGTGACTTATCTCCGTGACCTCATAATCTCCCGAGGTGTACTTATGTACCGTGGTGGCATGGAACTCCACGCTTCCGCTGGCCTCGCCGTCGTACATCCAGAAGGGGACATACACGCCCTTGATCTCCTGCAAATGGTTGGCTTTGGAGAAGGTCGACGGCAGCAGAGGCTTTTTGAGATAGTGCTTCTTCAGCGCCTGAATGGCATCCTCCTTGCTCAACTTGAAGGGCAGCACAAAATCGGGCTTTAAGATGCCGCTGAACTGCCCAGGAATAACAGACGGATTTCCGCAGTATGGGCAGGACGTGGCTGCGGTCGTTGCGTCACAAATCAGCTCTGCCCCCCGCACGATGGGCAGCAGTAGGTTTTCATATTGTCTGCGTCCGCACCCCAGTTCTCGTTCAGACCGGAGGTATCCCAGTTAGAGCCGTCTGCGGCAGTCTGTTGCTCTTCCGCTTCGGCAGATTTTTGAGCCGCTTCCGTTTCTTCCTGCTTTCGCGCCGCCTCTGCTGCTTTCGCTTCTTTCTTCGCGTAGAGCGCTTCAATTTCTGCGATATTGAAGCTTGAGCCGCAGTAATCGCACTCCAGCCTGCCGGATTCTCCTACAAAATGGAGCGGTGCCGTACAGGCGGGACATTGATAATTTGTGATTTGTGTTGCCATGTTCCTTCCTCGTTTCCTGTGTCGGTGCCAGACGGCACCTCAACCCTGCTCTCTGCGGTAAGTCATCCCGCCGCCCAGTATGACCGCGTTTTGCGTATCGTACAGGAGGTGCAGATCCGCCGCTGCATGGTCGCTGCTTCTCAGCACGATTTCCTGCAGGTGCTCTGCCACGTCCTCACTGTATTCGCCGCCGAAATACGGCGTCTGAAACGCGGACTCGACGCGCAGCTCCCAGCCGTTCCACATTTGCTCCGTCCCGCTGCGCCACAGCTCCGCCGCGCGCAGCTCGCTCCCGTCTGCGTCTGTGGAAAACACATATTTTTGCAGGCCATCCTCGGAGATCCACGTTCCCTCGAGCAGCGCAAAAACATTGCGTGTCTGCTCATGCTCGGTGCGCTCCCGCTCTGCCTGCTCCTGCCGCTCCGCGTCGCTGTAATACCGCGCCTCGTCGCCCAGCGTCATCATACCGTAGTCCAGCCAGAAAGTATCCGCCAGCCACGCAAACTGCGGTGAGTCCAGATAGCGCAGATGATAGACCGTATCGTGGTCTTTATCCTCGATCGTGAGTCCACTGATTTGTTCTGCAAAATCCGCCTGAACTGTCAGAACACCGTTTTGGAACGTATGCTCAAACTGATCGCCCAGATCTTCAAAATTTGCGTCGTAGCAGCGGATGGGATTGTCCTTGAACTGCCCGCCGCGGTAATAGAGCTCCATGATGCCCGGGCTGTAAACGGTTTTTTTGATGTGAAGACTGTCAAAAAGGAGCGCAGTCTCCGGGTACTGATAGGTGCGCACGTCAGCACCGCCGCAGGCGGTCAGGCCGAGCAGCCCCATCCACAGGCTTGCCGTGATGAGGAACGTTTTGAGCTTCACAGCATCACCTCCGCTTTTTTCGCAAATAACCGGATTCTCCCGCTCCAAATTGGGGCGGGAGACGGTTTTCATATAAATTCTCAGAAAGATGCCGCCATTACTGGAACGTCATGTTGTTGAGAATGATGTCGGGCATCGTTCCCGGAACGCAGTCCATATTCCGAAGCCCGATAGAAAGGGCGCGGCCGTCGTCAAGCTGTGCGATATACTGAATCCAATCATAGCCGATGTTTCTGTAGGTGCGGCCGTGGAACGTGATACCGCCGATCACACGGTCTTCGATATCCTGATAGTTCTCGAAGTCGTCCTTGTAGAAATCAAATTTTTCAACGTTCTCTCTTACCTCAAACTGGATGGAGCCCGCACCGAACGCTGTGGGATCGTCATTTTCCACCAAGCAGCGCTTGCCCTCATCATACGACCAGCCAGAGACCGGGATCTTCGTCATGATTTTGACCTTAACATCGTCTTTTGCAAACTGGGTGACTTCCACGGAGAAGTCCTGTATCTCGGCGTTCGCAGACGCTGCCTAGTTTGCCTCTGCGGCTTCCGCCTTTACCGTGTCAAGATACTCGCAATGGCCTCCGTGCCGGAGAAGCCGCTGGTATTGAATCCGCTTACCGTATAAACACCCGGCACAGTTTCTTTGAAATTGACGTAGATGAAATGGGATTCGTCATCCTCAGAGATCCATTTGTAGTAGCGGTAGTTTGCCTTCATGTGGTCGCTGTACTCTTCCTTGACAAACTGGCCTTTTACGCCGAAGTAGGCAGCAATATCATCATAAGTAGCGTCGAAAAATATTCTTATTGACCTCGTTCATCCAGACATAGCCCTTCTGTACCTGTTCTTCGGTTACAATGCCGTCTCCGCCGGACGTTTCTCCGCCAGGGTTCGACGTCGTAGTGCCCATATTGCCGCTTCCGGCCGGAGCATCCGCTCCGATGCTGTCAGGCATGGACTTGCCCGCGTCGATCAGCGGCAGATACCAGTCGGAATAGAGATATGGGCGGTTTTCCTCCTCCACATCATCCCAATAGAGTCCCCACGGGCGCAGATAGATCTCATAGCGGTACGTATCGTCGCCGTTTTCGTACCGGCCGTCGATGCAGATGATATCCGCAAGCTCCTGCAAGCCCGGGTCGACGATCCAGTCGGCGTGCGCGAGGGCCACATCGGTAAACCAGCCGCCCTCGGATGTCAGCGTGCCATGCTCGCCAGTACCGGTGTCGCTCAGGCTGACCGCTGCCGATACCATGGCATCGTCCCTGGTGTAGTCCTCATCCCAGAGCGTCACGGCGCCCGTGTGGTCTGCGTCGATCTCGATCACGCCGCAGATATCCCACCACTGACCTTCCATGCTCTCATATGAGCCGGGCAGTCGGTCATCTTCCACCAGCCGTACCATTCACCGTTCCACCACTCGAGCAGAGCATCGTCAGCCGCTGCGGAAGGCAGTGTGGGCTCCGTGCCGGCATTGACGCCTGTTTCCCGCGTGAGCGTGGATGGGTCAATGGTAATGGTGCCGCTTTTGCTGCCGAGCAGTTCCTCAAAGGTCGCCTCGATTTTGTCGGACGCGTTGTTCAGCACGAAGGCGGTCTGCACCTCCAGCGTTGCACCCGGCGCAATTTCCTCAAACTGGTTTTCGATCACTGTGGTAAAGGTATCGTAATCGGTATAGACTGTAGCGACTTCCAGCTCTGTGCCGTTCTGCATGAGCGTTTCATCGACGCTCCAAAGATACGAAGCATTCTCCTTGCTGTTGTTTGTAAAGTCCAGCGACAGAACGATTGCGTCATTTCCGTCCGAATCTTCCATGATGCACGCGCCCTTGTAGAGCAGCTCATAGTCGCCGAGCTGAATCAAATTGGAGTCTTTCTCCTTATCCTTTCCGCAGGCGGTGAGGCTGCTGAGCAGCATCAGTGCCGCAAGAAGCAGGCATAGAGTTTTGGTCTTCGTCTGTTTCATAATTCCCTCCCAGCATCCTTCAGGGATGTGCAAATCGGCCGATCAGCAGAAATAGCATGCGGTTCCGGCGAAAAATGTGAGTGCATATCCGAGACATTTTTCGTTGTTTCTATTCGCGCCGGTTCCTGTGCAGCTTATTTTTTGGCAAAGGTGCCGCTGATGCCGTAACCGGAGTTCTCCTTCATGGTAAGGCTGCTGCCGTCCACGGAGAACGTGTAAGTAGACGGTTCGCTCCAAGCCTCCAGTGTTACCGTAAGCTGGTCACCGTCAATGGTATAGGTGCCATCCTGCTTCATGTACGCATTCTCCATGGTGCATTTGCCTTTTCCGTTGAACGTCCATGTGATCACGCCGTCATCTCCGAGATCAGCAGACCATGTTCCGGCCAGCGCATCCTTGCTGCCACAGGCGGCAAGCGTCAGAAGCGTAACCGCAATCAGGAATAATGCTACATACTTTTTCATTTTTTAGTTCCTCTTTCTGTTCGTTTGATGGATGGGTCAGCCGTTCACTGCGCCGCCGCAGTATTCACAGCAACCGCTTGCATCCGGCGTGGTCGTCGCGCCGCAGCAGGGGCAGGTGACTGCCGCTTCATGGGAGCGGCAGCCTGCTCGATCTTTTCGCGCACATCCCTGCGGACCTGCGTCAGAACCTGCCGGATTTCTTCGCCGAGCTTTTTACAATTGCGGTACTCAACATTGCTTTCCGGATTATACCGGGACGTCATGCCCGGACGCGTTCCAGGCGGCGGCGTAATGTCCACGGAACTGGAGTTGATCTGAAAGCGCATTTCGTCGAAATAGGGATTGTTGACAAAAATGGTGATATAAAAATCATAGGAGTATTCATAGCGCGGCGGATTGTAGCTGACCTCCTTGCCGTCATTGTCCTTGCGCTTAAGCTCCGTGCTGCTCTCGTCAATGTCGAGGTTGCAGCCGGTCACGTCGGCAAAGTCCAGAACGTCCGGGTTGGCCTCCGCAAGATTTCTGGCCCGGGTCACCATGAATTTTCCGGCATCCTCGTCAAGAAGCACCTTTGTGTCCGCGCCGAGCGTTCTGGTCGTATGGAAGGCCGCGACCTTTTCCTGATTCTCCGCCCGGTAGGCAAGCTGCGCCTTGATCTCCTCGACGGTGCTGCTGCGCCGGTCAGAGAACCACGGCGAGAGCTTTTTGGCGCAGTTTTTGCAGAGATTCCCGTTTTCCAGCTTGCGGTTGCCAAGTAAGCCGATCTTTTCTCCGCAAATGTCGCAATACTTTTTATCGAACAGTCCCATATATATCTCGATCTCCTTTGCGTCTGTTTGCTAAATTATGCGCTGTAGGGCGCGTCTGCCTTGGCATTGAGCGCTGCACCCAAGATGTACAGAGCCGGAACGGCCACGCCCGTCACGACGCTGACGATGCTAAAGTCGCCGCCATTGCTTAAATCCATCACGATGCTCAAAATGCTGAACACAGCCACGATGACGCCCCAAGCGATGAGTTTGCCGGCTTTTTCGCTGCGCTTACTGTGCTTGATGCCCTTGATTCCGGCAATCAGCTGGCAGATGCCGCCGACCAACGTCAAAAACAGCGCCGCCCAGAAGGAAAACTTCAGTCCGGAGGCCGCACCCAGCCCCGCAGCAAGTGCACTGATTCCAGCGAGCAATACGCCCACAATGATGGAAAATGCAGCTGCAATAATCATTAAAATACCCGTAACCTTTAAAAACACATGTCCTTTCATAATAGATCCTCCTTACATTTTTTTGGTTCATTTTTTCGTGATTCCGCAGGGCGCACAGCAGTGTGCCCTGCGCAAAAACGTACTGTTGTTCAGCGCTGCGCGCAAGAGGCGCTCAGCCGTCTTTTGGAGCAGACCTCGGCAGCCCCGCCTCAAGCTGCGATGTGCCGTAGGCCTCCTCTGCAATGCGAAGCACCAAGGTCTCCAGCGCGGCGGCGTCCTCGCCGCTGCACTTTTCGGATTGCTCTCCGTCCTCGGTGCGCCAGACGATGCAGATTTCGCTGTTGGCCTCCTCTGCAGCATTGTGCGATGGCTTTTCGTACGCGGGCAGTGCAGCCTCCGCCAGCGTATTCTGCAGCTCAAACCATTGCACCCAGGTAAGTTGCCATGGGATCGGGGTCGAAGACGCATCCCTCCCGTTTTCTCTCGTCTCGCCGCCATCCGGGCTCAGAAACCGTCCGGTCAGCACGGGAAGGTCGTTCTCCAGATAAAAATGCATCGTAAAGCAACGGTTGGAATTCGTATGGGTTTGCTGCCAGCGAAATTCGATCAGCTCTTTTCCCGCCCGGTACGCATCCGGGTTTTCCATTCTGCCTCCATCCTGTATCCGGCTCCCGATAAAATACCGATACAGCAGAACGCCCGCCAGCATAACAAACGCGGTCGCCAGCATGATAAGTAGTGCAATTTTCCGTGATTTTTTCACGTTGATCTCCCTTTTGGAATGGCCGCTGCGTTCACAGGCTGCCGCGCAGCGCGCCGTTTCCTTCGCCTGTCAGCTCCATGGGTCTTCCGCCGCAGGAATACGGATGCCGCTGAGAATGCTGGAGTATTCCCAGAGGAACCACTCGCCGGTTGATGCCTTCTGCCGCAGCTTCATGGGCCGCGGCGAATCTGCACCCGCCGTTTTCAGGAACACGCGCAGATACCCCGGCTCGATATCCTGCGGTCTGGGGTCTGCCAGCACGTTAAGCGGGTACGGCACCTGCGGCTGATAGCCGTTTTCCGGCGTCGCGCCTTCAAAATACGCAAGCGGCAGATAGGACTTGCCGCGCAGTCGGTCGCGCAGAAACTGGCAGTCATACGGCGTCAGGGGCTTCGGGCCGCGCAGAAGATTCATTGCGGCAGCGCCGGCCTCCTTATTTCGGTCGAACAGCGCCAGCGCGCACAGAAACAGGGCGCAGATGCGCTCTGGCTGCCGCCCCTCGGCGGCAAGCAGTTCAAATTCCGGCAGATTTTCCGGAATCTTTTGAATTACGACCTGCAAGATGATCCCTCCTTATGCTGTAAAGTGGCGTTCCTCCGTATCGGGCCTCCCGGGGGATGCGCGGCGGTTGTTCCGCCGCGCGCACCCTCGTTCAGGAAGCCATTGCGCGGTAGATAAAGGTGACGATCTGCGCGCGCGTGCACCTTTCGTTCGGACTGAAGGTCGTGGGGGTGGTGCCCTTTGTAATGCCTTCCTTGACTGCCCAGAAAACGGCATCCATGTAGTAGTCCGATGCGATGTCCGTGAACGGGTTATTGGTATCGCTGGCATATGGCTCGCCCTTACTGCGCCAAAGGAAGGTGACGATCTGCGCGCGGGTGCAGTTTTCGTCCGGGCTGAAGGTGGTGGTGCTGGTACCATTGGTGATCTTGTTTTCCACGGCCCAGAGCACGGCCTTTTCATAGTAGCTGCCGGGCTTTACGTCCCGGAACGGCATATTGGTCGTTTTCGGTTCGGGCTGACCCGATGCGCGCCATAGGAAGGTCACGGCGTGCGCACGGGTGCAGGTGCCCTCGGGCTCAAAATGCGTCGCATCCACGCCGGAGGTAATGCCGTTTGCCACCGCCCAAAGCACCGGGTCATAATAGTATGTTCCCTCGGCAACGTCGACGAAGGGATTGGTCGGCTTTGCTTCCACCTTCGCAAAAACCGCCTCGATGGTATGGTTGGCCGTGACGTTCTTGAAGGTGTACGACGTCACCGCGCCGACGTCCGTTCCGTCTACCAGCACCTTGGAGACGGTATAGCCGCTGTTCGGTTGGATGGCAAAGGCTTGATCCGCGCCGGCCTTGACGGTGACGCTGCCGGAGGGCGTGATTGTGCCGTTGGCACCTGCCTTGGCCGTGATAACGGGATCCTCCTGCACGGGGTTGCCCTCGGCGGTCATGGTTTCAGTCCAGAAGAACTTATTCTCCCAGTCCAGCTTGCACGGCGTGTCGTTGAGGTAGAACTTGGCGCCCTTCGCGACCCCGACGCCGCTAAGGTCATAGGAGACATAGATAAAGCACTGGTATTCGCAGTTCTCACCGTCCGACGTTTTTCCTGCCTGGAAGGTAAAGGGCTTATCGGAATAGTATCTCCAGTCGTCATAGCACTTCAGCCAATCGACGCGCTCGAGCTTCATGTACGGCGGCAGGCCGTCGATCTTGCAGTAGTCACTGCCCGGTGCGGGGCTTTCGCCTGCGACAGGTGCCTTCACGGACAGATTCAGGCTGGTCAGCTCAAGCCGGTTCAGCCAAAGGCCGCCCAGATTGGTGTCTGACTCGTCGTGCAGCTTATAGCATGCGCCGGCGCTGATGTTGTCCATGTCCATCCAGTCGTCGTTCCAAATGGCCTCCGCCCATTTTCCGGGCTTCCACTCCTCATTGGCATATTTCAGCGTTCCGGTGCCACTGCGGAACACATAGCCGGGCTTTGCCTCGACTGTGCAGTAGAGATAATAGGGGGCGCCGGTCTCGTCGAGCAGCTCATCCGGCCACAGGAAGCTGTCATAGATGGTAGAGCCGGAGGAGCGGATGTATTCGCTGACCTTCTTGACGGTGATGGTGTATTTGCCCGGCTCATACGACTCCATGTAGATGTCATTGACGCGATTATAATAGACCAGGCCGCGCACGATGCCCTTTGCCTCGGTGATCAGCTCGCACTCCTGTGCCTCCACGCCGACGACGCAGGTCTGACCGTCGTCCGTGCTGTAGAGCCACTTTGCCGTGATGCTGTTCGCCCCGACGACGTTGAATTTCGTGTCCTTCGTCAGATAGAAGCCTTCCTTTGCCTTCAGGACCACCGACTTGTTGCGCACATCTCCGTTGTCCGCCCAGTTCACCTGACTTTTAACGGTGCAGTCTTCGCCCTCGGAGACGGTAATCAGGCTGTCGGTCGCGGCGGACGCGGCGATCAGGTCGCCGTCCTTCACCGTCAGCGTGACCTCGGGAATGGCGACATCGGTCTCCGACATCATCCGGTAGCGCATCAGGAACATATTGGAAGCGCCGCTCAGTCTCAGCGGCTCGCCGTCCTTATAAAGCTCAACGGTGATCCCCAGCTTCTGCACCTCCGTCTGGTAGCTATAGCTATTCACAGGGATAGTCTGAAACAAGAGATTATTATTGTAGCTGCTGGCGGTAACGGGATAATCCGTACCGTTGAGCGTGTAGCTGATCTTCTGTCTGTAGCCTGCGTCCCTCATCGCCTCCGGCAGGGGGACCCAGTAGAACCGGAGTTGCTTTTTCGGACTGAGCGCGTACAGCGGAGCGCCGCTGTAGCCGCCCGTCACGTCCATCTGGTGCGGAACATAGGCCGGCGCACCGTTGACCTCCACCTTGACCAGACCGAAGGCGTTGGTGCAGACGTCGGTGTAGGCCGTGCCGCTGTAGGACGAGAAGGCGACGCGCTTATAGTCGTCAAGATTCTTGGTCGACAGGGCGATGAGGTACTCCTTCGAGATGGAGTTGGCCATGTATTCGGTCTTGACGTCCTTCTGACGGTAGATCAGGCGGGTCCGCTCGTCGGGGCGAAGCAGAGCGGTCCTCTCCGGGAACATTGCGGCAAAGGCAAAGTTTTCCAGGGTCTGCTCGCTGCTGCTGAGCGCGAAATTCTCCGTGAAGAGGCCGCGGCCGAAGCTGCCGCCGCGGATGCTGATGGGGAAAGTCCGCCCCTCCGTGATGGCCTCGCTGCCCTTTTTAACGACGATACCGCCCTTGAACTTGCCGCCGTTGATCACGGCTTTCGGCTTGCTTATCCCGTCTGTCCGGGTGGCGTAGGTGAAGCCGACCAGCCCCTCGAACTCGCCGCCGTTGAATTCGGCCTTGCAGTTGGACGACAGCAGGGCGGAATAGACATAGGGGATGCCGACCTTCGGGGAGATGGCGTCGACCTTGCCGCCGTTAAAGACGACCTTCGCGTCGCCCTTGCCCTCGACGACCACAATGCTGTTTTTGGCAAGACCGTTATCGACGCCGATCCGCCCACTGTTGAGCGTGAAGCTTCCGGTCTCGGCGTGGATCAGCACCTGCTTGCTGCTGGCCGTATTGGGATTGGCGTCGATGTAGAGCTTGCCGCCGCCGCGGCTGTCCTTGACCGACAGGTCGCCCGTGACGCGGATGGCAGCCGGGAGCGGAGAGGTTCTGCTGAAAAAGGTCACGGAATAGCCGTCAAGATCCAGTTGAACCGTTCCAGTCTGTTGGATGGACTTGTTATATCCCGCGCCGTCATTGAAATCCTTGGTGTTAATGTTGGCACCGAGCTTGACATAGGTGACGCCGGAGCTCAGGGCAGAGCTGAGCTCCGCATAGGTGGTTACGATTCTTGGGTCGCCTTCGGTGGTGCCGCTGCCTGCGGCAGAGGCGATGCTCCCCAAGGCGGGGAGGAGGCCGACCAGCATTGCCAATGAAAGCAGTAAGCTGAATATCCTGCGTTGGGTGATTGATTTCATCTTGATTCCTCCTTTTACATTGTGTATTGTATAAATTGAGTCCATCAGGTGGTGTTACAGAGACGTTTTCGGCGATTGCCCTGCAACGGAAATGCGTTGTAGGCCGGCCGACACGCCTCCGGCTGCGCCCAATGCTGCTTTCCTTCGTCCCGCTTTTTTATGTACTCTCTTCCTCGCTTTGCTATGCACAAAGCATTCTCATTTCTCACCCATCCTTTCCTCAAAGCGTGTCGATTACGCCTGCGAGGTAGGTCGGCGATACCGACGCATAGATAAAACCATCGACCAGCTGATCCTTCACCGCCTGACGCACCTCGGAAGCAAGCAGTTCGTCCGCGTTCTCATCCACCAGAAGCAGAACCTTGCAGACCCAACCAAGCTGCTTTACAGCATTGCAAAGCTTGAGCCGTTCGCTCAGCTTCCAGATGCCCTGCCGGATGACCTCCATCACCAACACATTGGCACGGCAGGACCGGCACAGGGCAAGCGTTTCCTCCGGCTTTGAAGAACGGTAGACAAGAAAATCTGGGTCGCATCCCGAAAGCGATTGCACGACCGCCTCCGCCAGAAGTCCGCCTTTCATATCCAGCACAATTCTTCGCATCTGTGCTTTTCACCACCTTTTTTCCCTTTTGCAGTTTCCGTTTTTATTTTATCCGTTATCGCTCTTTTTTGCCCCCACCGATTGGATAGGGTTTGCAAATTTTTTGTGCAAAGGCCATTGTCTGACTCGTTTCTCTCAGCAAAGGGTGCAAAACTGTGTTGCCTTTTTCCATCCGCATGATATACTATCAATACGGATGTGCAATCGGTATGCGGCAGGCGTGTTGGTACTCATTGCGTTTGCCATGTGGCTCCGATATGCAAGCCGGAATATTTTTCATTCTCCGGCTGTCAGCCACCTGCGAAGCGGGATCTATGTGTTTTTGTTCAGCGCGTGGTGCTGCTCCCTGCGGATCCGCATCGTGCAGACGCAGGTGCGGCGCTATCTGCTGGCGATTTCGGTGCTGATGGTGCTGTGGATTCTTCTTCGCTCAATCAAGTTTTCCATTGAAAACACGGATGCAGAGCGCTGGCTGTGGTATTTCTACTATTTCCCGATGCTGTTCATCCCCATGCTGTTGGTCTTTGTTTCCCGGTCGCTGGGCAAGGGAGAGGATTTTCGGCTGCCGCGATGGATCAAGATTCTGTATCTTCCGACACTGCTGCTGCTCTTGCTCGTTCTGACCAATGATCTGCACCAGCAGGTGTTTTCCTTCCCGTCCGGCGTTTTATCGGATCAGGCGTATCGGTATGAGGGCGGCTATTTCTTTGTGCTGGGTTGGGAGGCTCTGTGCGCGGGGTTCGCGCTTCTTTCGATGGTGAAAAACTGCCGCATCCCGCGCAGCAGGAGAATTCGCTGGCTGCCGCTGGTTCCGCTTGCGCTTTCGCTGGCCTATGCTTATGCATATATAAAAAAGTCTATTGGGTCTGGGTGCTTGCGGGCGATATGACGGTGTCGCAGTGTCTGATCTTTGCGAGCATCTGGAATGCTGCATTCAATGCGGGCTGATTCAGTCCAACCTCGGATACGACGAACTTTTTGAGGCAACGAGTTTGCCCGTCCAGATTACGGATCCTGCATTTTGCCTCCCAATATGTGTCTGCCGCCATGCAGGAGGCTTTGCCGCAAAGCGAGCTGCGGCAGATCCGGCAGGATACCGTCCATCTGGGCGACGATACGCTTTTGAAGCGGCACAAGCTGCGCCGCGGCTGGGTGTTCTGGAAGGAGGACATTTCCGCGCTGAATCAGATCCGAAAGGAGCTGGAGCTGACAAGGGATGAGCTGCGCGATACCGGCGACGTTCTGGCGGCGGAGAATGCGCAGCACGCAAGATGGCTGCGGCTGACGGAGGAAAACCGCCTGTACGACATGATGGAGACGCAGACCGCCCGGCAGATCGCGATGCTGCGGGATCTGCTGGCTGAATTGCAAAAGACGGAAGATTCCAGACAGAGCCAGACACCTGCTCGGGCAGGTCATCATCATCGGGACCTACATCAAGCGGAGAAGCAACCTGATTTTTGTCGGCGTGCAGCGCGGCGCAATCAGTGTGCAGGAGCTTCGGCTGTGTCTCAATGAATCTTCCGAGAATATCATTGTCTATGGCGCCGACTGCAAGGCGATTGTCAAGGGGGAAAGCCAACTTACCGTCGAGCAGGCAACGCAGGTCTACGACCTGTTTGAGGTAGTCGTGGAGACGGAGCTGGAATCGCTGCGTGCGCTGCTGATCTCCATCGAGGTTGGTAAGTGGGTAGAGATTGCTCTCTGCGTTTCAGCGGCGGAGCCGCTCTGCGGGCTGCGTGCGCGGTTTCCAGATCTGGAATGGGAGCAGGATGAGGACGGACTGCAATATGTGACGCGGAAGCTGGAACGATTGAGGGGGTAACGGCGCATGGACAGGATTAAGGAAAGCTTCGACAGCCTGCCCATCGCGGCCTGCTTCTTCGATAAAAACGGCGTGGTGCGGCTCATCAACCGCCGGATGCTTGCCATTGCAAACTGGCTGCGAAAAGGCGGCATACAGTCGCTTGCAGAGATGCAGAGCGCTCTGCACCCGCCGCCGGCAAGCGTGTGCTGTCTGGATCTGCGCCTTCGGATTTACCGCTTTCCGGACGGGAAGGTGCTGCGCTTTGCGCAGGAGCAGATCACAACAAAAGCGGGCGTCCACTATACGCAGATCACTGCCGCAGACGTTACGGAGCTGATCCGGAAGCAGAACCAGCTGAAAGCGGAAAACGCGAAGCTGGCGGAGGCGAATGAGCGGCTTCGGCTGCTGCTTGTGCAGATGCCGGAGATCATCCGAGAGGAAGAGACGCTGGCGATGAAGCTGCGTGTGCACGATGACATTGGGCACAGCATTCTTGCGGCACGCCGTGTGCTGCTCCAGCACACGGACCAGAAGGAAATTCGTGCAAACGCGGCGCTGTGGGAACAGTCCATTTCAGTGCTTTATCGCTCCAGCCAGATAACTGCGCAATCCGAACCGCTGGAGGCGGCGAAAAAAGCGAGCGGAAGAATTGGGCGTTAGAGTTCTGCTGACAGGAATGAGCCACAATCGCAGCATACGCGCACTGAGCGCACTGGCAATCTGCGAATGTGCGGCGAACTGTGTCCGTCACGCAGATGGCACAGAATTATATGTGTGTTTTTGGCAGAAGCCGGACGGCATGGAGGTCTCCCTGACCAACAACGGTGCGGTGCCGAAGGAAAAGATCACAGAGGGCGGAGGCCTCTCCATGCTGCGTCAACGTATCGAAGAAGCAGGCGGCAAAATGGAGGTTTGGAGCATCCCTCGCTTTAAGCTGATGCTCAGTCTGCCGGAACAGGAGGAAGCAGCACATGAGAGTGATGATCGTTGAAGACCAGACCATGATCCGCAGTCTGCTGGAAAGCTATTTCCGTGTCGAGGACGGATACCGGATCACGGCATCCATCCCCGGCGCAAAGCAGGCGGTTGAGGTGTGCCGGACAAGCTCCGTCGATCTGATTTTGATGGATGTGCAAACGGAGAACCGCGAGAACGGCCTGACTGCCGTTCGTCAGATCAAAGCCATACAGCCGAGGAGCAAAATTATTGTTGTGACCTCGCTGATCGACTGCGCGGTTCTGGACGAGGCAAAGAGGGCCGGGGCCGACAGCCTGTGGTACAAGGACTCGACGCAGAAGCGTTTGATGGATGTCGTCCGGCAAACGCTGGCGGGTGAACATATCTTCCCGGACGCGCCTCCGACGGTTGAGGTCGGCATGGCAAAAAGCACAGAATTTACAAAGACGGAATTGAAGGTTCTGCGGCATCTGCTGCGAGGCCTGTCTTACACGCGCATTGCGGCAGAGATGGGCTGCGAGATGTCGACGGTCAAATTCCATGTGGCAAACATGCTGCAAAAAACTGGACTGGAAAACAAGCTTCAGCTTGCGCTGGCAGTCAGCGACGTCAAGTTGATTGCCGATCTTACGGAAGAATGATGGGATTTGATTTTCTGCTTGTGCAGCCACAGGCATTTATTGAAAGTAGAAGCCGCGTCTGAGACGTTACACTTGGCAAGCAATGCCTGCGTATGCAATTAAAATGAAAACAGTAATTGTGATTGACAATGTTTTGGATACCATCTCTGCGCTCAAGGAAATCTCAC
>VOFH01000845.1_pt1 | contig 50000 bp, 69 predicted proteins | sample 5384091 | NCBI WGS metagenome assembly VOFH01 (sample SAMN12384727, study PRJNA508395) | human gut metagenome | isolation source: healthy gut G | host: Homo sapiens
CTGATATTGATTTCAAGAATGAAGTTGTAATTATCGACCACCAGTTACTAAAGAGTAAGGAACAGGGCTATTATATTGAAACGCCTAAGACGAAAAGCGGAATAAGACAAGTGCCATTAAGTAGAGAAACAATACAGGCATTTCAACGAGTTATGAAGAAACGCCCAAAGGCAGAACCATTTGTGATAGACGGACAGAGCAATTTCTTATTTGTCAATTCACACCGCATACGCTACGCCATACATTCTGCACAAGACTGGCAAGCAAGAACATGAACCCAAAAGATTTACAGTATATCATGGGACATTCAAACATTAGTATCACAATGAACTGGTACGCTCATGCGTCCATAGATACCGCAAAATCAGAGGTTCAGCGTCTAATCGCATAGAAGTATTTACCACGATTTTAACCACGATTGACAGGAAAATATAAGAAGATAGACCTAGATATGCGAGGGGATATATGGCACAGCAGGGGAATCCTCTTGGCGCGATTATTTGGCTTTTGTGCAATATCGCATTTTGGTTTGTAAAATCAAAGATGTTCCAGATCGGATATACGTCAGGAACAAAGTTGATCACAAATTTAGGAAAACGTCTGACAGTATTTACAGAGGCGGCATCTATCATGGGCTTAAGCGTAGTCGGAGCGCTGATTGCTACTTCTGTAAAAATAACGACAGCTTTGAATTTTAAAGTAGGCGAAGTGGCATTGAACTTACAGACGGATATTTTGGACAAGATCATGCCGTCTCTTCTTCCGTCCTGTTGACTCTCCTTGTATATAAATTACTTGGGAATAAAAAATGGACAGCTACAAAATTGATCCTTCTTATTATTGTAATTTCACTTGTATGTGCGTTTTTTGGGATTTTAACTGTATAAAAAGTATGATGACTGGAAAGGAAGGAGAATCATATGAAACGAATTTTGATAATAGCATCTCATGAGAAGATGGCGGATGGGATGAAAGATACATTGAATTTTATTTCCGGAGGGATACAGGAAACGATCGCATTGTCAGCTTATGTGGACAATCGTCCGGTAGAAGAAGCGGTTGACGAAGTGATGGACGGATTCGAGGGGGGAAGATGAAGTTGTTGTATTGACGGATTTAATGGTCGGAAGTGTAAATCAAAAGTTTTTTAAATACCGTACGAGACCGCATACACATATCGTAAGCGGTATGAATCTGCCTCTTGCATTTCAAATTGCTATAACCGCAAGGGAAGTATATTACGGAAGAGAGAATGAAAGAAATAATTGAGACGGCAAAAGAAGAACTGAAATACGTAAATGAGGTTTCAAATGACGAGGATGAGGAAGATGAATAATCAGACAGCATGGTGGAAAAAAAAGCGTGGTATATCAAATATATCCGAAAAGCTTCTATGATTCGGACGGTGATGGATTTGGGGACTTGAACGGAATCAGAGAAAAACTGTCGTATCTTGAAAGCTGGGAGTAGATGTGATCTGGCTGAATCCGATTTATGAATCACCGCAAGTTGATAATGGGTATCATATATCGAACTATAAAAAAATAGAGCCGCAGCTTGGGACGATGGAAGATTTTGACATGCTGCTAAAAGAGGCTCATGAAAAGGGAATCCGCATCATTTTGGATCTTGTTGTCAATCATACATCGGACAAACATCCGTGGTTTACAGAAGCAAAAAAAAAGGGAAAGAAAATCTATATCATGATTATTACATATGGAAAGATACGATCCCGAATAACTGGGGATCAAGCTTTGGCGGACCTGCATGGGAGTATGTAGAAGAGACAGCGCAGTATTATCTTCATCTGTTTGCAAAAGAGCAGCCTGATCTAAACTGGGAGAACCCTAAAGTCCGGAAAGAAGTACAGGAGATTCTTCGCTTTTGGCTGGAAAAAGGGATTGACGGATTTCGGATGGATGTAATCACTTTGATTTCAAAAGATCCGGCTTATCCCGATGGTCCGGTGATTCAAAACAAAGCATACGGAAGTTATTATGCAGGCTGTGCAAGCGGTCCGCGCGTCCATGAATATCTACAGGAAATGAATCGGGAAGTGTTGAGCAAATACGATATTATGACTGTAGGAGAAGCTCCTCATACAAGTGCAGAGACGAGGCTGGCTTATACAGCTTCGGATCGGCATGAACTGAATATGGTCTTTCATTTTGATCATATGCATCTTGATTATGATGAAAATGGAAAATATGCTAAAAACCGCGTGAAATTGACAGATTTAAAAGAAGTGATGACGAAATGGCAGGATACAATGCATGAATGTGACGGTTGGAACAGTCTTTACTGGAGCAACCATGATCAGGCAAGGGCGGTATCTCGTTTCGGAAATGAATCAGAACCGTATCGTGTTAAATCGGCGAAAATGCTGGGAACGATCCTTCATATGATGCAGGGAACTCCGTATATTTATGAGGGAGAAGAACTGGGGATGACAAATGCTCATTTTGAGTCTATAGATGAGTACAAAGATGTGGAAGCGCTTGATATTTTTCGGGATTTTACGGAAAGAAAAGGTTTTTCCGAGAAAGATACATTGGAACTTCTCGGCTTGAAATCAAGGGACAATGCGAGAACTCCGATGCAGTGGGATAATACGGTCAATGCCGGGTTTACAGAAGGAACTCCGTGGATCGGAGTGAATAAAAACTGTAAGGAGATCAATGTGGAACAGTGTCTTGCAGATCAGGATTCGATTTTTACTATTATCAAAAACTGATTCAGCTTCGCCATGAAATGCCGATTATTACAGATGGGGTATATGAGCTTTTGGATAAGGAAAATGAAAGCGTATATGCATATCTTAGAAAGGGAGAAAAGGAGACGCTTCTCGTAGTCGGAAACTTTACGGATAAGACGATCAATTATCATATAGAAGAAAAGGTGCAGGCTAAGAAAAGCAGACTTTTGATTTCAAATTATAACGCGGCGGAGACGTTTGAAAGAGATTTGTCGTTAGAGCCATATGGGGCATGCGTATATTTGCTGGAAGCAGAGAAATAAGGAAATAATTTTTCCTTATAATGAAAAAAATGAAAAAACTCTTGACGAGGTTGGTGTTAAGTGATATCTTAATACCAACATTTTTAGTAGGTAAAAAACAGAAAGGAAGATAAGATATGGCAGATTATAAATTCGACACAATTCAGTTACATGCAGGACAGGAACGTCCGGACCCGGCGACAGATGCGAGAGCAGTTCCGATCTATGCAACGACATCATATGTTTTTCACGACTGTGCCGATGCCGCGGCAAGGTTTGGTCTTCAGGCAGAAGGAAATATTTACGGCAGGCTGACAAACTCGACGCAGGAGGTATTTGAAAAAGGATCGCGGCGCTGGAAGGCGGTTCAGCGGCTCTGGCGGTTGCTTCGGGAGCTGCAGCGATCACATATACGCTTCAGGCATTGGCGCAGAACGGCGGTCACATCGTTTCGCAGAAAACAATTTATGGCGGAAGTTATAATCTGCTGGCGCATACGTTGCCGAATCTCGGAATTACGGCAAGTTTTGTAGATATCCATGATCTGGAAGCGGTAGAACGTGCAATTACAGAGCAGACAAAAGCGCTCTATATCGAGACGCTCGGCAATCCCAACTGTGATATTCCGGATATGGATGCACTGGCAGAATTAGCTCACAAATATCAGATCCCTCTTGTGGTGGATAATACGTTTGGAACGCCGTATTGGATTCGGCCGATCGAACATGGAGCGGATATTGTCGTACATTCTGCCACAAAGTTTATCGGCGGGCACGGAACAACACTTGAGGCGTTATCGTTGATTCGGGAAGATTTGACTGGAAAGCTTCGGGAAAGTATCCGGCTATTACAGACCCAAATGACAGCTATCATGGAGTTGTGTTTTCGCAGGCGGCTCCGGGCGCGGCGTTTGTGACATATATCCGGGCGGTGATCCTGCGTGATATGGGCGCGGCAATCTCTCCTTTTGCTGCATTTCTTTTGCTTCAGGGAACAGAAACGCTCTCCCTTCGTTTGGAACGTCATGCCGAAAATACGAAAAAAGTGATCGAATACTTGAATCACCATCCCCTTGTTGAAAAAGTGAATCATCCGCTTCTGGCGGATCATCCGGATCATGATTTATACAAGAAGTTTTTCAAAAATGGCGGAGGTTCTATTTTTACATTTGAGATTAAGGGAGGAATAAAAGAAGCGCACGAGTTTATCGATCATTTGGAAATATTTTTCTTTTGGCAAATGTTGCGGATGTCAAAAGTCTTGTGATCCATCCGGCAACAACAACCCATTCTCAGCTTAACGCACAGGAACTGCAGGAGCAGGGAATCCGGCAGAATACGATCCGTCTTTCAATCGGAACGGAACATATCGACGATATTATCGCAGATTTGGAAAAGGGATTTGCATCTGTTGAAAAACTGTGAGAAAATAAAATTGAAACATGAAAAGGAGATAATAATATGTCTAAGATTTATACATCAGCCGATCAGTTGATCGGAAAAACACCACTTATGGAACTGACCCATATTGAAAAAAGAACATGGGCTGAAAGCAAAAAATCCTGGCAAAATTGGAATATTTTAATCCGGCAGGCTCTGTAAAGGATCGAGTAGCGAAAGCGATGATAGATGAGGCTGAAAAAGCGGAAAATTAAAGAAAGATTCTGTTATTATCGAACCGACGAGCGGGAATACAGGAATCGGTCTTGCGGCTGTTGCAGCGGCAAGAGGATACCGCATTATTATAGTGATGCCGGAAACGATGTCGGTAGAACGCAGGCAGATCATGAAAGCATATGGCGCGGAACTCGTGTTAAGTGACGGAGCGAGAGGAATGAAAGGTGCGATTGAGAAGGCGGAAGAATTGGCAAAAGAACTTCCGAACAGCTTTATCCCGGGTCAGTTTGTAAACCCGGCGAATCCACAGGCTCATCGGGACACGACGGGCCCGGAGATCTACGAAGATACAGATGCGAAGGTCGATATCTTTGTGGCGGGAGTAGGAACAGGAGGTACCCTGACCGGAGTCGGAGAATATCTGAAATCGAAAAAGAAAGACGTGGAGATCGTGGCTGTTGAGCCGAAGTCGTCGGCAGTTCTTTCAGAAGGAATTCCGGGAGCGCATAAAATTCAGGGAATCGGGGCAGGATTTGTTCCGGAAATTTTAAATACAAATGTTTATGACGAGATTATCGCAGTTTCGGACGAAGATGCATTTGCCACAGGAAAAATGATCGGACAAAGAGAAGGTATTCTTGTCGGCATTTCATCCGAGCAGCGGTTTGGGCGGCAATAGAGCTTGCAAAACGCAGCGAGAATGAAGGAAAGACGATTGTAGCGCTGCTGCCCGATACGGGGGATCGCTATTTGTCGACACCGATGTTCGCGGATTGACTTTCAAAAAGCATGAGAAAGGAGAAGTGCTGAATGTTGATCTCCACAAAAGGAAGATATGCTTTAAGAGTGATGATCGATCTTGCACAGAATAAAGAGTCCGGGCATGTCGCGATGAAAATCGTGGCTGCCCGGCAAGGTATTTCTTTGAAGTATTTAGAAAGGATCTTGCCGGTGCTGACAAAAAACGGATTAATAGAAGGCGTTCACGGAAAAGGCGGCGGGTATCGTCTCTGCCGTGAACCAAAAGAATATAAGGTCGGAGAAATCCTTCGTCTTACGGAGGGAAACCTTGCTCCGGTCTCATGCCTGGAATGCAATGCACCTGTCTGTGAAAGAAAAGATCAGTGTCACACAATTGGAATGTGGACTGATTTTCACAAAATGATCAATGATTATTTTGATGGTATCACACTGGAAGATTTGATGCATAGAAATACAGAGTTATCAGAGGATGAGAAGTAATGAAACTAAAGATTGATTTGAATGAAATATCAGACGGGCGTCTCTATTCGTCCGGAGATATGGTAAAAGCGGATTGTCATGACTGTGCAGGGGTGTTCCGCATGCTGCAGAGGAATGGGTGACTCGATCAAATTAGATCCTATGGATATATGGCGGCTTAAAAAGGGGTCGGAAAAGAATTTACGGCTTTGATGGAACAGGAAATTGAGCTGGGGATTGTAGACGGTATGATATTGCCGAACGTGCGGATGACGCCGGAAGGAGATGTCTGTCCGTTTTTAGATGTGTATGGCAGATGCAGCATACATGCATATAGACCGGGTATCTGCCGTCTGTTTCCTCTTGGCAGATATTATGAAGAAAACGGAATAAAATATTTTATCCAGATCCATGAATGTGCGAGAAAGGAACGTGGTAAGATAAAAATAAAAAATGGCTCGGAATTGCAAACTTGAAAGCGTATGAGGACTATATATGGAAGTGGCATGGATTTCTGAAAGATTGTGAAAATGCGATCTTCGGGCTGGATGATAAAAACAGAAATATATTGACTCTATATGTGCTGAGGAGCTTTTTTGAGGCCGCCATATCGGGCTGATGATGAAAACGGATTTTATGAAGAGTTTTCTGTAAAAATGGAAGAAGTGAGAAAAAAACTGGATGGCTTGAAAGATTTTTCGTAAAGCGCTTTAAAATAGAAAAAATGTTCTCTTGTAGTTTTGATTGTAAAGAAGTATAATGGGAATAAATTTATGGATAACGCTTCCTGAAAGTATCTCATGGAAGCGATCCGGACAGGAAAACAGGAGGTTTCGATATGGCTTGGGCAATATTTTCTATGCTATTTCTCGCGATCGGAGGAGTGGTCTATGGCGCTGCGGCATTAATCTGGTTTGCGTTGACGATTCTCGCAAACTGGCTGATGTTTATGAAAGCGGGAGAGGCCGGTTGGAAGTCTATAATTCCGGTATATAATACATATACGGCTTATAAGATCGCGTGGACTCCGAATATGTTTTGGATTTATTTCATATTTACAGTGTTGGAAAGTATATTTTCCAGTATTTCAGGCGGAGATTTCTGGTCGTTTTCGGGATTTCTGGGAGGTCTGTGCGGACTGGTAACGATCGTTTTGTCTGTGTTTTATTGTGTGAATCTGGCGAAAAGCTTCGGAAAAGGACTTGGGTTTACGATCGGACTGATTTTCCTTGAGCCGATTTTTGTTATGATGATCGCTTTCGGATCAGCCCGATATCAGAAATATTAAAATGTCTTGTTTTTTATAAGTGAAAGGCGTGTTATGAAAAGAGGCTGTGAAATAACAGTCTCTATGGAAAAAGAGGACCTTTCGTTCAAAATGAACGAAAGGTCCTCTTTTTACTCCCTTTCCGAAGGGGATATATTGCCAAAGGAGAAGTTTATCAGAGGTATATCCATCAGAGTGTGGAAATGAAACGTTTAAAGGCTTTAATTCCTTCATCTGTGCATTTATATACACCTGCGTCTTCGAGTACTTTGCAAAATACTTTTCCGACTTCCTGTTCCAAAATCTGTTCGATATTTTCTTCTGTAACATTGTCGTACTCTGATAGAAAGGCATCTGTCCAGTCTGCGTGTTTTGCAATTTGATCATTGCTTCGGATGTCTTTTTTCTCTATGATATATTCTTTTAGAAGTTCCATCTCTCCTTTGAGTCTTGCAGGAAGAACGGCGAGACCCATTACTTCTATCAGACCGATGTTTTCTTTTTTGATATGGTGAAGTTCTTCGTGCGGATGATATACTCCGAGAGGATGTTCTTCTGTTGTAATGTTGTTGCGAAGCGTCAGATCAAGTTCATACATACCGTCTTTTTTTCTGGCGATCGGGGTGATCGTGTTGTGTAAAAACCCCGTCTGTTTCTGCAAATATAAATGCTTCCTCGTCTGTATAAGTACGCCATTTTGAAAGAATATGATCTGCAAGGTCGATAATCTGTTCCGTATTTTCTCCTCTCAGACGGATAACAGAAAGGGCCATTTGACGATTCCCGCTTCCACGTCTTCATATCCCGGCACAGTAAAGTTTTCGATGATCGGAGCTTTTGGCCATGGCGAAAGTATAATTTCCGCCCTGGAAATGATCATGGCTTAAGATAGAGCCGCCGACGATCGGAAGGTCTGCGTTCGATCCAAGGAAGTAGTGTGGAAATAGTTTAATAAAATCAAACAGTTTGGCAAATGTATTTCTGTCTATCTTCATCGGAACATGTTCGCCGTTAAATACGATGCAGTGTTCGTTGTAATAAACGTAAGGAGAATACTGGAATCCCCAGCTGCGTCCCTGGATCGTGATCGGGATGATGCGGTGGTTCTCTCTTGCAGGATGGTTGGAACGTCCGGCATAGCCTTCGTTTTCCATGCAGAGCTGACATTTTGGATAGGAAGCGGATTTCGCTTTTCCTGCAGCGGCAATCGCTTTCGGATCTTTTTCCGGTTTGGAAAGATTGATCGTAATGTCAAGTGTGCCGTATTTGGTTTCGACTGTCCATTTTCGATCTTTTTTTGATGCGGTAGCGGCGGATATAGTCACTGTCCTGACTTAATTTATAATAGTAAGAGGTGGCTTCCTCAGGAGAAATGTTATATTTTTCCTGAAATTCTTTTGGATCTGTGAAGGACGCGGCATCAGACAGTTCATGATTTTTGTGTCAAAAGATCACGGTATGTAATGCTGTCTTCTATAATTCCCCGTTTTACGGCCTCGTCAAGAAGATCTTTGAGAATTTCCTCAAGATCACGGTTGTCGGAAGTACATTCGATGTCTTCGTAGTTGTCTTCATGAAAGAGTTCAAGAAGAAGATTTGTTGTGTAAACACGTTCGCATTCGGGAGTAAGACCGGTATCTATCCCATATTGCACTAATTTTTTGATTGATTCATAAAGCATGATCGGACTCCTTTTTTCTGTTTTTTGTTAATTAATTTGTGGAAAGTTTTTTATTTTCTCGAAATTTTCTGTCTATAGTATAGGATGAAAGCAGTGAAAAGGTCTATAAAAAATCCGTGCGAATCCATGTAAAAATGTTGCATTTATAATAAGGGAAAGTTTATAATGGATATAGTTTGATGATCGGGATATGAAACGAAGGATCAAGAAAGGGGATTCTATGGAAGCATCATATAAACATTCGTATAAAACAGGGGAAAATCTGCTGAATTCTTTGTCCGTATATAATGTCGGATATCAGAAATGTGATCCCGAATATCAGTGGGGGCCCGGAGTGAGAGATCACTATTGTATTCATCACATTTTGTCGGGGGAGCGGATGTTATTGTACGGGAACTGTGTCAAAGCATTTGGAAGAAGGAGATACGTTTATTCTCTATCCGGGAGTAGAGCTTAGGTATCAGGCAGATGCGGATAAGCCGTGGGAATATGCATGGGCAGGGTTTATGGGCGCGGATGCGGCGTCTCTTATCAGAAATACAGAATTTAGCAGGGAGACTCCGTATATTTTAAAAGGGAGGATTCCGACAGAAAAGATACGTGACGGACTGGAACGGATTTATAATGCGAAAGGAAATACATATGAGGCCGCTGTCGCTATGACAGGGGAGATGTACAGTCTGCTGGCAGTGTTTATGCATTACGCAGAGCATGAAGAGAAAGAAAAGGCGATACAGCTGACTTACGCAGAGAAGGCGGAGAGTTATATAGAAACAAATTATTCATATCCTATTACGGTAGAAGAGATTGCTTCCTATGTCGGGATAAGCAGAAGCCATTTGTTTCGTTCTTTTCAAAATTATATGAACAGATCGCCGAAAGAATATTTGACGGAATACAGGATCAAGCAGGCGTGTCGACTTCTGCGAGAGACAGATCTTTCGGTCTCGGCGATTGCTTATTCGGTCGGTTTTGAAAATAATCTTTATTTTTCAAAAGCTTTTCGTAAGCAGAAAGGGGAAAGTCCGGCAGAGTACAGAAAGAGCCGTGTAAGAAAAATATGACGGTATATCTTGCAAAACGGAACGCTTTGCATCTATAAGAGAAGAAGAACATATACTGGAAAGTGAAAGAAATCAAAGGCAGAGATGCAATGGAGCGAAACAGAAAAATATGGATGCAGATCTTGGTGTTGGCAGCAGTGCTGCGCTTTTTTCCATTTGATTTTCAAACGGCTGTTTCAACGGCGTCAGAAGATGTTGCGGCGGAATGTGCAGGGGGAGAAGAGCAGAAACCGAAGATTGCGCTTACGTTTGATGACGGGCCGAATATAAAGTATACCCGATGCTTTTGGACGGTTTAAAAGAACGGGGGATCAAAGCAACATTTTTTCTGATCGGAGCAAACACAGAACAAGAAGAAAGCAAAAAAATCGTAAAAAGAATGTATGAAGAAGGTCATTTGATCGGAAATCATACATATCGTCATGTCGATCTGTCGAAAATCAGCGGCAGAGAGGCTGAAAAAGAGATTAAAACTACAGATGAGGCGATTAAAAAGATCACAGGACATGAGACGGAATTTATCCGTCCGCCGTTTGGGGGCAATGCCGGAAGGAGAAGAAGATCCCGATAAAATATATGTGAAATGGACGGTTGACTCTCTTGATTGGGTTACAAAAGACACGGAAAAAATTGTCGAGAAAGTAACGGCGGATACAAAAGAAGGAGATGTAATCCTTATGCATGACTGTTACGGAGAGTCGGTGGAGGCCGCATTACAGATTGTTGATATTATGGAGAAACAAGGATATGAGTTTGTGACAGCAGACGAATTGATTATTAATTGATAGTTTGAAAGAACAGGATAGGAGAACGGATGATAAACGAATATTCAAGAACAGAACTTTTAATTGGCAGTGAAAATATGGAAAAATAAAAAAGCATCTGTTGCCGTGTTTGGTGTAGGAGGCGTCGGATCTCACTGTATCGAAGCATTGGCAAGGTGCGGTATCGGGAGATTGATATTGATCGACAATGACGATGTATCGCTTACAAATATTAACCGGCAGTCGATTGCTTATCATAGTACGATCGGAAGAATGAAAACGGATGTGATGAGAGAGAGAATCAAAGACATCGATCCGAATATCAAAGTGTAAACATACGAGACTTTTGTTCTGCCGGACAATGCAAAAGAACTTCTGGAACAGATCGGAACTATTCATTATATAATAGATGCGATCGATACGGTCAGTGCGAAAATTGTCCTTGCGGAACTTGCCGGGGAACGGAATATTCCGATTATAAGCAGCATGGGTACAGGAAATAAGCTTCATGCAGAAATGTTTGAGATTACAGATCTGTCAAAAACAAGTGTATGTCCTCTTTGTAAAGTGATGAGAAAGGAACTTAGAAACCGAGGCATCACACATTTGAAAGTGTTGTATTCAAAGGAAAAGCCGATCAGCGCAGAGGGGCGTACGACAGAAGAAGAGAAGGGAATGCGAAGAACCATTCCGGGAAGTGTTTCGTTTGTTCCGCCTGTTGCGGGCTTGCTGATCGCAGGAGAAGTAATCCGCAGTTTGATACAGGCAGAGTAGATTTACAGAGAAAACAAGAAGAGTGACGAAAGGAAGAACCAGATGGATTTATTTGATTATATGAGGGAGACAAAGAAGGAAAAAGAATCGCCGCTGGCATCCAGAATGCGCCCTAAGACTTTGGATGAAGTGGTCGGCCAACAGCATATTATAGGAAAGGATAAATTGTTATATCGGGCGATCAAGGCGGATAAGCTTAGTTCCGTTATTTTTTACGGTCCTCCGGGAACAGGTAAAACAACTCTTGCAAAAGTGATCGCAAATACGACAAGTGCAGAATTTAAGCAGATCAATGCGACTGTTGCGGGGAAAAAGGATATGGAGGAAGTCGTAAAAGAAGCGAAAGATATGCAGGGAATGTACGGGAAACGGACGATTCTTTTTATCGATGAGATTCATAGGTTTAATAAAGGCCAGCAAGATTATCTCCTTCCGTTTGTGGAGGACGGAACAGTGATATTGATCGGGGCTACAACAGAAAATCCATATTTTGAGGTAAACGGAGCTTTGCTTTCCCGTTCTGCCGTGTTTGAATTGAAACCGCTTGAGAAAGAAGATATTAAAATATTGCTTAGACGTGCGGTGGAAGATGAAGAAAAAGGTCTCGGAAGTTTTGCGCCAAGATAGAAGAAGAAGCGCTTGAATTTTTAGCGGATATGTCGGGAGGAGATGCCAGAAGCGCGTTGAATGCGATTGAACTGGGCGTTTTAACGACAGAACGGTCAGAAGACGGGATTATTCATATTACTCTTGAAACAGCTTCGGAATGTATACAGAAAAGAGTGGTAAACTATGATAAAAAAGGGGATAATCATTACGATATTATTTCGGCGTTTATCAAAAGTATGCGTGGATCAGATCCGGATGCGGCAGTGTTTTATTTGGCAAAAATGCTGTATGCGGGAGAAGATGTCAAGTTTATTGCCCGCCGCATTATGATATGCGCAGCGGAAGATGTGGGAAATGCAGATCCGATGGCTCTGACGGTTGCCGTTTCGGCGGCACAGGCGGTAGAGCGGATCGGCATGCCGGAGTCTCAGATTATTTTATCTCAGGCAGTGACGTATGTAGCATGTGCGCCTAAAAGTAACTCTGCGGTCAATGCGATTTTTGCGGCAAATGAAGCGGTGAGGAACTATCAGACAAGCGTGCCGGCACATCTTAGAGACGCGCATTATAAAGGGGCAAAAAAACTCGGTCATGGCACAGATTATAAGTACGCTCATGATTATCCGGATCATTATGTGAAACAGCAGTACCTTCCTGATGAAATAAAAATGCCCGATTCTATGAACCGGGCATACTCGGATACGAAAAACGATAACGGAATACTTACAGAAGATTCGTAAGGAGTAATGTAGATTTCCTGACTTTTTAAATTCCAGTGATTTGTGATGGCTTTAGCCTCTTTTTCAGTCGGAACAGTTAATTTTAAGTCGATCAGGCTGAAACCGTTTTCTACAATCTGACATCTTGTTTCGTATTCCTGATTTGTGTTTAGATAGTAGTCGGCTTTTTACAGATACTTCTTCTTTTAAGTCATATTGTTTTTCGGTCAGAAAATCGTCGATATCCTTGCGTATGGCGGATGAAATTTTATTGCTGAAATAATGGATCGTTTCCGCACCGCTCTCTGTGAGATGATAGAGAGTCCGATTGTGGGTTGTCTCGGTGCGGATCAGCTCGGACTGCGTCAGTTCGGAGATTGCCTCCTGCAATTTAAAATAAGTTGTGTACCCTTTATCCAGTACGAATTCCGATATCTGGGAAGTGGTGAGCGGAAAATCAACTTTGTTCAGCATATAGAGTATGATTAGTTTATACAGTGTAAATGTTTCAGACATGATAATCCTTTCCCTGCCAAATGTCTTGTTGCTTTAAATATTGATGAAACCGATTTAAGACGGTTCGTTTTGCGCTTGTCCATAACGGCGCGATAAGAAGTTCTTTAGGTCCGTCTCCTGTCAGTCTGTGAACAATGATATCAGGGCGCAGTTTTGCGATACATGACCCGAGCAGTTCGATATATTCTTCCATATCAGGTACGTGAAAATGTGTTTTTCGTAAACGGCTGCGAGATCTGTTCCTTTCAATATATGAAGAAGCTGCAGTTTAATCCCCTGAATATCAAGTTTGTTCAAATGATCGATCGTATGGAACATCATTTCTTTCGTTTCGTACGGAAGAAAGAGGATGACGTGAACGATGACAGTGATTCCAAGCATACGAAGCCGGTGCACCGCATGATCAAATACATCCGTCGGATATCCGCGCCGGATGAAACGTGCCGTTTCGGAATTGACCGTCTGAAGTCCCAACTCTACCCAGACAGGTTTGATCCGGTTTAATCTGCCAAGCAGCTCAAGTACGGCAGGAGGCAGACAATCGGGTCTGGTGGCGATTGAGAGCGCAGACATCGGGATCGTTTATTGCTTCGGTAAATATTTTTTCAAGATGATCTACAGGAGCGTAAGTGTTTGTAAACGCTTGAAAATAAGCGATAAATTTGCGTACGGGGCGCTTTTTTTTCTGATTGCGTCTTTGCCTTCCCTTAGTTGTTCGGAATAGAAAGCGAAGCGTTTCCGCAAAGTCACCGGATCCCATCGCACTGCAGAAAATACATCCGCCGGTTCCGATATGTCCGTCTCTGTTCGGACATGTCATCCCTCCGTTTAAAGTGACCTTATATACTTTTTCTCCGAACAGTTTCTTAAGATAGAGATTCAGGGAACGATAACGTTCCCCATCTGGCTGAAACTGTGAAAAAAAACAGGCGCCATTAAATCAATTCCTTTATTGCGCGGCTGACTGTTTCCGCAACACATGGGTCAAATGCCTGAGGTAAAATATTATCTTCGGAAAGTTCTTCATCCGGGACAAGTCCGGCGATCGCTTTTTGCAGCGGCGAGTTTCATTTCTTCTGTGATCTGAGAAGCACGGCCTTCTAAAGCGCCTTTAAAGATACCCGGAAAAGCTACTACGTTATTTACCTGATTCGGAAAATCCGAACGTCCCGTTCCGACGACTTTCGCACCTGCGGCTTTGGCAAGATCAGGCATGATCTCGGGAACAGGATTCGCCATAGCGAACAAAATGGCATCTTTATTCATAGAAGCAACCATGTCTTTTGTGACGATGCCGGGAGCGGAAACACCGACAAAAATATCTGCGCCTTTTTAAAGCGTCGGCCAAAGTTCCCGAAGCATTTTTTAAATTAGTCACTTTTGCCATTTCCTTTTGCATCCAGTTTAAGTTCTCTGAATCTTTTGAGATGATTCCGTTAATATCGCACATTGTAATGTCTTTGAAACCGTAATTTAAAAGAAGTTTCGTAATCGCAACTCCGGCGCTGCCGGCTCCGTTTACGACAACGCGGCATGTCTCCTTCTCTTTTTTGGTTACTTTCAGGGCGTTGATGATTCCGGCAAGTACGACGATAGCGGTTCCGTGCTGATCGTCATGGAAAACAGGAATATCAAGCAGTTCTTTTAAACGTGTTTCGATTTCAAAACAGCGGGGAGTACCGAGATGTCTTCCAGATTGATTCCTCCGAATGCCGGAGCAATATTTACGACAGTACGGATGATCTCCTCTGTATCTTGGGTATCAAGACAGATCGGTACTGCATTGACACCGCCGAATTCTTTGAAAAGTACGGCCTTTCCTTCCATAACAGGCATTGCGGCAAGAGCGCCGATGTTTCCGAGGCCAAGTACGGCGCTTCCGTCGGAAACGACTGCTACAGTGTTGATTTGATTGTATATTTGTATGCGGCTTCCGGATCTTTTGCGATAACTTTACACGGTCCGCTACTCCCGGAGTGTAAGCGATCGCAAGATCCTCGCGGGAATTGACGTGGGCTTTTGCTGTTGTTTCCAGTTTCCCGTTCCATTGTTCATGCATCTGAAGTGCTTTTTCGCTATTTGACATTTTGATTACCTCGCTTGTAATTATCGTTTTGCACATATGCTATTATCATAGCACTTCTCCCCCGTCTTGACAAGGGCATGAACGAAATGTATAATAAGTACACATGTTTAGTGAATTCATCAATTTTATGTCAATTCAGACAGTGATTCCCGGAGCATTTAGAAAAAATTGAAGAAACCGATTTGTTTATATTTCTTATATTTCATGAAAGGGTTGGATTATGACAAGAGAAAAATATGAATCTCTCCCGCTGGCAACATTAAAAGAGTTGGCAAAAGCGAGAAAAATGAAAGGCGTTTCTACATTAAAAAGCAGATTTGATCGAAGCGATGATCTCTCTTGACGAGCAGGAAGATCAGGAGAAGCTTTCGGAACAAAAAGAAAGTTCGCAGGAGCATTTGAAAGAAATGCAAAATCAAAATAGAGAGGAAAAAGCAGCTTCTGAATTGAAAGAAAATAAGGAACATAGAGAGGCGAAGGATAAGAAGCCGGAGACAGATATGGAACAGCTTGACAGCGGATGCTCGGTAAGCGGAATATTAGAGGTCATGCCCGACGGTTTTGGATTTATCAGAAGTGACAACTATCTTCCGGGAGAAAATGACGTATATGTCTCACCTGCACAGATCCGCCGGTTCGGACTTAAAACAGGAGATATATTGTCTGGAAATACAAGGATTAAAACGCAGAGTGAAAAATTCAGCGCCCTTCTTTATGTAACTACAGTCAACGGATATCACCCGGCGGAAGCTGCGAAAAGACCGAACTTTGAAGAGTTGACGCCGATATTTCCAAAGACAGAATCCGTCTGGAACAGCCGGGAAGCAGTACGGCGATGCGGATTATGGATTTGATTTCGCCGATCGGAAAAGGTCAGAGAGGGATGATCGTTTCTCCGCCGAAAGCGGGAAAAACAACTCTTTTAAAAGAAGTTGCGCTTTCGGTACAGAAAACAGAACCGGACATGCACCTTCTTATATTACTGATCGATGAACGGCCGGAGGAAGTAACTGATATTAAAGAAGCGATCGAAGGACCGAATGTAGAGGTAATATATTCTACGTTTGACGAACTTACGGAACATCATAAAAGGGTATCGGAGATGTTGATCGCAAGGGCAAAGCGTCTCGTAGAACATGGCCGGGATGTAATGATCCTTTTAGATAGTATTACAAGATTATCACGGGCATATAACCTGACCGTTCCGCCATCGGGACGAACATTGTCGGGAGGTCTTGATCCGGCAGCTCTTTACAGTCCGAAGCGCTTTTTTCGGAGCAGCCCGAAAAATGCGGGAAGGCGGAAGTCTTACTATTCTGGCCACTGCTCTCGTAGAAACGGGAAGTAAGATGGACGATGTCGTATACGAAGAGTTCAAAGGAACAGGAAATATGGAACTTATGCTTGATCGAAAACTTCAGGAGAAAAGAGTGTTTCCGGCAATCGATATTCCGCGTTCCGGAACGAGAAGAGAAGATCTTCTTCTTAATAAAGAGGAACAAGAAGCAAGTTACATTATCCGGAAGGCGTTAAACGGAATGAAAGCGGAAGAAGCCGCAGACAATCTGATCAATATGTTTTCGAGGACAAAATCAAATGCAGAATTAGTGCAGCAGGTTATTCGTCAGAAGTTTATCTAAAAAATAGTTGCAAAAGGAAATAACTTGTGATACAATGAGGAAGCTGTTTAGAGATTATAATAACTATTTTGAAATAGAGAGGTGAAAATCATGCGCGAAGGAATCCATCCAGAATATCATCAGGCAACTGTGACTTGCAACTGTGGAAACACATTTGTAACAGGTTCTACAAAAAGAGAACATCCACGTTGAAATCTGCTCCAAATGCCATCCGTTCTATACAGGACAGCAGAAAGCAGCACAGGCACGCGGCCGTGTTGATAAGTTTAATAAAAAAATACGGTATTAAATAAGAAGCGAATGAAGCAGGCTGAGGTGGGATCATCTCAGCCTCTTTTCTTTACTGAGAATACGTTAGTTTTTCAGTAATTAAAAATCTGTACAGGTCAGACTGAGAAAGCAATTCTCTTAGTTAAGATTCCGGCAGACAGTAAAGGAGAAAGCAGGAAATTATGCGATCATCGAATATTGGCGGACAGGCAGTGCTGGAAGGCATTATGATGAGAAACGGCGGAAAGTATTCTGTGGCAGTACGAAAGCCGGATGGAGAGATAGAATCAGAAGTGTGGGATTATCATAGTGTGATTCCGTGGAAAGTTCTTCTGAAAATTCCTTTTATAAGAGGAATATTTAATTTTGTGGATTCTCTTGTTCTTGGAATGAAGACGTTGATGTATTCTGCTTCGTTTTTTGAGGAAGAAGAGGAAGGCGAACTTTTGACGAAAGAAGAGGCGCAAAAGAGAGAAAAGAAAGAGAAGATCATTATGAACATTACGGTAGTCATTTCGTTGCTGGCGGCTGCGGCATTGTTTATGATACTGCCCTATGTGCTGAGCGGACTTTTTGAAACGGGTGACGTCATCCCGTGTTGCGGTGACTGTTTTTGAAGGTGTGATCCGTGTTGCGATCTTTTTTGATTTATATTTTTCTTATTTCAAGGACAAAAGATATAAAAAGAACCTTTATGTATCACGGGCAGAACATAAGTGTATTAACTGTATCGAACACGGATTAGAACTGAATGTGGAAAATGTGAGGAAAAGTTCAAAACAGCACAAACGATGCGGAACAAGTTTTTCTTTTTTGTGATGATCGTAAGTGTGATATTTTGCTTTTTTTATTACGGCGCAGTCACAGGTGATGCGCATTGTTATCAGGTTGGCGCTTCTTCCTCTTATTGCAGGTGTTTCTTATGAAATCATCAAATTGGCAGGCAACAGTGACAATCCGGTTGTGAATCTTTTGAGTAAGCCGGGAATGTGGGTTCAAAATATGACGACGAAAGAACCGGATGACAGTATGATCGAAGTGGCGATCTGTGCGGTAGAGAAAGTGTTTGACTGGCGGGAGTGGCAGGAGAAGAACAATGAATTATAAAGAAGCGTATGCATGGGGCGTCGAATTGTTAGAAAAGGCATGCGTCGAAGAGTCAAAGATCGATGCATGGTATTTATTAGAATATGTGACAAAGATCAGCAGGGCAGTATTTTATGCATACCCGGAAAAAGAATTGACTGAAGAAGAAAAAATACAGTATGAAGAGTGTATCAAAAGGCGGGCAGAGAGGATTCCGCTCCAACATATTACCGGGGTACAGGAATTTATGGGACTTCCGTTTCTGGTAAACGAACATGTACTTATTCCCCGTCAGGATACAGAAGTTCTTGTAGAACAGGCTTTGTGTCTGCTTGAAAAAGAAAAGAAACATAAGGAAATAGTCCGGATTCTTGATCTTTGTACCGGATCAGGCTGCATTCTTTTGAGTATGCTGCATTATGTAAGAAGGAAACGAAAAATAGATATTTACGGCGTCGGCTCGGATATTTCAAAAGAAGCGCTGGCTGTTGCGGTTGAAAATGCGAAAAAGCTCGGTATAGAAGCGAAGTTTGTGCAAGGAGATCTGTTTGAAAACGTAGAAGGAAGTTTTGATATGATTCTTTCAAACCCGCCTTACATACGGACATCTGAAATAGAGTTACCCAAGAGGAAGTCAGATTTCACGATCCTATCAAGGCATTGGACGGAAAAGAGGACGGTCTTTATTTTTATCGGATCATCGTGAAAGAAAGCAGACAGTATTTAAAGCGCGGCGGATGGCTTATATTTGAGATCGGAAGCGATCAGGCGGAAGCGGTAAAAAACGCTGCTTCAAGAGGCTGGGTATGAAAATATTGAAGTGAAAAAGATCTTGCAGGACTTGACCGCGTCGTATATGGCATGTATAGTTGAAAATAAGTTTGCCGCAAGCCCATTAGCTTTAGACAGTGGGTAGTTTTACAAAGTGTATAGAAAATATACAGGACAGTATACAGATAAGGTGTACAGGAAAGGATAAGAGAAATGTTTGACAGATTAGAAGATTTGTTAATTCGATATGAAGAAGTTATGGGAGAGTTACAGGAGCCGGGTGTGGCGGACGATCCTGTAAGGTTTAGAAAACTGATGAAAGAGCAAAGTGATCTTGCGCCGATCGTAGAGGCTTACAATGAGTACAAGCAGTGCAGGCAGAACATCGAAGACAGTCTGGCGATGCTTGAGGAAGAGTCTGACGAAGAGATGAGAGAACTTGCGAAAGAAGAGTTGAGCGATTCGAGAAAACGTGTAGAAGAATTGGAACAGGAGCTGAAGATCCTTCTGCTCCCGAAAGATCCGAATGATGATAAGAACGTTATCGTTGAGATCCGGGCAGGCGCAGGCGGTGATGAAGCGGCGCTTTTGCGGCTGAGAGCTACCGTATGTATGTTCATTATGCGGACAGCCGAAGATGGAAGACAGAGATGATCTCTTTGAACGAAAACGGAATCGGAGGATTCAAAGAGTGCGTATTCATGATAACAGGTCAGGGAGCTTATTCCAGATTGAAATATGAAAGCGGAGTTCACAGGGTTCAGCGCGTTCCGGAAACAGAGAGCGGCGGGCGTATCCATACATCTACGATTACCGTTGCAATCATGCCGGAGGCAGAAGAAGTTGACGTAGTGATCGATGAGAAAGATATTCGTATCGACGTTATGCGTGCGTCGGGAAACGGAGGACAGTGTGTCAATACAACCGGTTCCGCAGTCCGTCTTACTCATTATCCCACGGAATTGTAATTTACAGCCAGACGGAGAAGTCTCAGCTTCAAAATAAAGAAAAAGCATTCCGTCTGCTTCGTTCAAAACTCTACGATCTGGAATTGGAAAAACAACAGGCTTCAGAAGCGGAGGCTAGAAGAAGTCAGATCGGTACGGGAGACCGTTCCGAAAAGATCAGAACATATAATTTCCCGCAGGGACGTGTTACAGATCACAGGATCAAGCTGACTCTTCATAAGTTAGATACAATACTGAACGGAGATTTGGATGAAATTATCGACAGTCTGATAGCAGCAGATCAAACAGCGAAGCTTGCAAAAATGGAGGGATAAGATTTATGACAGAACCTACGTTTAAACGGCCGGAACTGGAAGATAAAGAAATTATTTCCTCTTATTTTGAAAAAGCTCAAAGCAGAAGCTGTGAAAGAACATTTGTGAATGTATATCTATGGTCAAGACATTACAAAGTACAGTATGCAATCATCGAAGATACACTTGTTTTTAGAGACAGCGGGAAAAATCTTTCGTTTACTTATCCGGCGGGAGAACCGGAGAATGTTAAGAAAGCGCTTGAATTTCTTATGGAATATTGCAAAGAGAAAGACGTTCCTTTTATATTGTATAATGTAACGCCGCATATGTTTGCACAGCTTGACAAGTGGTATCCGAAAAAGTTTTTTATCGAGTATAACCGAGATCTGGCAGATTATGTGTATGAGACGGAGAAACTTGCTTCTCTGGCAGGAAAAAGCTTCATGGGAAGCGGAATCATATCAATAAATTCAAGGCTCTTTATCCGGATTGGAGCTATGAGCCGTTAAATGACGATAATGTGGAAGACTGCTTCCAGATGGCTCTAAAATGGAGAAATAAAAACGGATGTGAAGATGATCCGGAAAAAAATGCAGAGATGTGCGTGACGCTGAATTCTTTGCGCTTATATAAAGAGTTGGGATTAAAAGGCGGCGTTTTAAAAGCAGACGGAAAGATCGTAGCCTTTACAGTCGGAGAACCGGTCAGCGACGACACATTTGTCGTGCATATTGAAAAAGCGTTTGCGGAAGTAGACGGGGCGTATCCGATGATCAATCAGCAGTTTGTACAGCATGAATGTATGGAGTATGAATATGTGAATCGTGAGGAGGACACCGAGAGCCGAGGGACTTCGCAAGGCGAAACTTTCTTATAGACCGGCTTTTCTTGAGGAAAAAGGAATTGTAAAAAGAAATGGAGTGACAGCTATGATATCAAAAAAAATGGAAAATATGGTGGCAAACAGTTCTGCGATCCGAGCGATGTTCGAGGAGGGAAACCGTCTCGCAAAGATTTACGGTGCGGAAAACGTATTTGATTTCAGTCTCGGCAATCCGAACGTTCCGGCGCCGGAAGAGGTGAAAAATGCGATCATCGAACTTCTGAATGAGGAAGATCCGATCGCGCTTCACGGTTATACAAACAGTAACGCAGGTTATGCGGATGTGCGCGAAGCGGTGGCGCAGTCTTTGAACGAACGGTTCGGCACAGAATTTGAAGGAAAAATATCGTCATGACTGTCGGAGCGGCAGGAGGATTAAATGTTATTTTAAAATCTTTGCTGAATCCGGCAGATGAAGTGATCGTATTTGCACCGTATTTCGGAGAATACAGAAGTTATGTCAGCAATTATGACGGTGTGCTTGTCGAAGTGTCACCTGATACAGAGACATTTCAGCCGAAACTTGCAGAGTTTGAAGAAAAGATCACGGCAAAGACGAAAGCGGTGATCGTCAATACGCCGAATAATCCGACAGGAGTTGTATATTCGGAAGAGACGATTGAAAAAATGGCGGAAATTTTAGAGAAGAAACAGAAAGAATTCGGAACGGATATTTATCTTATTTCGGACGAGCCGTATAGAGAGCTGGCATATGACGGAGTGGAAGTTCCTTATCTGACGAAGTATTATGCGAATACGATCGTTGGATATTCTTACAGTAAATCGCTTTCTCTTCCGGGAGAACGAATCGGTTATCTTGTGATCCCAAGTGAAGCTTCAGACAGCGAAGATTTGATTTCGGCAGCAAGTGTAGCGACGCGTATTCTTGGATTTGTCAATGCCCCGACACTTCAGCAGAAAGTAGTAAAGGCATGTTTGAATGCGAAAACAGATATTTCTTATTATGACAGAAACAGAGAGGCGCTTTATAACGGGTTAAAAGAGCTCGGATTTGAATGTGTCAGACCGGAAGGCGCATTTTATCTCTTTGTCAAATCTCCGGTTGAAGATGAAAAGGCGTTTTGCGCAGCGGCAAAGAAATATAACATATTGATCGTTCCGGGAAGTTCGTTCGGATGTCCGGGATATGTGCGTATCGCATATTGTGTGGCTTACGAGACAATCGTAAATTCATTGCCGAAATTTAAAGAACTTGCCGGAGAATATAAATAGTAAGAATGTAAAAAGCCATGTGCGGGAGAAGAGACAATGACGGTCAGAAAAGAACTTTTAAATAATATACGTATAGTGGATCCGTATGTTCCGGGAGAACAGCCGCGGCAAAAAGGTAGTGAAACTGAATACAAATGAGAACCCATACCCCCCGGCCCGAAGTGAAAGCGGTTTTGATGAACTGAAAGAGGATGAATTTCGTCTTTATCCGGATCCGACCTCAGGGAAGCTTATAAAAGCGCTCGCGGATCAATTAAAAGTAGGAGAAGATCAGATTTTTGTGGGAGTCGGATCAGACGATGTGCTTTCGCTTTGCTTCCTTACGTTTTTTAATTCGGAAAAACCGATATTATTTCCTGATATTACATATTCTTTTTATCAGGTATGGGCAAATTTGTACAGGATTCCGTATGTCTGCCCGAAATTAGATGGAAAGTTTAGAATTGTAAAAGAAGATTATTACAAAGTAAACGGAGGAATCATTTTTCCGAATCCAAATGCCCCGACGGCGATTTATGAGGAAGTGGATTTCATCGAAGACATTTTGCGTCATAACAGAGACAATATTGTGATCATAGATGAAGCGTATGTTGATTTTGCAGGAAAGTCAGCGATCAGCTTGATTGACCGTTACGATAATATGATCGTTACGCAGACGTTTTCAAAGTCTAGAAGTATGGCGGGAATGCGAATAGGATATGCAGTTTCCAATCCGGAATTGATCCGTTGTTTAAATGATGTAAAATATTCGTTTAATTCTTATACAATGAGCTGTGCGGCAATCTCATGTGGAGCGGCAGCTTTGGAAAATACGGAATATTTTAAAACAAATATAAGTAAAAAAATAGTACAAACGCGGGAAAATGTAAAAGAGCAACTCAGAGATCTCGGATTTGAATGTACAGATTCAAAGGCAAATTTTTGTTTGTGACTCATCCGAGATATGATGCGCTTAAATTGTTTGAAGAATTAAAAGAAGCGGGAATTTATGTGCGGCATTGGAATGATCCTAAGATAAAAGATTATCTTAGAATCACAATAGGCACAGATGAGGAGATGAAGATATTTCTTGATTTCCTGAAAAAAGAAAATAGGAGCATAGAAAATGATAAAAAAATTGTTACAAGGTATGGTTGTCGGAATTGCGAATATTATTCCCGGAGTGAGCGGGGGAACAATGATGGTCGCAATGGGACTTTACGATAAACTGATTCATGCGATCACGCATCTGAAATCAGAATTTAAGAACAGCATGAAACTGCTTATTCCGATTTTCATAGGAGCGGGAGCGGCAATCGTTATTCTTTCAAGGTTGTTTGAGTTTCTTTTGGAAAATTATCCGATTCCGACAAATTTTGCTTTCTGCGGATTGATCGCGGGCAGTCTTCCGTTTATTTTTAATAAAGTGAAAGGTCACTCGGTTTCAACAGGGAAGATCGCCGCATTTTTGATCTTTTTCGGAATAGTGATACTGATGGCTTTGCTTGGGGATACAAACGGAAAAGCGGCAGATGTAAGTTTCGGAATTATAAATATGATCAAGTTGTTCAGCGTTGGTATCATTGCGGCTGCAACGATGGTCGTTCCCGGAGTAAGCGGATCTATGATGCTTATGCTTCTCGGATATTATGATACGATTCTGAAAACAATCAATCAATTTATTGACGCTGTTGTAGCTTTTGATATAAATGGTATTTTGACGCAGTGTAAAGTTTTGATACCGTTCGGAATCGGGATCGTGATCGGGATCTTCCTGATTGCAAAGCTGATCGAATTTATTTTTTCAAAAGCGGAGATCCATGCATATTATGCGATCATCGGTCTGATCATCGCATCGCCGATCGCAATTTTGTTAAAGACAGACTGGAGTGCGTTCTCTGTTGTGACATTGCTGATCGGAGTGGTGACATTTGCGGCAGGATGGTTTGCGGCATCAAAATTAGGCGGAGAATGATTTTATAGCAGATGTGCGTTGAATTGGCAATACGAAGGATTGAAAAACAACAAATTTTCTGATAAATTATATATAAACATATAATTAATCTGTAACAGTTGTGCTCTGTAGTAAAGCCGAGGAGGTGCATCGTATGAAATTAGAGGTTGCAATAATAGAAAGAAAAGAGCAGTTGGATGATCTGATTCCGTTTCGTGTGGAAAATGCATTATGGGGAACTGAGAAATTTCCTCCTATGTATGGATATATCGGATTTATTCCTCAAGATGCATTCTATTTGAAGCTGATCTGTGAAGAAAAGAATCCTCTTCGTGTTTATACGGAGATCAATGACCCGATTTACAGAGACAGCGTGATGGAAGCTTATCTTATGTTCGAGCCGGTTTCTTCGAGAGCGAATGAAGAAAATTATTTGAATTTTGCAGTAAATGCAAACGGAGTCCTGCATGCGGAATATGGTTCCAGACGGATGTACCGTTCTTATTTTACAGAGGCGGAACGGGTGGGATTTGAATGTCATGCAGAAGTGCATGAAAATGACTGGACGGCAGAATTGAAAGTTCCCGTTAAAATTTTGGAAAAGATTTACGGACCGCTGAATTTAGGAGAAGGAAGCTATTTTACATGCAATTTTTATAAAATTTCAGAGTCAAAAGAAGCCGAACATTATGCATCTTATTCCCCTATCTTATCGAGTGTGCCGAGTTTCCATGTACCGGAATTTTTTGCCGACGCTAAGATTGTCAGACAGAAATGAAAAAAGAAAATAAATTATGCAGAACAGAGTGCTTTGGTGCAAAACCCGAAGCGAGACAGAAAAAGAAGGGAAACGAAATAATCTATGATTTTAGAAAATAATGAAGAGAAAAGAAGTACGCTTTGGAGAACGATTGTTGCAATATCATCAATACTTATAGTTATCGTAGCGGTCTTTTTTGTGACGAGACTCTTTGTCGGAAATCCACTTGTGGGAACTTGGGTCAGTGAAGACAGCGGAGAAGTGATCAAGATAGAAAGTAACGGAAAAGTTACGCTGACAGACGAGGATAAAAAGTCTTTTGAGACGGTGCAATCAGAAGTGGATACAAAAACGAAGGTTTTTACGATTCACACTGAGGATACACAGGCGGAAGGACTTCTCTCAGGAACATATGATTACAGTATAGAGAAAGATACGCTTACATTAACAGAGCGTGAATATGGCGATCAGCTTGTATTTGTCAAAAGAGAAAAGAAGTAACAGCAAATCAGATGAAGAAGAGTTCCGTTTACGGAACTCTTCTGTTATAATAAAACGATAAGACAGTTCGGAAAAAGGAGAAACAGAATGTACAGGAAAACACAAAAGAAATTGCGATCGGCAATGTGAAGATCGGAGGAACTCATCCGGTAACGATCCAGTCGATGACAAATACAAAGACAGAAAATGTGAAAGAAACAGTAGATCAGATACTGCGTTTGGAGGCGGCAGGATGTGAAATCATTCGTTGTGCGGTTCCGACAATGGAAGCGGCAGAGGCGTTGAAAGAAATAAAAAAACAAATTCATATTCCTCTTGTGGCAGATATTCATTTCGATTACAGGCTGGCGATCGCCGCGATCGAAAACGGAGCGGATAAGATTAGGATCAATCCGGGAAATATCGGCTCGGAAGAAAAGGTTCAGGCTGTTGTAGATAAGGCAAAAGAGTACAATGTACCAATCCGTGTCGGTGTGAACAGCGGTTCTTTGGAAAAGCATATTTTGGAAAAATACAACGGTGTAACGGCAGAAGGGATCGTGGAGAGTGCTCTTGACAAAGTGCATATGATCGAAAAAATGGGATATGACAATCTTGTTGTGAGTATTAAATCTTCCGATGTGCTGATGTGCGTGAAAGCTCACGAATTGATCGCAAAGGCATGTCCTTATCCGCTTCATGTCGGTATTACAGAATCGGGAACGGTTTATTCGGGAAATATAAAATCTTCGATAGGTCTTGGGATCATCCTCAACGAGGGGATAGGAAATACGATCCGGGTTTCTTTGACCGGAGATCCGGCAGAAGAGATTCGAAGCGCAAAGCTTATATTAAAAACACTTGGTTTGCGAAAAGGCGGGATCGAAGTTGTATCCTGTCCTACTTGCGGCAGGACGAAGATCGATCTGATCGGTCTGGCAAACGAAGTGGAGAAGATGGTTCAGGATATTCCTCTTGATATCAAAGTTGCCGTTATGGGATGTGTTGTGAATGGTCCGGGAGAGGCAAGAGAAGCAGATATCGGAATCGCCGGAGGGATCGGAGAAGGTCTTCTGATCAAAAAAGGCGAGATCATAAAAAAGTAAAAGAAGAAAAACTTTTGGAAACATTGCGGCAGGAACTTTTAAACTGGAAAAAGTGACAGATTCGGATCATGCCGGATGAAGAGAGCTAAAAAGAATACGTATTACTGTTATCAGTGTAAAAGAATATATAGGAGCTGTTGATTTGGAACAGGTAAAAGACGATAAAAAATTTTTTCATGTATTTCCGACGTTGAGAGCAGACGATGATGTCCGTTTGCTGTTTTCAGATGTGGAAGTTAAGAAGATCACGACGAACTCGCGACGTGATTTTCTTAACATATATATTTTCAGCAGACATCTCATTCAGAAGAAGCAGATTTTTCAGATGGAACAATGTATCAAAGATCAGTTATTTGCCAAAACGGCTGTTGCGGTGCATATTGTGGAGGAATATATGCTCTCGGGACAGTATACTGCAGAAGCGCTTATGAATGAATACAGGGAGAGTATCATCCTCGAATTGAAAGAAAAAAAAGTATGCTTGCATCTAATATGTTTGCACAGGCAGATATCCGCTATGAAGCGGAAAATGTAGTCTGCCTGGAACTGCTCGATACGATTGTTTCGGCAGGGCGAAAAGAAGAGATAGTGGATCTGTTAAAGGAAGTGTATTCAGAAAGATTTCATATTCCGGCAGAGATCCGTGTAGATTACAAAGAGCCTGACAGAACAGGAAGCAGGGAATATGATGAACAGAGAATCCAACAGGAGATCAATGCGATCTTTGAGAGACGGGCAAGACAGCGCGGGGAAACGCCTCAGGCAGAAGGAGAAGAGAAGAAAGATCAGATAAAAAGAACTTCATCTGAAAATGCGGCGGATAAAGCATCGGTATCATCCCGAGACGGGAAAGGAACATCGGCGGCAATATCAGGAGGAGTGAAAAAGGGAGAATTTAAAAAAGGTGAATTCGAAAGAAAGATTTTTACCGTCCTGTTAAGATCGGTGACGATCCGAATCTGATTTACGGGCGTAATTTTGAAGATGAGCCTATTTCTTTAGAGCAGGTGATCACAGAAATGGGAGAGATCACAGTACACGGTAAGATTATCAGTTTTGATACAAGAGAAATCCGGAATGAAAAGACGATCATTATATTTTCTGTGACAGACTTTACAGACACGATCACAGTGAAAATGTTTGCGAAAAACGAACAACTTCCTGAAATCTTAGGGGAATTAAAAAAAGGAGCGTTCGTAAAAGTCAAAGGAGTTACGACGATTGATAAATTTGACGGAGAACTTACGATAGCTTCTGTAACAGGAATTAAAAAGATCGGTGATTTTACGGTTCAAAGGGAAGATTTAAGTCCAATCAAGCGGGTAGAACTTCATTGTCATACGAAAATGAGCGATATGGACGGTGTGTCGGAAGTAAAAGATATCGTAAAACGTGCGCATGACTGGGGACATCCTGCAATCGCGATCACAGATCACGGTGTGGCTCAGGCGTTTCCGGACGCCAATCATTATATTGAAACACTTGATAAAGACGACCCGTTTAAAGTTCTTTACGGTGTGGAAGGATATGTTGTGGACGATCTGACGGAGATTGCAGTAAACGCAGGCAATCAGACGCTTGACGATACTTATATTGTCTTTGACATCGAGACTACAGGGTTTAGTTCAATCAAAGATGCGATCATAGAGGTCGGAGCCGTAAAAGTGACGGACGGAAAGATCACGGATCGTTTTAGTACGTTTGTGAATCCGAAACGGCCGATTCCGTTTGAGATCACAAACCTGACAAGCATCACAGACGAAATGGTGATGGATTCACCGACAATAGACGTTGTTTTACCTCAGTTCCTTGAGTTTGCAGGAGACGGTGTGCTTGTCGCGCACAATGCCGGGTTTGATGTTGGATTTATCGAACAGAATTGCCGGTCGCTTGGACTTTCGGATGAGTTTGTATATCTGGATACAGTAGCGCTGGCACGTGTACTTTTGCCGACGTTGTCAAAATATAAATTAAATATCGTGGCGAAAGCGTTGAATATTTCCCTTGAGAATCATCACCGTGCAGTGGATGATGCAGAGGCAACTGCGGAAATATTTGTTAAATTTACAGAAATGCTGAAAAAGGATCAGGTCGGAACTTTAAAAGAAGTGAATCGTTACGGGGACCGGAATGTCAATGCGATTCGGAAAAATGCCGACACATCATATTATTATTTTGGCGAAAAATGATATCGGCCGATATAATCTGTACCAGTTGATCTCTCAATCTCATATGACTTACTACGCAAGAAGACCGAGAATACCGAAAAGTCTTTTGAACGAGCACAGGGAAGGGCTGCTGATCGGAAGCGCCTGCGAGGCGGGAGAATTATATCAGGCAGTGCATGAAAAGCGCTCTGCCCAACAGATTGCGAGGCTGGCGGAATTCTATGATTATTATGAGATACAGCCTGTCGGAAACAATCAGTTTATGATCGAGAGTGAACGTATAGCGGATGTAAATTCAATAGAAGATCTGCAAAATATCAACAGGGAGATCGTGGAGCTCGGAGAAAAATTCGGAAAGCCGGTAGTGGCAACATGCGACGTACATTTTTAAATCCTGACGATGAAGTGTACCGAAGGATTATTATGGCGGGAAAAGGATTTGACGACGCGGATCGTCAGCCTCCGTTGTTTCTTCGCACGACAGATGAGATGCTGGAAGAGTTTTCCTACCTCGGCGCGGCGAAAGCGAGAGAGATTGTTATAGATAATCCGGTGAAGATCGCGGGTATGATTGAAAAGATCTCTCCGGTCAATCCGAACAAATGTCCTCCGGTTATCGAAAATTCAGATCAGGAACTAAGGGATATCTGTTACAGGAAAGCTCATGAGATGTATGGAGAAGATCTTCCGAAGCAAGTTTCCGCACGTCTGGAAAAAAGAACTGAATTCCATTATTTCAAATGGGTATGCGGTTATGTATATCATTGCGCAAAAGCTTGTTTGGAAGTCAAATGCGGACGGATATCTTGTAGGTTCGCGAGGATCGGTCGGATCTTCCTTTGTTGCGACAATGGCGGGAATTACAGAGGTAAATCCGTTAAGTCCGCATTATTATTGTTCAAAATGCCATTATAGTGATTTTGAGTCGGATGAAGTGCGTTCATTTGCCGGCGGATGCGGGTATGATATGCCGGATAAGAAGTGTCCGGTATGCGGAGAACAGCTTGTGAAAGCGGGATTTGATATTCCGTTTGAGACATTCCTAGGATTCAAAGGAGACAAAGAACCGGATATCGACTTGAACTTTTCCGGAGATTATCAGGCAAAGGCTCATAAATATACAGAGGTTCTTTTCGGTGAAGGACATACATTTAAGGCTGGAACGATCGGTACTCTGGCAGATAAGACAGCGTATGGATTTGTCCGGAACTACTATGAGGAACATGAGCAAAGAAAACGAAAATGTGAGATAGAAAGAGTGACCGAAGGGTGTACGGGAATCCGAAGAAGCACAGGTCAGCATCCGGGAGGTATCGTCGTTCTTCCTCACGGGCATGATATCAATGAATTTACTCCGGTTCAACATCCGGCAAATGATATGGAATGTGGAATTACAACGACACATTTTGATTATCATTCCATCGATCATAACTTGTTGAAGTTAGATATTCTGGGACATGACGATCCGACGATGATCCGTACACTGGAGGACTATATTACATCGGATGCTATGGAAAATGAATACAATGCAGATCATCCGTTTATTGCGACCGAAATTCCTCTTGATGATAAGGATGTGATCGAACTGTTTCATGGAACAGAAGTGTTGGGGATTAAGCCGGAAGATATTGACGGATGTAAGATCGGAAGTCTCGGAATACCGGAATTCGGAACGGACTTTGTTATTCAAATGGTTCAGGATACGAAACCGCAGACACTTTCGGATCTGATCCGTATTTCCGGATTATCGCACGGAACGAATGTGTGGCTTGGAAATGCACAGGAGCTTGTGAAGTCGGGAAAGGCGACGATTTCGACGGCGATTTGTACGAGAGACGATATTATGATCTATCTTATCAACAAAGGAGTAGAAAGTGCTCTTGCGTTTACGATTATGGAAAGTGTGCGAAAAGGAAAAGGACTGAAACCGGAATGGGAAGAGGCGATGAAAGCACAGGATGTGCCGGATTGGTATATTTGGTCATGTAAAAAAATTAGCTACATGTTCCCGAAAGCACATGCCGCCGCTTATGTTATGATGGCATATCGGATCGCATACTGTAAGATCAACTATCCTCTTGCATATTATGCGGCGTATTTCGGCATCAGGGCGGATGCGTTTTCGTATGCGCTTATGTGTCAGGGAAAAGAAACGTTGAATTATCATATAAAACAGTATAAAAGTAAAGGGGATCAGCTAAGCAAGAAAGAGCAGGACGTGCTAAAAGACATGAAGATCGTTCAGGAAATGTATGCCCGTGGATTTGAGTTTGTTCCGATTGATATTTATAGGGCGAAGGCAAAGATGTTTCAGATCGTAGACGGAAAGCTGATGCCGTCGCTTGCAAGCATTGAAGGAATGGGGGATAAAGCTGCCGAGGCAGTGGAAGAGGCGGCGAAAGACGGGGCGTATCTGTCGCTTGACGACTTCAGGCAAAGAACAAAAGTCAGCAAGACTGTGATTGATCTGATGGCGGAGCTTGGATTGTTTGAAGATCTTCCGCAGAGTAATCAGTTATCGCTGTTTGATTTTACATGATGGCAGAAACTTCTTAAACGCCGCGGAATGCGGAGAATAAAAAGATAAGATGCAGGAGAGAAAGACGTGATCAGAAAATTTCAAAGACAGGATCTGGAAGCGGCAGTGAAAATCTGGCTTGCCGCGAATAAAGAAGCGCATGATTTTATTGATCCGTGTTATTGGGAAGGTTACAAAGATGCGGTTAAAGAGATGTTTTTGCAGGCGGAAATCTATGTTTTCGAGACAGAAGACATGATGGAAGAGATATTTGATGAAACAGGCGGAATTCTCGGCTTTATCGGATTAGATAAAGATTATGTGGAGGGGATTTTTGTCAGAGGAGACGTTCGCTCCCAAAGTATCGGAAAGCAGCTTCTTGATTTTGTAAAACAAAAGAGAAAAAAGATTAGAATTAAACGTATATGTAAAAAATAAAAGGGCAGTACAATTTTATGAAAGGGAAGGATTTTGTATTCAAAGAGAAGGAAAAGATGCGGAAACCGGAGAAAAAAGAATATTGTATGCTATGGATAAAATAAATGACTTTTATATGAATCCGGAGAAAATATAAACAAGGCGTATGAAAACAGAGGAATAAAAACATCTGTTACATAAATGAGGATGGAGATGGAACATAGAAATTCAGTATTAATCGTAGAAGATGATGTAAATATTAACGGACTTTTAAAAGAAGCATTAGAAAAAGAAGGGTATATATGTACGCAGGCGTTCTCAGGTACGGAAGCAAGAATGATTTTACAGGGGGAAAGATATTCGGTTATACTTCTTGATTTAATGCTTCCGGGAATTCCGGGGGAAGAAGTACTTAGAGATATTCGAAAGAAAGGAAATACCCCGGTGATCATTCTAACAGCAAAAGATACGATTGATGATAAAGTGGAATTTTTGCGCGGCGGAGCGGATGATTATGTGACAAAGCCGTTTGATATTAAAGAAGTAACTGCCAGAGTGGAAGTGCAGATCAGAAGGGCAGAAACAACAGGGAGAAAAGAGGAGGAACACCGATTTACTTATCAGGAGCTGGAACTTAATAAGGGTGATTTTACTGTAAAAGTGGGAAATACAGAATTGCCTCATATTACAAAACAGGAATTTTCAATATTGGAGCTGTTGTTAAAACATCCGAAAAAAGTATTCAGCAAAGAAGAAATGTTTGAATATGCGTGGGAAGAGCAATATATGGGAGAGACAAAGACGCTAGACGTACATATAAGTAATATCCGCAAGAAGATCAAGGCTGTGACAGATAAAGAATATATTGAAACTGTATGGGGGATCGGGTACAGGCTTCATCCGTAATCTTTACTCTTTTTTTACTTTTTATTTGCGATTGATTAGCAATTTGTTTATAGAATGAGAGCAGATAAAGAAAAGAAAAGGAGAAAAAGATGAGTGAATATTTATTGGCTACACACGGATTGACAAAACAATTCGGTCATCATAAGGCGGTAGATCATGTTGATCTTCATGTGAAAAAAGGTTCGATTTACGGCTTTATCGGAAGAAACGGAGCTGGGAAAACGACATTTTTGAAAATGATAAGCGGTTTATCACAACCGACTTCGGGTGAGATTGAAATGTTCGGATATAAGAATGCTCAGTTGAAAAACGTACGTTCAAGGATCAGCTGTCTGATTGAGTCGCCGGGACTATACGGAAATATGTCTGCTTATGATAATCTGGCGGTAAAATACCGATTGTTTGGGATCAATGACAAAAGATACATTGAAAATATATTAAAAACAGTTGGCCTGTCTAATGTGGGAAAGAAAAAGACAAAACATTTTTCGCTCGGAATGAAGCAAAGACTCGGGATCGGTATGGCTCTTGTCGGAGAGCCGGATCTGCTGCTGCTCGATGAACCGATTAACGGATTAGACCCACAGGAATCGCGGAAATCCGGGATATGATCTTCAAACTTCGAGATGAGCAGAATATGACGATCATTATTTCCAGTCATATTTTAGAAGAGTTGTCTAAAATCGCAACCCATTATGGAATTATATAACGGAACTCTCGTACAGGAAATTACGAAAGAAGAGTTGATGCAGCGCTGTGGAGAAAGGATGGAGATTTTTCTCGATGACCCAAAACAGGCGCTGCCGGTGCTGGATCAGATGGGATTTAAGAACTATCAGGTGACAGACAAGAATACGATCCACATATACGAAAGGCTGGATGAAAGCGCAGCTGTGAATATGGAACTTGCAAAAGCAGGTGTCAGTGTGAGAGGGATTGGAATTACAAGCGAAGAACTTGAAAATTATTTTCTGAATCTGACAGGAGGGCCTGCAATGCTTAATATGATACGAATGGAATTGTTCCGTATGTTTAAAACAAAAAGCCTCTATGTAATCTGGACAATTTTTGCTGTTCTTATGATTGTGACAACAGCGCTTACAGCGGGTGAAATGGATGCATATTCGCTTGAGGATCGGCAGCAGAATTATGAATATGCAATGGAAGAACAAGAAAGCGGTCAGGTGAATCTTGGAATGGATGTGACGCCTCCGACAAAACCGGGGGAACAGGTTTCTGTTTTCGATATGTTTTTTGCAAATATAAAAGGAAAGGCCGTTGCGGTGTTTATGATCATCTTTACAATCCTGTATTCTACGGCAGATGTAACGAGCGGATTTGTGAAAAATATAGCAGGTCAAGTGAAAAACAGAGGTTTGATCGTATGTGCCAAAGCCGTATGTTTGTTCCTTTATACAGTATTGACGATGATGTTGTTCTTCATTGTACAGGCAGTGGCAAACAAATTGTTTCTCCATGAAGTTATACTGGGAGATAAAAGAGCATTTGCGCTTTATTTTCTTCTTCAGACGATACTGCATTTTGCTCTTTTGATGATCGTAATGTGTATTGCGCTTGTGATCAGAAATAATGTAGTCAGCATTGTGATAGGTATTTGTCTGTGTATGAATGCACTTATTATTTTTTATAGTTTTATTGATCGTATGCTTGCAAAAGTCGGACTGGAAAATTTTCATATGATCGATTATACTGTGAGCGGGAAGATTACGCTTCTTGGAACAGAGATTACATCGGAAATGGCGGTTACTTCTTTGCTGGTTGATTTGCATTTGTGGCAGCCGCAGTCTGTTTGGGAAGTTTTGTGTTTAAGAAACGAGATATTTAACATGTATGTTATAGTTGGGATTTTGGTCGGAGTTATTATTACATTGATTTGTATATTGGGTAGTTATATGCGGCAGGTAAAGATATCTGCCGCCAATTGCGTTTTCTGAGAGAGCATGAGAGCAATATGCTCATCACAAAAGAAATTAAGCTGGGAAATATTAAAGAGTTGACAGATCTTCTGAACGAGATGATTAAAGAACGAAAAGAAGAAGCTGCACAATATGTAAAAAAGAACGGATGATTGCTGATACATATACGAATTTATCGCATGATATAAGAACGCCCCTGACATCAATGGACGGATATTTTCAACTGCTGGCAACCTGTTCGTCTGAAGCGGACAGGAAGCGTTATATCGAAATCATAGAGGAACGAATCGAAAGCCTTAAAGAGATGCTGGAAGAGCTGTTTACTTATACAAAGTTAAAAAATGAAACGTATGAATTGAAAAAAGAACGACAAAACTTAACTCAGATTCTGAAAGAAACAGTGTTTTCATATTATGATGAATGGGCAGAAAGGGGAATTGTTCCGGAATTTGACTTGACAGATACGCCTGTTTGGATCATGGGGAATGGACAGGCGCTTAGAAGGATTATACAAAACATTGTGAAAAACGGGTTGGATCATGGAAATAAAGAATTGAAGATTCAACTGAAAAAGAAGGAAAACAGAGCGAAGCTAGTGTTTAAAAATAGAGTGGAATATCCGGATCGGATCGATCTTCAAAGAGTCTTTGAACGTTTCTATAAAGCAGATGAAGCAAGAAGCAAAAATTCGACAGGACTCGGCCTTTCTATTACAAAAGGGTTTGTACTGAAAATGAGTGGAGAAATCAGCGCGCAGATGAAGGGTGACTGGTTTAGTATTCATATCAGTTTTCCGTTAATATGAAGTTAAAACGGATGAGAGAGACTTTGTTTTTTCTTTCTTGATATCCTCTTGCTATCGGAACATGCTGACTATATAATGAAAACAGAAGAATGCGGGGCAGAATACTATAAACATCCATATAAAGTGAAGCGGATGAAAGTAACGAAAACGCAGCAGAAAGGAAGGAAATGGAAATGACGAGAAATTTTGGGTGTACGAAGGAAGGAAATCAGGCGAGTCTCTATGTGATAAGAAATGAAAACGGGATGGAGGCAGCAGTGACTGACTTAGGAGCGACACTGGTCAGTTTGAAGGTGAAAAATAAAGAGGGAAGCATGGCGGACGTTGTTCTGGGATATGAAAACGCGGCCGGTTATGAGGCAGGTACGTGCTTTTTCGGAACGATTGTAGGAAGAAATGCAAACCGGATTGGCGGCGCGCAATTTGAATTAAACGGAAAAACATATCATTTGACGGGGAATGATAACGGAAATAATCTGCACAGCGGTATGGATTTCTACAATATAAGGATATGGGAGACGGAAGAGGTGACGGAGACGTCTGTTCGTTTTAAACTTCATAGTCCGGATGGAGATCAGGGATATCCGGGAACGGCAGATATATACGTGACATACAGCCTTGATAAAGATGATAAGCTTGATATCTTTTATGAAGCTTTGTCGGACAAAGATACGATTCTGAATATGACAAATCATAGTTATTTTAATTTAGATGGACATAACAGCGGAAGTGTACTGCAGCATACGCTTACTCTGGAGGCGGATTATTTTACTCGGGGATGCACAGTCAATACCGACAGGAGAGATTCTTCCGGTGGAGAATACACCTATGGATTTTCGGGAAGGAAGAAAAATAGGAGAGAGGATCGAGGAAGAGTACGAACCGCTTCGATTCGGAAACGGATATGATCACAACTGGGTTTTGAAAAACAAAGGAAACTTTGAGAAAGTGGCGGAACTTATGGCTGAGGAAAGCGGAATCGTGATGGAAACTTACACGGATCGTCCGGGAATGCGGATTTATACGGCGAACTTTGTAGAAAATGAAGTAGGTAAAGAGGGCGTCGTATATGGGAAAAGAAGCGCAGTTTGTTTAGAAACACAGTGTTATCCTGATGCGGTTCACCATGAGAATTTCCCAAGTCCTGTATACCGTGCAGGTGAAAAATATACCGCACATACTGCATTTCGTTTTTGATAAAGAAGTAAAAACAGATTGAAAAGACAGATATGAAACAGAAAGCTGCCAAGGGGTATATCAGCGGCTTTCTGTTTTTTGCATTAGTGGAGAATGTAATCCGGGAATGTGCCTTTTAAAAATTTCGATGATTGTGTCTGACTGAAAAAGGATGGGTACAAAATGACGGGAAAATAAGAGCTAAAATGACAAATATTATAAGACATGACTAATAAAATCTTAAAAATTCAATATAAACAGAAAAATATTCTATGTTATATTTAAAAGAATTCATATAAACTGTCACTATCAACAAAAAATATCTGTGCGAAAAAGAGCAGAAGGGAGAAAATGTATGAAGAGAAAAATAGCTTTAATCACAATGGCGGCGGTAATGGCACTGTCAGTTACTGCGTGTGGAGGAGGATCTGACAGCGGAAAGTCAGCGTCAAATAATTCTTCCGGATCGGAAGTGGCAAATAAGGACAAACCGTTGGTATGGTTCAACAGACAGCCGTCAAACAGTTCCACGGGAGAATTGGACATGACAGCATTGAACTTCAATAAAGATACATATTATGTAGGATTTGATGCAAATCAGGGTGCTGAACTTCAGGGAACTATGGTAAAAGACTATATCGAAAAAATATAGATAAAATTGACCGTAACGGTGACGGAGTGATCGGATATGTTCTGGCTATCGGAGATATCGGACATAACGATTCTATCGCACGTACAAGAGGTGTCCGTAAAGCTCTTGGTACAGGCGTAGAGAAAGACGGAGATATCGACAGCGCTCCGATCGGAACAAATGCAGACGGAACTGCAACTGCTGTAAAGGACGGAACGATTGAAGCCGGCGGAAAGAAATATGTAGTAAGAGAACTTGCTTCTCAGGAGATGAAGAACTCTGCAGGAGCAACATGGGATGCGGCTACAGCAGGAAATTCAATCGGCACATGGTCCTCTTCATTTGGGGAAAACATAGACGTTGTAGTTTCCAACAATGACGGAATGGGAATGTCAATGTTTAATGCATGGTCAAAAGATAATAAAGTACCTACTTTCGGATACGATGCAAATAATGACGCGGTAGCTGCTATTGCAGAAGGTTACGGCGGAACGATCAGCCAACATGCAGACGTACAGGCATATTTGACATTGCGTGTTATCCGTAATGCACTTGATGGCGTAGATATTGATACAGGTATCGGTACAGAAGATGAAGCAGGCAATGTTTTGTCTGAAGATGTATATACATACAATGAAGAGCAGCGTTCTTACTATGCGTTGAATGTAGCGGTTACAGCTGATAACTATCAGGAATTTACAGATTCTACAAAAGTATATGAGCCGGTATCCAAACAGCTGGATGAGAAAGAACATGCGAAAAAGAAAGTATGGCTGAACATTTACAATGCTTCCGATAACTTCTTAAGTTCTACATACCAGCCGCTTCTTAAGAACTATGATGATCTTCTTAATTTAGACGTTGAGTATATCGGCGGTGACGGACAGACAGAGTCCAATATTACAAACCGTCTTGGAAATCCTAGCCAGTATGATGCGTTTGCGATTAACATGGTAAAAACAGATAATGCGGCTTCCTATACATCATTACTTCAGTAATAATGAGGATAAGCAGGTCTATTAGGGAGAAGGAATTCTCCCTAATATTTTGCGGCGGCAATAAGCTAAAGTCCGGTTTGCCTGAGACTATGGCGGCTGCCTGCGATCTCGGAGAGTACCTTTTGGTGATTTCGGTAATTGAGATCAGGCAGTCAGAGAAAGTTGTCTGTGGGAAAAGGACTGCAACCGTTTGGGTAAAGATAGAAAAATTCTAAAGTATAATAGGAGTAAAAAAGCATGGCAGATAAGAAAGATAATATCGTCTTATCGATACGGGATATGAGTAAGTCCTTTGGAAGAAACAGAGTTCTCACTCGCATCAATCTGGATGTGAAAGCGGGAACAGTTATGGGGCTTATGGGGGAAAACGGCGCTGGAAAATCAACGATGATGAAGTGTCTTTTCGGTACCTATCAAAAAGACGAAGGAAATATCTTCCTGGATGGGAAAGAGGTAAGTTTTTCCGGACCGAGGGAGGCGTTGGAAAACGGTATCGCTATGGTTCACCAGGAATTGAATCAGTGTCTGGAGAGAAATGTAGTTGACAATTTGTTTCTTGGACGGTATCCGGTGAATGCGGTCGGTGTAATAGATGAAGGCCGGATGAAAAAAGAGGCGTCTGAACTTTTCAGAAAATTGGGAATGACAGTCAACTTGTCTCAGCCGATGCGTAATATGTCGGTTTCTCAGCGGCAGATGTGCGAGATTGCAAAAGCAATCTCTTATAATTCCAAGGTGATCGTTTTGGATGAGCCTACCTCTTCATTGACGGTGCAGGAAGTAGAAAAACTTTTTGAAATGATGAGAATGCTGAAAGAGCAGGGAATTGCTTTGATTTATATTTCTCATAAAATGGATGAAATTTTTGAAATTTGTGATGAAATATCGGTGCTTCGAGACGGAAATCTGGTTATGACAAAGAGCACGGAAGATACAGATATGAATGAACTGATTACGGCAATGGTAGGACGTTCTCTTGAAAACCGTTTTCCGGAAGTGGATAATACGCCGGGAGATGTGGTTTTGTCCGTGCAGCATTTATCTACAAAATTCGAGCCTTATCTTAAAGATGTGTCTTTTGATGTGAGAAAAGGAGAAATCTTCGGATTGTATGGTCTGGTAGGAGCCGGACGAACAGAGCTTATGGAGACGATTTTCGGAGTGCGCACCAGGGCGGCAGGACGAGTATACTTTAATAATCATCTTATGAACTTTGAAAGTGCGAAAGATGCGGTGGAACATGGCTTTGCTATGATCACGGAGGAACGTAAGGCAAACGGATTATTTTTGAAGGGAGATCTTACGTTTAATACAACGATAGCAAACTTGAAACAGTATAAATCAGGGATCGCTCTTTCTGATTCGAAAATGGAAAAAGCGACTGCGGAAGAAATCAAGACTATGCGGACAAAATGTATGGGACCAAATGATATGATTTCAAATCTTTCCGGAGGAAACCAGCAAAAAGTTATTTTGGGAAAATGGCTGGAAAGAGAACCGCAGGTATTTATGATGGATGAACCGACAAGAGGAATTGATGTCGGCGCAAAATATGAGATATATGAACTGATTATCAACATGGCAAAGCAGGGCAGGACGATCATTGTTGTCTCGTCTGAAATGCCTGAAATTCTGGGAATTACAAATCGCATTGGCGTTATGTCAAATGGATATCTTTCTGGAATTGTTAATACAAAAGAGACAAATCAGGAAGAACTATTAAGACTTAGCGCAAAATACCTATAAAATGAGGGAGAATGATGAATATGGCTAATGGAAACAGTAAGGTTCTGACGGCGGAACAGGAATGCAGATTCGCCGTCCGATAGAAGAATACGTCGGTGCAATTCAAAAACAGATTGACGGTCTCCGGGTGGACGGCACGGATAAAGTGTTGTCGCTGCAAAACACAATGGACGGAGTAAAGAGAGATCGCACTCTTACAAAAGGTGAAAAAGAGGATAGACTTACGAGAATGCGCAGGGAACTGCAGCAGGCAAAAGCGGTAGAGTCTAAGAATAAAGACAGGATTTCAAAACTGATTGCAGATGCGGAAGCATATTTGAAAGAACATTTCGACAAGGAATATTATGTGCCTGTTAAAGAAAGCTGCGCACAGGAAAAAGTCCTTGCGAAAGAGAAATATCAAAAAAGAGTAGAAGAACTGAAGAAAGAGCATCAGCAGATTCTTTCCAAACTTTCAGAACATCAGGAAATAAAGGATGAAAAATATGTTTATAAGAACAGGCTGTTCGATGCGAAAATGGAACTGCAAAAGATTATCAGACTATAAAGGACAGACGGCATGCGGCGTATTCTTATAAGTATCATCTGATTGATTTGCTGCGTATGTCAAAATTTACTTTTCTTGAAACGCGGGCGCAGAAATGGGAGAATTATAAATGTACGTTCAGTAAAAGAAATTTCTTCCTTCAGAACGGATTATATATCGCTATTCTCTTGATATTTATTGTGCTTTGTATTATTACGCCGATGATTAAGGGAGCGCCTTTGCTCACTTATAATAACGTGCTGAACGTACTTCAGCAGGCATCTCCGAAGATGTTCCTTGCATTAGGTGTTGCAGGTTTGATTCTTCTTGCAGGCACAGACCTTTCAATCGGGCGAATGGTAGGTATGGGAATGACGACGGCAACGATTATTATGCATCAGGGAATTAATACGGGTGGAGTTTTTGGACATATATTTGATTTCACGTCAACACCTATCATTGTGCGTGTAATCTTGTCATTGGTTATATGTATACTTTTGTGTACATTCTTTACAATGATCGCCGGATTTTTTACTGCCAAGTTTAAGATGCACCCGTTTATCTCGACAATGGCAAACATGCTCGTGATCTTCGGACTTGTTACATATGCTACAAAAGGAGTATCTTTCGGAGCTATCGAACCGACGATTCCGAATATGATTATTCCAAAGATAAACGGATTCCCTACAATTATCATATGGGCAGCAGCCGCAGTCTTTATTGTGTGGTTTATTTGGAATAAAACAACTTTTGGTAAGAATTTGTATGCGGTCGGCGGAAATGCAGAAGCGGCGTCGGTGTCAGGTATTTCAGTATTTGCCGTTACGGTAGGAGCATTTATTCTGGCAGGTATTCTTTACGGATTCGGCTCCTGGCTGGAATGTATAAGAATGGTCGGTTCAGGTTCTGCCGCATACGGACAAGGATGGGAAATGGATGCGATTGCAGCCTGCGTAGTAGGCGGCGTGTCATTTACCGGAGGTATCGGAAAAATCTCGGGAGTAGTAGTCGGTGTGTTTATTTTCACAGCGCTTACATATTCCCTTACGATCCTCGGAATTGACACAAACCTTCAGTTTGTATTCTCAGGTATTATCATTCTTGTTGCGGTAGCGCTGGATTGTCTGAAATATGTACAGAAAAAATAAAGATAAATCAAGGAAAGAGCCGACATTATGTCGGCTCTTTCTGCTTTAGGATAGGTGATGAGCCAAAGCCGGAGTCTGCCTGAGATCCCGGCGATCGCTTATAATTCCGGAATGTGCTCTTTGGTGTTCTCGGTGATTCTGAGCCGGTTTAAAAAGACAGAAAGAACAGACGACGGATAAAATATGAGGTCGTATTTACAGGCATGTATGTCTTTGTTATAATGAGGAAAAATAAAACGGAATAATATATATGGAGACAAGATGGATAAATATACAATACTTTTGGTTGATGATGAAGAGGAAGTAATACAGGCTATTATCCGAAAAATTAATTGGGAAGAGTTGGGATTTTCTGTAGTCGGATATGCCGATAATGGAATCAAGGCGCTGGAAATGATAGAGGAGAGTCAGCCGGATGTTGTTATGACAGATATTAAAATGCCGTATATGGACGGCATGGAGCTGTGCAGTCATATCAGAAGAGAGTATCCGGCGATGAAGATCGTACTTTTTACAGGTTTTGATGAGTTTGAATATGCAAAGGAAGCGGTTCATCTGGAAGTGGAGGAATATATTTTAAAGCCGGTTAATTCTGTGGAATTGATCAATATATTCACAAAGTTAAAAAATAAAGCTGGATCAGGAGATAAGTGAAAGAAGAAGCATGGAAAAGCTGGAACATTATTATACGGAGTCCCTTCCTCTTTTGCAGGCAAATTTTTGTTCTACTCTGATAGAGGGAAGGATTCATGAGGATGAACTTCAGAAATACCTGTCGGATTATCAGATTTCTCTTCCGGGTCCATTATACTGCTGTCTGGTGATTCATATGTCGTCCAGTCAGATTCCGGAAAATATGAATTCCTTATTTTTAGCCGCGTCTGTACAAAAACAGGCAGAAGACCGTCTGGGGAAAAGATGGAAGGCAAAATGTTTTCCCTACCTTGGAAACAGCGTTCTGTTTGCCCAGATAAACAATGAAAATGAGATTGCGGAGCTGACAGATGACTGCGACCGCTTTTGTAAGTATGTAAACCGCATGATGGGAACTGTTGTCACGGTAGGAATAGGCCAGGTCTGCAGTCAGATTTTGGATTTGGCACAATCGTATAACGCAGCGCGTGAAGCGGTTTCATATCGTGCCGTCTACGGCGCTTCCAGGGCGATTAACATTAAGGAAATCGCGCCTAAAGAGTCGGGAGAGCCCTGTTTTACAAATGATATGGAATTGTTGAATTTATTTAAAAAGATTCGTTTGAATTCGGAAGAAGAGATTGTAGAAGCGGTAGATCAGTATATAGAAAGCATTTCATTTCCGCTGAAATCATTGCAGCAGCATCATGTGGTGATCATGGAGTTGGTAACCGCCTTGTTTCGGTTTTCTGTAAATAATGATATTGCAGCGGAGGGGGTAGGCGGAGATATCGGAATACTCTATGGAAAGCTGCTTGAGCTTGAACCCGATGCGCTGCGAAAATGGCTTACGGATATCAGCCTTTGCTTCAGCGAAAGTTTGGTTACGGCAAGGAGCAGATCAACTCAGTCCTTTGTATCAAAAGCGAAGGAGCATGTCCGCAGTCAATATGCAGATGTACAGTTGTCTCTGGCTCAGATTTGTGAAAGACCTGGGGTGTCTAATTCCTATTTTTCTACAGTGTTTAAAAAGGAAACAGGAAAATCTTTTGTCAGTTATGTGACAGATTACCGTATGGAACAGGCTGCGCGCCTGCTGATTGAAACAAATGAAAAGAGTTATGTCATAGCGCAGAAAGTAGGATACACAGATCCTAACTATTTTAGCTATGTATTTAAAAGGAAGTTTGGCGTATCACCGTCAAAATACAGAGCGGAGCATATAAAAAGTGAAAAACAAGTATTTGAAAAGTAAATGCGGGTATGATATGCAAGGAGAAAACCAAAATACGGAAAAAAAGCCGCATTACGGAACGGGTGAGAAGCTGGGAAAAATATGGGGGATGGACAAATTTAAAACCAAAAGGGATACAAACGACTCTGATGGGAGTGTTTTCGCTTGTTTCCATCACTATCATGTTGATTTCCGGGTTTGTTATGTATATATGGTTTTCTACGTTATCAAGGGAAGAGACTGTGCAGAGTACCCAAAAGCTGATGGAACAGACGGGGGAGAGTCTGGAAGATTATCTTGTCAGTATGAGACAGGTGTCTGATACCGTTTACTACAATATTATAAAAGAGAGCGATTTCTCCAAACAAAAACAGGAGATTCAAAGCAGGATGAATCTTTTGTATGAGGCAAATAAAGATAATCTTCGAAGTATCGCAATTTATAATCATTATGGAAGTTTATTGGCGGCAGAACCGGTAGCGTCTCAAAAAGAAGATCCGGACGTAACCCAGCAGGACTGGTACATACAGGCGTTGGATGAAGTGGAAAATATGCATTTTCCACACCTCATATTCAAAATTTGTTTGATGATGGAACGCAGCATTATTATTGGGTTACTTCTTTAAGCCGTATGATCGAAATTACAGACAGCGGAGTGTCTAACTGGGGGTTCTGCTTGTGGATATGGATTATGCGGATATTTCAAGAATGATGAATCAGATCAATACTTTGAACAATGGAGAGTATTATTATCTGTGCGACAGTAATGGGGAAATCATCTATCATCCGAGGCAGATACAGATCAGTAACGGTCTTAGCGGAGAAAACAGCAGTCTGGCAGCCTCCCACAAGGACGGTGTGTACGAAGATGATTTTAAAGGCGAGAGGCGCAAAGTAATAGTCAATACTATCAGTTATACCGGATGGAAGCTGGTGGGGGTAATTCCTTATTCGGCATTTATACACGGGATGATCGACGTGCGATATTTTATTATTTTGTTGATGCTTCTTACGGTAATGGTACTTGTAGCGCTTAATCGTGTCGTTTCAGCGAGAATCTCAAGCCCGATTTTGAAATTAAACGCATCAGTACTGGAGTATGAAGCGGGTGAAAAGCCGGAGGTATATATTGGAGGAGCGGAAGAAATCCGGTATCTCGGATATTCTATCCAAAAATCTTATGAGCAGATAGATGAGCTTATGAAGGAGATTATTATCGAACAAAACGAACGTAGAAAAAGCGAGTTGGATGCATTGCAAAGCCAGATTAATCCTCATTTTCTTTATAACACGCTGGATTCTATCACGTGGATGATCGAGGATGGACGCAACGACGAGGCGGCGTTTATGATTTCACAGCTTGCAAAATTGTTCCGTATAAGTTTATCAAAAGGGCATACTGTGATTAATATCCGGGATGAGCTGCAGCATGCCCGAAGTTATATGAATATACAGAAGATACGATATAAAAATGCCTTTTCAGTTACTTTCGATGTAGATGATTCTCTTTATGCATTTTGTATTGTAAAACTGGTTTTACAGCCGATCTTGGAAAATGCGATCAATTACGGAATCAATGGGACAGATGACTGCGGTGAAATAAAAATCAGCGGTAAGATGGAGAATGGGCTTATTATTCTTTCGGTGACAGATAACGGATCGGTATGTGCAGTGAGGAAGTGAGCCGGCTTTTTGACAGATGAGCAAAGAGTACATAAGCATGGTTCGGGAGTAGGACTTGTGAATGTTAATAACCGCATTAAGATTGTATTTGGAAAAGAATATGGTATAGTCGTGGAAAGCGAGCCGGATGAAGGAACAACTGTCTCGATCTGCATCCCGGCGGTTTTGTATACAGAAGAGAACCGCAAGGCTTTGGAAGGAGGAAACCTTCACGAAAAAGAGAATGAACAGAAAAAAGGAACCGCAGAGGGAATAAGGATGAAGAATGGCAAAAGATATTTATTTTGGTAGAAACATTTCTGGGGCTTATGGTTTTTGTGTTGGTCATGTTCATGTTTTTGGAAAAAAATGAAAAAAAGCAAGAAAAAATTTCCGTGATCATCCAGAATTCAGATGATAGTCAGTGGGCAGCATTTAAGTATGGGGCAAAAATGGCGGCGGCAGATAAAAAGACAGAGGTATTTGTGGTAAGTACAGCGGGAAGTCTGAGTGTACAGGAAGAAGAGAACTTAATAGAAAGAGAAATTGCAAACGGCGCATCCGGAATTATTGTAGAGCCTGCCAATGGAGAGAAAACAGAAAAGATGCTAAAAGAAGTCGAAAAGAAAGTGCCTGTTGTGCTTGTGGAAAGCCTTGCGTCTTCTGATGGAACAGAAACGAAAATGCCGGTTACGGGAGCGGATAATTATGCCATGGGAAAAGCGTTGGCAGAGGAATTATTAAAAGACTGCGGCGGAAATATAAAAGGGAAAAAGATAGGGCTCGTTTCGGGAGAAGAAAACGCAGAAGCTATAAGTGAACGGGCAGAGGGGGTTCGAGCGGTTTTGGAAGAAAAACAGGCGGATATTCTATGGCAGATATCGGATTCTTTTGCGGAAGACAAGGAAAAAAATTCAATGGAACAAAGCGAAAAAGTGGATTTTATAATGACATTAGATAATATAAGTCTGGTGGCAGCCGGGGAATGTTCTTCGACAAATAATCTGCATGGGGCGGTTCTGTATGGAATCGGACATTCTATGGAAGCTTTCTATTATTTAGATACAGGAGAGATACAATGTCTCGTAGTGCCGGATGAGTTTAACAGAGGATATCAGAGTGTGGCAGAACTATCAGACAGTTTGCGGCGCTTCATGAAAAAGCCGGAACGAAACACGGTTTCATATTCGACTGTTCGCAGAGAGACACTGTTTTCAAAAAGAAAATCAAGAAGTTTTGTTCACTATGAGTCAGTAAGGCGTATAGAGTACATGAGGATTATAACAGAGGTGGAGGAATGAAAAAAAAAAGAAACTATTAGCGGCAGCGATTGTTTTATGTATGGTGATACAACTCTTGTGTGCCTGCGGTAAGCAGAAAATATCCATGTCAGACAAGGTTTATGTCGGAGTTACCTGTTACGATCAAAACGATACCTTTTTAAGCGAACTTCTTGTCTGTTTTAAAGAAGAACTTAATCATCTCAACAAGAATGGAGTTGAGACGACTGTGACAGTTAAAAATGCTGCCGGATCTCAGCGCACGCAGAATGACCAGGTGAAAGAGCTGATAAATGCAGGATGCAACGTCCTTTGTGTGAATCTGGTAGATCGGGCAGATCCGTCGGAAATTATAGATGTTGCAAAAGAACATGATGTGCCGATTATATTTTTTAACAGAGAACCGGTTGCGGAAGATATGAGGCAGTGGGACAGGCTTTATTACGTTGGCGCAGATGCAAAGCAGTCCGGTGTGCTGCAAGGAGAGCTGGCTGTTGAAATGATACGGCAAAACAGTCAGATAGATCACAATAAGGACGGAAAAATTCAGTATGTAGTTCTGGAAGGGGAAGCGGGACATCAGGATGCGATCATTCGTACAGAAAATGCGGTAGATACGCTTAACAAAAATGGGATTGAACTGGAAAAGTTAAGTTACCAGATTGCGAACTGGAACCGGGCGCAGGCGCAGAACCGGATGGAGCAGATGCTGGGGCAGTATAAAAATAAGATAGAACTTGTGTTGGCAAATAATGATGACATGGCTCTGGGAGCGTTGGACGCTTATAAAAATTTGAATTATACAGAGGCCCTTCTTCCGGTATTTATAGGAATAGACGGCACGGATATGGGGTTGAAGGCAGTGGAAGATTCAAGTATGGCGGGAACGGTATATAATGATAAAGAGGGACAGGCGAGAGCGATAGCAAAGCTTTCAGCTGCATTGGTAATCGGAAAAGAAGCGGAGGAAATAAAATTTACTAATGAAAATTACATTTATCTGCCCTATTCCAAAGTCACAAAAGAAAATGTCCATGAATATCTGAAGTGACGGATGATCCGCTGAGCAAGGTGAAGGCAGAAAAAACACACCGGGTAAAAAAGAGTTTTGGTATCTTGTACAAGGTGTGTTTTTTGTGTTTTTAAAAGTTTGTTTTACGGAAGATTATACATCTAATCTGGAAGCGCCGACACCGATGTCTACTACATAAAATTCAGCTTCATATCCGAATTTTTCTTTATAGGCCTCTCCGACATTTTTAATAAAATTGTCTACGGCTTCATTTTTTACAATGCTGACGGTACAGCCGCCGAATCCGCCTCCGGTGATACGAGAGCCGATGACTCCCGGGGTATTCCATGAAAGATCAACGAGCAGATCGATTTCTTTACATGATACTTCATAATCATCGCGCAGAGAAACATGGGATTGATTCATTAATTCTCCGAACTTTGTAATATCGCCTTCTTTCAGAGCTTTGACGGCGGCGATAGTGCGCTGATTCTCGTAAACAGCATGTTTGGCACGTTTTACACGAACTTCATCCCGGATCAGGTGCTTTGCCTCTTCAAATTCTTCTGGAGTAAGCTCGCCGAGAGAAGAAATGGACAGTTCCTTTTGCAGATCGCTAAGCGCATCCGCACATTCCTGACGTCGGACATTGTATTCAGAAGTGACAAGGCTGTGCTTTACTTTACTGTTTGTAATGATGATCTTGGAGTCCTCAAGAAGAATGGGTGCATATTCATATTGCAAAGTGTTTGTGTCAAGAAATATTGCGTTGTCTTTTTTCCCGACAGCTACTGTAAACTGATCCATAATTCCACAGTTACAGCCGTTAAAATTATTTTCGGAGTATTGTCCGAATAAAGCAAGATCTATTGGACTTAGATCGGTAATTCCATATAAATCAGTCAGGATCACTCCGGTCAGCACTTCCAGAGAAGCAGAAGAGGAAAGACCTGCACCGTTAGGAATATTCCCCCATATTACCATGTCAAATCCGGTATCAAGTTTGTAGCCTTTTTCGGAGAATGTCCATACAACTCCGAGCGGATAGTTTGCCCAGTCGTAACAATCCTTGTTAGTAAGGTCGTCCAGAGATGTTTCTACTACGCCGATCTCGTCAAGGTTGCAGGAATAAAAGTGCATAAGCCGGTCTTCTCTTTTTCTTGCAACGCCATATGTACCAAGTGTCAGGGCACAGGGGAATACATGACCGCCGTTATAGTCGGTGTGCTCTCCGATAAGGTTGACGCGGCCGGGAGCAAAATAAAAATGTGCATCATCCGTAGCGCCGAAAAGTTCTGCAAATTTGTCATATAGTTTTTGTTTCATACGTGGTTTCCTCCTACATAAAATATTGAAATAATAAATTCAAAACATCTTGCCTTTTATTATAATCTATAGCGGAAGAAATGTATAGAAAAAATGAGCGCGAATATAGGTAAAAATGTTGTATTTTTAGCTTTTTATAAGACAAAAGTATCCCAACACCGGAGGAGGGGATACTTTTGCCGGAATATTTAAATTGCATAAGCTGTTTCAGCATTTTTGTACGATTTCTTATGACGGCTATATATCTGTTGACTGTTTCACTTTTTTCTTCCTGTTCAAGTAAATCTAAGTAGCCGTATATTGCGGTTAGCGGTGTGCGTAAATCATGAGAAATATTTGTAACAGCATTCTTCAATTCTAAATCACCTTTTTGAAATTTTCTGCGTTCAGCTTGGAGTTTTCGTAACTGGATATTTATTTCATTTGCTAAATGGCGCATATATTTATCATTGCTTGAAATATCAATTAAAGTATTACTATCGGTTATGAGCTTTTCGGAAAATGAACTTTCTATTTCTTGTGCAGATTTTCGCAATAAATGTATTTTGATGAGTAGCAAGATAATTATTAAGATCAATCCACTTATGAAAAGCCATAACCATAACATAATGTGTTCGCTCCTTTATTTTAAATCTTTTTTCTTGAAAATCCAAACACCTGCACCGGTTGTAAGGACAATTATTGCTAAGGAATATATAGGTAATCGTGTTAAATTGACAGGCTGCATTGTTGAACATTGAATTGCCTGACCACCTGGATTGACATCATAAAAAGAATTGTACAATTTCTCGTTTTGTTCCGTCCGAATATTTTGGGTTTTCTGTTTCCTGAGCTGTTGTTTCGCCATTTTCTCCTATTGAGTAAGCCGGAATAGTTGGCGGAGCATCTAACATTCTATTACATATTGCCCCTGCAAGTAATAGTCCGAATGAAAGCAGAATACAAGACACTGCAATAATAGCTTTATTTTGAAAGAGCATTGTTATAAGTGTGAAAAGTGAAGCAAATGTAATTGATAAAACAAGGACGGTTACGCCTATGAGCATAATCAATTTCACATCAGCAGTAAAAAACAAGCAAAGGTATTCCAACACTAAGGTATGGAACAAAAACACAATGCACATAGTAATCGCGATA
>VOFH01000963.1_pt1 | contig 50000 bp, 93 predicted proteins | sample 5384091 | NCBI WGS metagenome assembly VOFH01 (sample SAMN12384727, study PRJNA508395) | human gut metagenome | isolation source: healthy gut G | host: Homo sapiens
AGGTGCCGGACCCATCGGTAAAGCGCTGATGCAGATCAAATTGCTGCAAGCCTTACCAGTACCGCCGTATTGAGGCATGGCTAAATCCGGAGCTTGACCCGGAAGGAAAAAGTTTCCAGGTGCTTCAGGGATTATATGCCATTGGTTCCGGCGGCCTTTTCGGACAGGGCTTAGGACAGAGTATCCAGAAGTTAGGTTTCCTTCCTGAGTCACAGAATGATATGATCTTTGCTATCATCTGTGAGGAACTGGGGCTGTTTGGCGCCATATCCATTATTCTGGTGTTCTTATTTATGATCTTCCGTTTTATGGTCATTGCAAATAATGCACCGGATCTGTTTGGAGCTCTTTTAGTAGTGGGTGTTATGGGGCACATTGCCATTCAGGTAGTTTTAAATATTGCCGTAGTAACCAATACCATTCCCAATACAGGTGTCACTCTTCCATTTATCAGTTATGGAGGTACATCGGTGTTGTTTATCATGATGGAAATGGGAATTGTTTAAGCGTATCCAACCGGATCCGGCTGGAAAAATAAGGGTCAGAAATCAGCTGGCCATGCACATAAGCAGCCATCAGGGCATATGATCAAAGTAGATACACATTTTCTGCGGAGGTGCCTTTTTGGCTGCAATTCAGGTTTATGGGATGAATCCACTGGAAGGGAGATTTCTGTACAGGGCTCAAAAAACGGCGCACTCCCCATTATGGCCGGGGGCTCTGCTCCACAAAGGGACTACAGTGCTTTATAATGTGCCGGATATTGAAGATACCGGTGTATGACAGATATTTTAAGGAGATAGGGTGCCGCTGCGAGAAAACGGGTTCCCGTCTGGTGATCGATGCTGCTTTTGTGGACCGTACAGAGGTTCCGGAAAGTATGTAAAAGCAATGCGTTCTTCCATTATCCTTTTGGGAGCTCTCCTTGGAAGGATGAAAGAGGAGGTGCAGCTTTCCCGGCGGCTGTCTGATCGGTGCAAGACCGGTAGATCTGCATCTGATGGTCCTTGAAAAACTGGGAGCTATAATAGAAGAAGAGGACGGACAGTATAAGGCAGAAGCCTTTAACGGTCTTAAGGGCTGTGAAATAGAACTTTCCTATCCCAGTGTAGGCGCTACGGAACAGGCCGTGTTGGCAGCTGTTCTGGCAGATGGGGTGACAGTGATCCACAATGCGGCAAAAGAACCGGAGATCAGCCAGTTATGTCATTTCTTAAATGGCATGGGTGCTGTATGATCTGTGGGATGGAAACCGAGCATCTGATGGTCCAGGGAGTAAAAAGACTTCACGACAGTGTATGGAAAATAGAAGGGGACCGGATCGTGGCCGGGACTTACAGTACGGCAGTTATGGCAGCCGGGGAAATATTTCTTTAAAAAGTAAACACAAAACAGCTGAAACTTCCTCTTGAACTTTTGAGAAAAGCAGGAGCAAATGTACGGGAAGAAGAGTTTTTCTCTTCATATTTCCATGAAAGACCGTCCAAAAGCCCTTTCTGTACAGGACCTTATCCGGAGTTCCCTACGGATCTTCAATCCCCTTTATGGCTTTTCTTGCATGTGCCAAAGGAGAGCAGGATCCGGGAGCAGGTGTTTGAGGACCGTTTCGGAACAGCGGCAGCTTTAAGAAAAATGGGAGCCGATATCACCTGTAAAAAGGAAAAGATGCCTGGGTCGGGAGTATATCCCTTAAAAGGAGCAAGAGTAAAGGCACTGGATCTAAGAGGCGGGGCAGCGTTAGCAGTGGCTGCCCCTGGGGGCAGAAGGAAAAACTGTGATAGAAGATTGCAGCCATATTGTCAGGGGATACGAAGACATCTGCCGGGATATAAATGCCCTGGGAGGAAAGATAAGCTGGATGGAGAGTGATACGGGATGATAAGAAGAGCAGAGAGAAAAAGCTTATAAATGGATAGGGATCGCCGCAGCTGTTTGCTGCTTGCGGCGGTCCTGGTATTTGGTCTGCGCATAAAAAGAAGTGACTATATCCGGAAGTGACCGTTATACGCCGCAGCAGATTGAAAATATCCTGTTTTCCGGGCGTTGGGGAAATAATACCATCCTGGCTTTTATTAGGGATAAAACAAAACCCCACAAACAGATCCCTCTTTGTCGAAATTATAAGATTGTTTTTCATGGTCCTTTTAAGGGTGGAGGTCATTGTTTATGATAAAAGCATTGTAGGTTACGTATCTTATATGAGCAGTTATATGTATTTTGACAGGGATGGTATTATAGTAGAAAGTTCACCGGACTGCCTTCCGGGTGTGCCCTGGATCACAGGCCTGGAATTTGGCCGTATTGTTTTGTACAGACATCTTCCTGTAAAAGATCCCAAAATATTCGAGGAGATCTTAAATCTGACCCAGCAGCTTTCAGTCTATCATATCCAGGTAGACCGGATCCGCTTTTCCATTTCAGGACAACCTTCCCTTACCATTGGCCAGATGGAAGTGACTTTGGGAGATGAGGAGATGTAGACGGAAACTGTCTCTTTAAATGATATCTTGCGGGATCATCCGGAATTAAAAGGAGAAAAAGGGAACCCTTTGGAACTGGATGGATATTCAGATACGGGAAATGACGGGACCATTCCTTTTAAATTAAAATAAAGTCAACTGTCAACCGTGCATGTGCAAGCACAACGCTCGGTTAAACGCTTTATTGACAATGCTTAAAAAAAAGTAAATTCAGGGTTGATTTTTTTGGGGAAAATAAAATATAGTATTAGTTAGGCTAGAAATCAGAAACATTAATTATAGAAAAAGCACAGTACCGTGTTCTGTGAGCAGGGTTTCAAGAAGGAGGACAAGTATCTTGTTAGAGATTAAAATAAATGAGTCAGAGAATGCTGCAAGAATTATCGTAGTAGGTGTAGGCGGTGCCGGAAATAACGCAGTGAACCGCATGATTGAGGAGAATATCGCAGGCGTTGAATTTATCGGCATCAATACTGACAAGCAGGCGTTACAGTTCTGCTAAGGCTCCTACCGCTATGCAGATTGGCGAGAAGCTGACCAAGGGATTAGGTGCAGGTGCACGTCCGGAAGTTGGTGAAAAGGCAGCAGAAGAGAGCTCTGAGGAGATCTCCCAGGCATTAAAGGGCGCTGACATGGTATTCGTTACCTGTGGCATGGGTGGCGGTACCGGTACGGGCGCAGCTCCTGTTGTTGCAAAGATTGCAAAGGATATGGGTATCCTTACGGTCGGTGTTGTAACCAAACCGTTCCGTTTTGAAGCAAAAGCCCGTATGCAGAATGCGTTAAATGGTATCGAATGTTTAAAGCAGGCTGTAGATACTCTGATCGTTATTCCCAAATGACCGTCTTCTTGAGATCGTAGACCGCCGCACAACTATGCCGGATGCTCTTAAGAAAGCAGATGAAGTTCTTCAGCAGGCAGTTCAGGGTATTACCGACCTGATCAATGTTCCTGGTCTGATCAACCTTGACTTTGCAGATATCCAGACTGTTATGATCGATAAGGGTATTGCCCATATCGGTATTGGTAAGGCAAAAGGTGATGACAAGGCCATCGAGGCTGTTAAGCAGGCTGTATCCAGTCCTCTTCTTGAAACCACTATTGAGGGTGCAAGCCATGTTATCATCAATATTTCCGGTGACATCAGCCTGATCGAAGCAAATGACGCAGCAAGCTATGTTCAGGAACTGGCTGGCGATGATGCAAACATCATCTTTGGTGCTATGTATGATGAAAACGCCCAGGATGAAGCAAGCATTACTGTTATTGCTACCGGACTGGACGAGCATAACGCAACTTCTTCTGTCCAAGGCTATGACCGGAGCGGACTTAATAATTTTAAGACACAGGTTCGGAGAAGGTGCTTCAAACGAAGCAGCAGCAACTGAAACTGCAGCTCCAACCTTTACAAAGCCGGCCCAGCCAGCATTTAACCGCACATTTACACCAAATACAGCTGCAGACAACCGGATATACCATCCTAAAATTCAACGCTACTCAACTTTCAATGCAGGAAATGCAGGAAGCCAGCCAGCAGAAAAAGCCAGCAGCTCCGGCACAGGAAAGAACCACTCCTTCCTTCCGCCCGGCAGCAAACAAGGAAATGCAGATCAATATCCCGGATTTCTTAAAGAATAAGAGATAATTTGGATCCACAAATATAAAACTTCAAAAAAATTTTAAAAGACCTTTCCTACAGGAAAAAAGCCTGTGGGAGAGGTCTTTTTTTTCAAAATGTCGAAAAAAACAACCATTTCTCCCCTTACTTCGACAGCTTTTGCACTTGAGAATGATTATAATGTACCTCAGATGAAAACACAGGAGGTGGAAAAAAGTCCAGGAAATGATGGTGTACAGAGTTTACATAGATGTCATATTTGCAGTGAACCTGTTTATGGATCTGGCGGTACTTGCCATGTTAAACCGACTTTTTCTTACCGCGCAGACCTTAAACATATGATAAGAGGAGCCGTTTTAGGAGCTGTATGGGCCTGTGTCCTGGCTGTGTTTCCAGAGACTCCTCTCTTTTGCAGATGTTTGGAACCTACGTGGCAGTTGGAAGCCTTATGGCAGTAACTGCCTTATGGGATAAGCAGGAAAGAACTGATCCGGGCAGTAGGCGGGATTTATCTAATATCCGTAGTTCTTAGGAGGTGTTATGCTGGCGCTTTCTGAGAGCAGTCTGGGAAGGGAAGTTGCAAACTGGATGCCTGGAAGATTTTCCATCCGTTTTTTCTGGCAGCAGGAGCTGTTTTGTTTCTGCTTCTGGGTAGGAGATCTTTTAAGGATCCAGGAAACAGAAAAACGGGAAATATCTGCGGAATGTCACATTGCTTTATGAGGGCCAGAAAATAAAGACCAGGGGACTGATCGATACAGGAAACCATCTTACAGCTCCTGCAAGCGGTATTCCGGTCCATGTGGCAACTGCAGAGCTGATGAAACGGCTCTGTCCTGTTGTAAAAGGGGTCATGTATGTACCTTACCGCTGCGTAGGAAGCAGCGGGATCCTTCCGGCTGTATGGATCGATGAAATGAAGGTAGAAGGGGAGAAAGACAGTTTTGTGATCCCGAAACCCTGGATCGCCATTACAAAGGGAAGTCTGTCTCCCTGTGATGAATATGAAGTGCTGATACAGAAGAATGATAAAGGGTTGCAAGTGTAGGAGGAATGGATCATGATGATAAAAGTGGCTGTACCAAATCGTTTTCAGTTAAAGACTGTTTCCAGGTTCAGGACGGTTCTTATGCCGGGACAGGGGGAAGTACATTATATTGGAGGGGCTGACATTTTACCGCCACCTTTGGATGCAAGAGAAGAAGGAAAAATGATCGGTATCTGGGAACCGAAGAAGATGGGAAGGCCCGCTCTTCCCTGATCGAGCATAATCTGCGTCTTGTGGTGTATATTGCAAAGAAATTCGACAACACCAGCGTTAGGAGTGGAAGACCTGATCTCCATTGGGACCATTGGACTGATCAAGGCGATCAATACCTTTAAGCCGGATAAGAACATAAAACTGGCTACCTATGCGTCAAGATGTATTGAAAATGAGATCCTCATGTATTTAAGGCAGGAATAATAAAACCAAGCTGGAAGGTTTCCATTGATGAGCCTTTAAATGTAGACTGGGATGGAAATGAACTGCTGCTTTCAGATATCCTGGGTACAGATGGGGATGTGATCTATCATGGAATCGAAGATGAGATAGAGAAAAATCTGTTAAATACAGCCATCAGCCGACTGGCTCCTAGAGAGCGCAAGATCGTGGAACTGCGCTACGGGCTTACAAATGAAGACGGGGAAGAGATGACACAGAAAGAAGTAGCAGACCTGATGGGGATTTCCCAGTCCTACATATCCAGGCTGGAGAAAAAGATCATGAAGCGGTTAAAAAAAAGAAATTGTCCGCTTTGAGTAATAAAGTTGTTTTATAAAAATGTGGTGCAGAGGCGGATCAACGCATCTGCACCACATTGTCTTGATCTTAAAAGTATTGAAACTGCGGATAAAGCTGGATAAGCGGCTGAAACCATACTGCTTTACATCAAAGGAAGGAAATGTTTTTTCAAGTCTTCATGGATAATGCTTAAGTTATCCACACGTCCCTTATTGTTTTTGATCAGACGGCAGATCTCTTTTTCAATTTCTGATTTTGGAACAGAAGCGGTCTTTTCCTGGACGAAATATCCATTATGTAGTTTTACCACATGGAAATCATTGCTGTTTAAACTTTCCAAAAATGTGGAAAGTTTGGAATAACCGTAATTGCGCACATCAAAATCGGAAAAGCGTTTGGTAAGGAAGTTTCCGACTTTTGCCAGGTTTACAGGCTGGTTCTGGCTGTTGTTTTCAATAAGTAGTTTGGTGATGACTTTTCAATCTCATCTGTACTTACTTTTACAGGGACAACATCCTCCGGCGTGTCTTCGGAAGAAATGATCTCTAGGATCTTAAAAGCGTCGCAGGCAGCGCGGAACGGCTTTGGCGTTTTCTGCTCACCGATCCCCATAACAAACATCCCTGCTTCTCTTAAACGCTGTGCCAGACGGGTAAAGTCAGAGTCACTGGATACCAGGCAGAAACCGTCTACATTTCCGGAATAGAGGATATCCATAGCGTCAATGATCATGGCAGAGTCTGTAGAATTTTTTTTTCCGGTAGTATAGCTGTACTGCTGGATCGGGTTTACAGACCAGTCTAAGAGTACATTTTTCCAGCTTTTCTTTTCTGTATCTGTCCAGTCGCCGTAGATCCTCTTGTAAGTAGCCACTCCCAGATCGGAAACCTCGTTCAGAATGTATTTAATATATTTAGGTGAAACATTGTCAGCGTCAATAAGGACCGCAAATCTTCGATCATTCAGTTCCATAGGTTAAATTCTTCACTTTCTGTGGGTAATTATAATGTTAGCGATAAAATGTATGTTATTTTAAACATGATAGTACCAGTTTATCATACTTAAAGAAGAGGGGCAAGATGAGAAAATACGTGAATAAAATATCAATTCTTGCATTTATCTTAAAAAGTGCTACAATTCAACAATGCGAAGAATGAATGTATAAATGTAAATACAAAGGAGGAGATTATTTTGAAGAAGTTGGTTTCGTTGCTGGAAGCCATACTGCTTATGGTTATGGCATTTCCACTGACAGCGTTATGGCCGGACAGGAAGGAACGCAGATCATTTCACCTGTGTTCTGTATTCCTTTTGCAGGTCTTTTGCTGTGTGTAGCCATTATGCCTCTTGTAAAGGCAGAATGGTGGGAAAGCCACCAGCCTCATGCAGTGGTATTCTGGTCTGTTTTATTTGTCATTCCATTTGCAATTTCTTTTTTGGCGCAGGAGAAGCAACTGAAAAAGTGCTGGAATGCATTATAGATGATTATCTTACATTTATTGTATTGTTGTTTGGCCTGTTCTGCGTAGCAGGTAATATTACCCTGGAAGGAGATCTGGCAGGTTCTCCAAGGATCAATGTAGGACTTCTGCTTTTGGGAACCATGCTTTCCAGCTGGGTAGGAACTACAGGTGCCAGTATGTTAATGGTGCGTCCTGTGATCAAGATGAACGCATGGAGAAAGAGAAGAAGCCACATTATGGTATTCTTTATTTTCCTGATCTCAAATATGGGTGGCTGCCTTACACCTATCGGCGATCCGCCTTTGTTAATGGGATTTATGCGGGGGGTTCCTTTTTTCTGGAGTCTGCATCTGCTGCCTATCCTGCTCTTTAACGTAGTGGTCCTGCTGACTGTATTTTATTTCCTGGACCGGAGAGCTTACAGAAAAGACATTGCAGAAGGAAGAAAGCCTGACATCAGCAAACCTGGTACAGAAGTACATATTTTAGGTCTTCATAACCTGATCTTTCTGGCTATGATCGTGGCTGCCGTGATTTTAAGCGGAACATTACCGGGTATGGCAGCATTTAAAGATGCAAGCGGAGCTGTAAAAGGCATTCCTGTATTTGGGGATGTAAAGCTTACCTATCCGGCACTGATCGAAGTAGTCATCATCCTGTTAGCTGCATTCTTATCCTTTAAAAACCACGGATGCAGAGATCCGCCGCAAGAACCATTTTACCTGGGGCGCCATCAGGGAAGTAGCAGTGCTGTTTATTGGTATTTTCATCACTATGCAGCCGGCTCTTATGATCTTAAAGGCAAAGGGTGCAGAGCTTGGTATCACAGAGCCGTTCCAGATGTTCTGGGCAACCGGTTTCCTGTCAAGCTTTCTGGACAATACACCTACTTATCTGGTATTCCTTACGACAGCAGGTTCTCTGGGATTTACAGAGGGAATGCAGACCATTCTTGGAACTGTACCGGTGGCAATGCTGGAGGCAATTTCCTGCGGTGCCGTATTTATGGGGGCCAATACCTATATTGGAAATGCGCCAAACTTTATGGTAAAAGCGATCTCCGACGAAAACGGTATCAAGATGCCTTCTTTCTTCGGCTATCTGGTGTGGTCCATTGCATTTCTGGTTCCGGTCTTTTTACTGGACATGCTTGTATTCTTTTTATAAGGAGGGGGAACGTATCATGGAATATACCAAGGAAAATCTCCAGGAATTAGCGGAGAGTATATACGATCTGGATGCGGAAGTTTATGCCCAGTTAGGTTCTTCTCTGGGCCGTGTTTTCAACCGTGACCGTGAAGGCTGTGTCAGTGATATGGTACAGCTGATGTTAAGAAAAGACTCTCATCAGCTGCGAAGTGAACTGGCACTGATCAGCAATATGGCCCGTACCATTGAAGATAAGGGAACCCGGTCCATGATCATGACGGAATATAACCGTATTTTAAAGGAAGTAATAGCGCTTCCTACCAGTTTTGCAAGTGGGGATATCCTGGATGCGAAAGCAGCAGGCTTAAATGCACTGCAGTTTAAGGCACGTTTTGGTAAGGACAATCACCGGATCATCTGCATCAGCCGTACTTATGGCTGCGGCGGTAATGAGATCGGTGTTATGCTGGCGGATAAATTGAAGATCAATTACTATGATGCAGAGATCTTCTCCGCTGTTTTAAAACGTCTTCAGGCAGAACAGGATGAAAGGATTAAGGACAGCAGTGCATATCCGGATAAGGCAAACCTGGAAGTGGCTTTTGCAGCACCAAAGAGGATGACCTTAAGAGATCATGCAAGACAGTTCAGCCGTTACCATGGTTTATCCAAACGGGATGCTGTATTCTTTAACCAGAGTGATCTGATCTGTGATATGGCAAAAAAGAGGATTTTATCGTTATGGGACGTTGCGCCGATGTGATCCTTACCAACAACCATATTACTCATATCAGCATTTTTATTACAGCACCTTTTGAGCGGCGTGTGCAGCGTGCAATGGAAATGCATCCGGATTTTAATGAAAAGAAAGCAAAGCACATGCTGCGGCAGTTAGACCGCCAGCATGAGAGTTATTACCGGTTCTACACAGGACGCAGATGGGGCAATGCAGATAACTATGACCTGTGTATCAACAGTTCTGCTTATGGAATTGAGGGCTCTGTGGATTTTATTTTAAGGATGTTGAAAAATTCAGAAGAAGAGAAGGAAGCCTGATTTCAAGGCTTCCCGGCAGTATAAAGCATAGACTCTGATCATCAGGTCCGGTTTGGGGACAGAGGTGGCAGCAGGAGAAATCACAGATCAGGCCAGATAGGTACGCATAGAGCGCAGGGCATTTTTTTCAAGCCTTGATACCTGGGCCTGGCTGATGTGGATTTCCTCGGCCACCTCGGTCTGGGTTTTGCCTTCAAAAACCGCATGTCGATAATGTGGCGTTCCCGGTCCGGAAGCCGTTTCATGGCTTCTAAAAGAGAAAGGTCTTCCACCCAGTTTTCTTCCCGGTTTTTCTTATCGCTGATCTGATCCATAACATAAAGAGGATCACCGCCGTCTGTAAAAACCGGTTCATAAAGACTGACCGGTGTCTGGATGGCATCTAAGGCATAGGTGATATCTTCCCCGGAGATGCCGATCTCCTGTGCAATCTCCATGATCGTTGGCTCTTTGCGTGAAGCCTTGTAAGCTGTTCCCTGGCACAGAGCGCCTTGTAAGCAGTATCACGCAGGGAGCGGCTGACCCGGATGGCATTATTATCCCGCAGATACCTTCTCGCCTCCCCTAAGATCATTGGGACAGCATAAGTTGAGAATTTAACATTCTGTGTAATATCAAAATTATCAATGGCTTTGATCAGGCCGATACATCCGATCTGGAACAGATCATCTAAATTCTCCTGACTGCCGGAAAAACGCTGGATCACACTTAGCACCAGCCGCAGGTTTCCTTTAATGTAGCGTTCCCTTGCATCTTTATCCCCTTTTAGTATCTTCTCAAACAATTCTTCTTTTTCTTTGCTGCTAAGAAGCGGCAGCTTTGCTGTATTCACTCCGCAGATCTCAACTTTATAGCCGGACATATTGTGTCTACCTCCGTTATGATAGCTTCGATGAAAAACGCCGTTATAACGGAATGATGCACGGAATGAGGGATTTTATACCTGGAAAAAGAAATTGCGTGGATCGGAAGAAACAATTATAATATAAGAGTGTGTGCGAAAATGCAAAAAAATTCCGAGAGGATATAAAACAGAAACGGGGTGTAAAGTCGTATGATCCTGATCGTGTGTGTGGATGACAACAAGGGCATGATGTTTAACCATCGCCGCCAGAGCCAGGACCGGGTGCTTCGTCGGCATATTCTGGACAGAGTGGGAGATGCAAAACTGTGGATGAATGGGTACAGCGCAAAAATGTTTGAGAAAGATGAAAGCGAACAGGTACGAAAGTGCCTTATAGTGGATGAAGACTTTCTTAAAAAGGCTGCAAAAGGAGAATATTGTTTTGCAGAGTCAGATCCCTGTGGCAAAGACATGTTTCCTGATACAACCCAGGTTGATTCAGTGATCCTGTACAAATGGAACCGGGTATATCCTGCAGATCAGTATTTTGCTATGGATCTGTCCGGATGGAAACTGGTGGAAACAGTGGAATTTCCAGGTTCTTCTCATGAAAAGATAACAGAAGAGAGGTACGAAAGATGAGAAAAATAAAATATTGGGTATTGGGACTGGCAATGTCTGTGTCCCTTTAGTTGGCGCCTGTGGACAGGCACCTGCTACATGGGGGCGTCCGCAGCTGTAAAAGAGACAACAGAGGCAGTTACAGAAAGCGTGACTGTAGAAGCAGTCCAGACACCAAAGGCGGCAGCTGCCCAGACTGGAAACAGCGGGGCATTTGATCTGTCTGCGATCCCGGCTTATTCGGGACAGCCGTATGTTGCAGTCAATGACAATGTGCCCTTCTTTTCGGAGTCGGATCTGACAGATGTTTCTTTTGAAAGCTACGGAGATCTGGATGCATTAGGACGCTGCAGTGTGGCTTATGCTTCTGTAGGAACGGATACCATGCCTACAGAGAAACGTGGAAATATTGGTCAGGTGAAACCTACTGGCTGGCATACAGTGAAGTATGACTTTGTGGATGGAAAATACCTGTACAACCGCTGCCATCTGATCGGCTACCAGCTGACAGCAGAAAATGCAAATGAAAAACCTGATCACAGGAACCAGATACTTAAATGTCCAGGGAATGCTGCCTTTTGAAAATATGACAGCCGACTATGTAAAAGAAACAGAAAACCATGTTTTATACCGTGTGACCCCTGTTTTTGAGGGTAATAACCTGGTAGCAGCATGGTGTGCTTATGGAGGCAGAGTCAGTAGAGGATAAAGGAGAAGGCGTTGAGTTCTGCGTATTTGTCTACAATGCGCAGCCGGGAGTAACTATTGACTATGCTACCGGTGACAGCTGGTTAGATGAAAATGGTACGGGAAGTCAGAAGCTGCTGCGAAAGAGACCAAAACTGTGGCAGAGACAGAAACCCAGGCAGAAAAACAGACTCAGGCTGAAAACACTCAGGCACCAGCAAAAAGAGACTTCCACCTACATCCTGAACACTAATTCAAAAAATTCCATAAACCGGGCTGTTCCGCTGTGTCACAGATGAAAAAGCGGCAAACAAAGATGAGTTTACAGGAACCAGGGATGAAGTGATCGCCAAGGGATATGAACCTTGTAAGAAATGTAATCCATAGGGGAACGAAGATCTTGTAAAAGAATGATCAGATGTACCCAGCATAACACAGGTGCGGGGAGAATTCAATCACAAAAATAAATAAAAATGATTAAAATTATTTCAGGAGCGGCAAAAATACCGCTCCTGAATTGTTTTATTGGGTATTCTTCCGGTAAAGGATCAGAAGTCCTTTAACAGAAGTGCATCATCGTAAATGATCTTATGTCTGCAAAGAGGGGTGATAAAGCGTGCCAGACCGCCGGTTGCGATCACTGCAGGGGTCTCACCCAGCTCTTTTTCCATACGGTCTAAGATGCCGTCGATCATGTCTACATTGCTGAAAACAATACCGGCTCTCATACAGTCGATGGTGTTCTTTCCAATGACCTTATTTGGCACTTCAGGCTGATGTAAGGAAGCTGGGCTGTTTTTCCGCTTAAAGAGTTTAAGGAAACACGAAGTCCCGGTAAAATGACGCCGCCTATGTAATTGCCCTTTTATCAGCAACACTTAAGGTAGTAGCAGTTCCCATGTCGATCACCACCAATGGAAGAGGATGTTCATGGATAGCAGCTACTACGTCTACGATCATGTCACTTCCTACGCTTTTAGGGTTGTCCATAAGAATGTTCATGCCGGTCTTCATCCCGGAGCCTACTAACAGAGGACGGATGCCTATGGCTTTTTCAACAGCACTTAAAATCGTAGTGTTTAAAGGCGGAACTACAGAAGAAAAAGGATAGAACCTTCAATATCAGATAACTGGATGTGGTGCATTTCCAGGATGTTTTTAAAATGGATGGCATATTCGGTGTCTGTGCGGCCCTGGTCTGTAGTCACACGTTCGATGAAATAGGTTTCTTTTTCGTCAATACCTCCCAGTACGATGTTGGTATTGCCCATATCAATGGCTAAAATCATGAGGGGGAACTCCTTTCAAATACTTGAAATGTGTGTTATGATTGTATCACACAAAAATAAGAAACACAACCGGAGGAACTCTTATGTTAAAAGGAAAACAATACTCCTTGAGTGACCGGCAGCATTGCCGCATATAAGATCGCCTATTTGGCAAGTGCCCTGGTAAAATCAGGAGCAAAAGTACATGTACTTATGACACAGAATGCTACTAATTTCATTAATCCCATTACCTTTGAAACACTGACGGGAAATAAGTGTCTTATCGATACATTTGACCGCAATTTCCAGTTCAGTGTAGAGCATGTGTCTTTAGCAAAAGAAGCAGACGTGTTTTTGGTAGCACCTGCCTCCTGCCAATGTAATCGGCAAACTGGCCCATGGTATTGCAGATGATATGCTGACAACTACCTTTATGGCTTGTACCTGCCCAAAGATCATTTCACCGGCTATGAATACCCGTATGTATGAAAATCCCATTACTCAGGATAATTTAAAAATCTTGGAGCACTACGGAATGGAAGTGATCCGTCCTGCAAGCGGATATTTGGCCTGCGGCGATACAGGAGCAGGCAAGATGCCGGAGCCGGAAACATTGTTTGAATATATCCTGCGCACGGTAGGATACCCGAAAGATATGGCAGGAAAGAAGGTTCTTATTACTGCGGGACCTACCAGGGAAGCTATTGACCCGGTTCGCTATATCACCAATCATTCTACCGGGAAAAATGGGTTATGCCATTGCAAAGGCAGCTGCCTACAGAGGAGCAGAGGTGACTTTAGTTACCGGATCAGTAGCTATCAAACCACCTATGTTTGTAAAGGTAGTTCCTATTGAAAGCGCAGAAGATATGTTTCCAGGCAGTGACCGGTGCAGCACCTGACCAGGATTATCATCAAGGCAGCAGCAGTAGCAGATTACCGTCCGGCAGTAGTGGGCCAGGACAAGATCAAGAAAACAGATGGCGATATGTCTATTTCCTTAGAGCGTACCAGGGATATCCTTGGCTGGCTGGGACAGCACAGAACCCCGGACAGTTTTTATGCGGCTTTTCCATGGAAACAAAGGGATATGCTGGAAAACTCCAGAGCCAAGCTTGCCCGAAAAACCTGGATATGATCGTTGCCAATAATTTAAAGGTAGAAGGCGCCGGTTTCGGAACGGATACAAATGTAGTGACTATTATCACAAAGGACAGTGAAAAAGAACTGCCAAAGATGAGTAAAGAGCAGGTAGCTGACGAATTGCTGACACAGATTCTTGACTTTACTTCATAATCATAATACAATGATAATTTATGTGACGATACCTATTTTTATTGAAGCAAAAAATCAATTAGTGAATCAGATGTCCCGCCATGCACCTGCTTTTGTGGCAAAAATCTTTTCACAAAATCAGACACAGAAAGATGAGGGAACATTTAGTAAGAACGGAGGAAAGACCATTGTCACAGACAAATGATCAGATAACAGAACAGATAAAGAACCGCAGGACCTTTGCCATTATTTCCCACCCTGATGCAGGTAAAACAACTTTAACAGAGAAGTTCCTTCTCTACGGAGGTGCCATTAATCTGGCAGGTACTGTAAAGGGAAGAAAGGCTGCAAAGCATGCGGTTTCCGACTGGATGGAGATCGAGAAGGAGAGAGGTATTTCCGTTACTTCTTCCGCCATGCAGTTTAATTATGAAGGCTTTTGTATTAACATTCTGGACACACCAGGACATCAGGATTTCTCAGAGGATACCTATCGTACTTTGATGGCAGCAGATTCCGCCGTTATGGTCATTGACGGATCAAAGGGCGTCGAGGCGCAGACAATTAAGCTGTTTAAGGTTTGCGTTATGCGCCATATCCCAATCTTTACATTTATCAACAAATTTGACCGTGAAGCAAGAGATCCATATGAACTGTTAGATGAGATCGAAGAAGTTTAGGGATCCGTACCTGTCCGGTAAACTGGCCTATCGGCTGCGGAAAGAATTTTAAGGGCGTATATGACCGCTTTACAAAGAAGGTAACTACATTTACCGCTGCACAGGGCGGTGCAAAAGAGGTTGCTACCCAGGAATTTGACGCAGAGACAAATGATGTGGAAAGCATTATCGGCTTCCAGTACCACAAGCAGTTATTAGATGATATTGAATTATTAGACGGTGCCAGTGATGAACTGGATATGGACCGGGTACAAAAGGGTGATCTTTCTCCTGTATTCTTTGGTTCTGCGTTGACCAACTTCGGTGTGGAAACATTTTTGGAACATTTCCTGAAGATGACTACACCACCTCTTCCAAGAAAAACACTGACTGGCGTAGTAGATCCATTTAACAAGGATTTCTCAGCGTTTGTATTTAAGATCCAGGCAAATATGAATAAGGCTCACAGAGACAGAATCGCATTTATGCGTATTGTTTCCGGCAAGTTTGAGGTTGGCATGGAAGTAAATCATGTGCAGGGCGGCAAAAAGATCCGTCTCACCCAGCCACAGCAGCCGATGGGCCAGGATCGTAAGATCGTAGAAGAGGCATATGCAGGGGATATCATTGGTGTATTTGATCCAGGTATCTTCTCTATTGGTGATACTCTTTGCGCATCTAATGAAAAATTTGAATTTGAGGGTATCCCTACTTTCGCACCGGAGCATTTTGCAAGAGTGCGCCAGGTAGATACCATGAAGCGTAAGCAGTTCATCAAGGGCGTAAATCAGATCGCCCAGGAAGGTGCCATCCAGATTTTCCAGGAGTTTAATACGGGTATGGAGGAGATCATCGTAGGCGTTGTAGGTGTACTTCAGTTTGAAGTGCCTTACTTATCGTTTACAGAATGAGTACAATGTAGAAGTTATCTTAGAGAAGCTTCCATATGAATATATCCGCTGGGTAGAAAATCCACAGGAAGTAGATGTGGCGCGTATCCAGGGAACATCGGATATGAAGCGCATTAAGGACTTAAAGGATAATCCGCTTCTTCTGTTTATCAACAGCTGGAGCGTTGGCATGGTACTTGAAAGAAATCCAGGTCTTAAATTAAGCGAGTTTGGTAATAACTAAACATAAATTTGAAGGCTTTAAAAGGACGTTGATTAAGGAGGTTTTACAAAATGAGCAAGATCGATGTAGTAAGAGCAGCTATGGTACAGGCTATGAAGGCAAAGGATAAGGCAAGAAAGGACTCTTTCCATGTTATTATCCGCTTTAAAGAACGCAGAGATCGACAAGAGAGAGCCCCTTACAGAGGCAGAAGAAGACGCAATCGTTAAAAAAGAGATCCGTCAGACACAGGAGACTTATGATATAGCTCCAGCTGACAGAGATGATATCCGCGAAGAGGCAGGCGCACGTCTGGCTGTTTACAAGGAATTTGCACCGGAAGACATGTCTGTAGACCAGATCAAAAAGTGATCGACGGTGTATTAAAAGAACTGGGGATCGAAAATCCTACACCAGAGGACAAAGGCGCTATTATGAAGGTACTGATGCCAAAGGTAAAGGGAAAAGCAGATGGCAAGGTTGTCAACGAAACTCTGGGTGCTATGCTGAAGTAATAGCAGAATAAATAAAAATAGTCTGGCCATGCAGATGTCATGGCTGGATTGTAAAAAAAGAACAGGAGAAGGTCATGTACAGAAAAGAAATCGAAGAATATATTGATTCCCACAAGGACCAGATGATCGAAGATATTTGCACTCTCTGCCGGATCAATAGTGAAAAAATGCCTTACACAGAGGGGAAACCATTTGGCGAGGGGCCCATTTGAGGTATTACAGACAGCTCTTACCATGATGGAAAATTATGGTTTTTCTGTCCGCAATTATGACAACTATGTAGGAACAGCAGACCTAAATGACAAGGAAGCACAGCTTGACATCCTGGCCCATCTGGATATAGTGCCTGCAGGGGAAGGCTGGACTGTGACTGAGACCTTTGAGCCAGTTATTAAAGACGGAAAGCTTTATGGCCGCGGTACTGCAGATGACAAAGGACCGGCTGTTGCAGCTCTTTTATGCAATGCGTGCAGTAAAGGAACTGGGAATTCCTGTAAAGAAAAATGTCCGTCTGATCTTAGGTACAGATGAAGAATGTGGAAGCAGTTCTGACATTGCTGTTTACTTATAAGCAGGAAAAAGAGGCTCCAATGACATTTTCACCAGATGCAGAATTCCCTGTGATCAACGTGGAAAAGGGACGGCTTCCAGGTCATTTTGTAGCTTCTTTTGAAAAGTCTGATGCTATGCCAAAGCTGGTTAAGATCGATGCAGGTCTTAAGAGCAATGTAGTTCCTGGAAAGGCAAAAGCAGTTGTAGCTGGTGTAGAGGATGCTGTATTAAATGAAACAGCAGCTGCTGTTACAAAAAGAAACAGAGGTTACATTTACCTTTACAGGCTGTGAAGAAGGAGTCCTGATCACAGCAGAAGGAGAAGGCGCCCACGCATCTACACCGGAAGAAGGAAAGAATGCGTTAACTGCACTGCTGATGCTGATCACAAACTCCCATTAGCTTCCTGTCCACAGATGGATGCGGTTAAAGGGACTTGTAAATCTGTTCCCTCATGGAGATACCAGTGGAAAAGCAGTTGGCGTTGCCATGAGTGATGAAGTTTCCGGAGAACTGACACTGGCCATTTGATATGCTCCAGGTAGATGCAGAGCCTTAGATGTGTATTTGACTGCCGTGCACCGATCTGTGCAAATGAAGAAAATGCATTAAAGGTAGCAAAGGCACGTATGGCAGAGGAAGGCATCGAACTGTTGGCTGAGCATATGAGAGCACCTCATTATGTAGATGGTGATTCTCATTTTGTGCGTACTTTATTAAAGGCTTATGAAGAGTATACAGGTTTAAGGGAAGCTGCCAGTACACAGGCGGCGGTACTTATGTACACAGTCTGAAAAATGGTGTTGCCTTTTGGATGCTCCATGCCCGGAACTGACAACCGCATGCATGGTGCAGACGAATTTGCAGTTGTAAAGGAACTGGTTGACAGTGCGAAGATCTTTGCACAGGTAATCGTGGATCTTTGCTGCTGATAAAAGCCTGGTTACATGGATAAGAACTCTATCTCCTATATCGTGGGGATAGGGTTCTTTTTTTCTTTTTCCAAAATATATTTATAAATAAGAGAAGGAAAAGGGGCAGATAGAGATCCGTCTTTATGATCTGAAACAAAAAGGAAGTCATCAATATAAAGGACTGCGCCCGCCTAGGGTATGTAGGAGATCTGGAATTTGATGAAAAACAGGCTGTATCACAGACTTGGTAGTGCCGGGGCCTGGGTGTATCTGCGGATTTTTAGGAAGAGAAAAGGAATATGTGATCCCCTTTTGCGATGTATGCCAGATCGGAAGTGATATTATCGTGGTAAGCTTTAAAGAGAAAGAAAGAAAAGCCAGAAAAGCCGGATAAGATACAGTGCCTAAGATGAAAAATTCGCTTTTAAAAAGTCCCATAACAGAGAAAAAGGAGTGGCCGGCAGGTTTTCACCTGTCAGCCCATTTGTGAGAGAAAAGATTGTATGAAAAGCATTCGCTTTTAACATAAATAAATGTACTGAAAAATGTGAGAAAAAGTTCAGGCTTTTTTCGAACATAAATCAGCAGAAACAAACGGTTTTGGTCCTGTCTGATACCATATGGAAATATGTGCTACTACAAAGGACTCTTTTAATGAAAATGCAGAAAATACAGTTGCGGTTACGAAAGATAATTTTGCGTTAAAAGCGTACATTTAAGATCTGCGCCTTAGAACGGATGGAAAAAATTTTGCAATGACAGGCTTTCGGAAGATATGCAAAATGCCTGATGCAGGTATGAATGATCGGTGTCATTACTGGGGTTGTAATAACAAATGGAATAATGGAATGAATCAGCTGTTTTCGTGAAGGATATGAAGGACAGAACGAAGCTTTAAGGCATTGATCTGCCCAGGTGCGGAAACATTTCCGGCAGCGCCAAAGGTAAGACAGGAGCCAAATACTTCCCGCTTAAGCGGCTGATCAGACCTGTGCCTGCCATAGACATGGTGATAACAGGACAGGTGAGTTCTTTCTTTGCTTTGCAGGTGGCAGAAAGAAGAGTCAGTACATCTTCTGTGCTTTCAGGCATAACAGCGATCTTTGCAATATCAGCCCCTGCTTCCTCCATCTGCTTCAACCTTGAAAAGATCTCGTTTCCTGAAGGGGTTTTAAAGAAATCGTGGTTGGAAAGAATGGTTTTACATTTTTTTTCCTTTTGCCAGGGCGATCAGCTCATTTACAGTATCTTTATCAGAAAACAGTTCAATATCTACCAGGTCTACCAGGCCGGAGCAGATGGCTCTTTTACCAGTTCTTTATACTGTAAAAGGCTGGCAGCCATATTTCCGCCTTCCTTTTGGTGCGGAAGGTAAAAAAGAAGAGGAGTATCCCCGGCTGCTTTTCGTACAGCAGGAAGGATCTCTTCCAGATAGCCTTTTTTAAAATGTCATCCATCCAGTCAACCCGCCATTCAATAAGATCAGCGCTGTGATCCAGCGCTTTTTTCATATCATTTAAAAGTGCATCCAGGCAGGTGCTTACAAGAGGGATACAGAGCTTTGGGATCCCTTCTCCTAAAACTATATTTCTCGCAGAAACAGAGGGTGTATGGTTCATGTTTTGTTCTCCTTTTAAACAGCATAGACTGTATTATTATCCGCTATTATAAGACATAAAATGGTCTTCGTCTATAGATATAGGAACAAATATGGGAAAAACTGGGGAATTGTAACAAAAATCTTGCGCTTGAGGGACTTTCGGTTAAAATAAAATCATCATCTTGTAAAAAATACATGAGAGAACGCATGTGCAGCGTTCATGAAGTGCCCGTACTGTAATGCAGCCCATACCAAAGTGATCGATTCCCGTCCGGCAGATGATAACAGTTCCATTCGCACGCGCCGTCAGTGTGAACGCTGTGGCAAGCGTTTTACTACGTATGAAAAATTAGAGACCATGCCCCTTATGGTCATTAAAAAGATGATTCCAGAGAGGCATATGACCGCTCCAAAATAGAAGCAGGCATTCTGCATTCCTGTCATAAACGTCCGGTATCCCCCGTCAGATCAGTACCATGATCGATGAGATCGAAAACCAGATCTTTAACAGGGAAGAGAAGGAGATCTCAACTTCCGTGATCGGGGAACTGGTCATGGATAAGTTGAAAAGTGTAGATGAGGTGGCGTATGTGCGCTTTGCTTCTGTTTACAGGGAGTTTAAGGATGTAAGTACCTTTATGGAAGAGTTAGGAAAACTTCTAAAGAAGTGAATCTAAAAGAAAGTAGAATTTAGTATGTTTCAATGTTTTTATCCCGGTAAAATAGAGGATTCCTCTTATGTTATTCCTTATGAAAACTGGAAAAAATGGGGATCCAGGGGATCGTTTACGATATTGATAATACTTTAGTCCCGCATGGGGCACCGGCGGATGAGAGAGCCATCCGGCTTTTTGAGCATCTGAGAGGCTTGGGATTGAAAACCTGCCTTCTTTCCAATAATAAAGAACCGAGAGTGAAATCTTTTGCGCAGCAGGTAAAATGCCCTTATATTTATAAAGGGGGAAACCAGGGGCAAAAGGCTATAAAAAGGCCATGGAGACCATGGGGACCGATGTAAAAAATACGCTGTTTGTAGGGGATCAGCTTTTTACAGATATCTTGGGTGCCAACCGGCTGGGAATACAGACCGTCCTGGTACGGCCCATCAACCACAAAAGAAGAGATCCAGATCGTATTAAAACGTTATCTGGAAAAACCGGTTTTATACTGTTACAGGAAAAGCCTTGAAAAGTAAGATCCAGACAAAAGAAAAATCGTGTGAAAAGTAAAAAGAGACAGCAGGAGATAACGCAATGGATGGAAAAACAAAAGTATACGGTGTAATGGAGATCCCATCGAACATTCCATGTCACCGCTTATGCATAATTTTTTACGCAGAGCGTACAGGAACAGACTTAGTCTACGTTCCCTTTCACGTAAACAGGGGAACTGTGGAAATGGCTGTAAAAGGTGCCTTTGCTTTAAATATCCAGGGAATGAATGTAACCGTTCCACATAAACAGGATGTAATGAAGTGCTTGAAGCCATTGATGAAGACGCATAAAAGCCATCGGTGCTGTAAATACCCTGGTGCGTACAGAGCATGGATACAAAGGTTATAATACAGACGGTGCAGGCTTAAAACGTGCTATGGATGAAGCAGGTATTTCTATTGCAGGAGAAAAATGTATCCTCATAGGAGCCGGAGGCGCAGCCAAGGCAGCAGCCTACATCCTTGCAAAGTCCGGCGCGTCCGTTGTATATATCTTAAACCGAAGCGTGGAGAAAGCAGCGGCTTTAGCTGATTATATTAACGGACTGATGGGCCGTGCAGTGCTTATCCCGTTAAAACTGGAAGAGTATGACCAGATCCCTCAGGAAGAAAAGGGCTATCTGGCGATCCAGTCAACCAGCGTAGGCATGCACCCCATACAGAGGACGTTATTATAGAAGATGAAGACTTTTTTATAAGCTGATCCACACAGCAGTGGACATTGTATACACACCTTCCTGTACGAAGTTTATGAAAATGGTACAGGCTGCAGGGGGAAAAAGCAATTAACGGTCTGGATATGCTTTTGTATCAGGGGCTGATCGCGTTTGAACTGTGGAATCCGGAGGTAAAGGTAGATAAAGATACCATTGACAGGATCCGTGAAATGATCCTGGATCATTTACATGGAAATACCAGAAAGCACAATGTGATCTTTACTGGCTTTATGGGAGTAGGAAAGACCAGCGCAGGCCATTTTTATGCAGATCATTATCACATGCCGTTCATTGATACAGATCAGGAGATCGAAAAAAGAAGCCGGTATGGCTATTTCCCAGATCTTTAAGGAACAGGGAGAGGAAGCCTTTAGAAAGTTAGAGACACAGTGCCTGGAAAAGCTGTTGAAGACAACTGATGGAGCAGTGATCTCTGTAGGTGGCGGTCTTCCTTTAAGAGAGGAAAACAGAGAGCTTTTAAAGAAGCTGGGACTGGTAGTATATCTGGATGTTTCACCGGAGACTGTTTACAAGCGTGTCGGGGCAGATGTCCAGCCGTCCTATGCTTCACAGTGATGATGTGCCGGCACGGATCAGAAGCTTACTGGATGAGCGGCGGCCATTATATTTAAAAGCAGCACATATGGCAGTGGATGTGAATGATCGTTCTTTAGAGGCCATCAGAAGGAAATCTACAGGAAGCCCATAAATGGCTGGTGGCTGTAAAATCATCCAGAATAAGCTGTAAAACAGAAAAAAGAACTTGAAAAACCATAATACATAGTATAAAATAAAAAAGATTAGAGAGAAATTAGAGGATGCAGGCAGCATCCTGAACGAACTTAAGGAGGAATATCTTTATGATATCAGCAGGCGATTTTAGAAACGGAGTTACGCTGGAGATTGATGGACAGGTTGTTCAGATTATGGAATTCCAGCACGTGAAGCCCGGTAAAGGCGCGGCTTTTGTGCGCACCAAACTGAAAAATGTAATCAACGGCGGTGTGGTTGAGCGCACCTTCCGTCCCACCGAGAAGTTCCCGGCGGCCAGAATCGACCGTGTGGACATGCAGTACCTGTATGATGATGGTGATCTGTACTACTTCATGAACGTAGAGAACTACGAGCAGTTAGCATTAAACAAGGACATCATTGGCGATGCACTGAAGTTCGTAAAAGAGAACGAGGTATGTAAGATCTGCTCCTACAATGGCAGCGTATTCTCCGTGGAGCCTCCGCTGTTCGTAGAGCTGGAGATCACCGATACCGAGCCCGGCTTCAAGGGCGACACCGCAACCGGCGCAAGCAAGCCTGCAACTGTAGAGACCGGAGCTACTGTAAGTGTTCCGTTATTCGTAAACACAGGTGATAAGATCAAGATCGATACCAGAACCGGCGAATATCTGTCCCGTGTATAAGCAGATTGCTTAGATAAAAAGTAAAGATTGCTCCGGCAGACCGCCGGAGCGATTTTCGTATATGAGATATACCCGGGGAGTACATCAAGAAAAGAATACAAGGAGAATGATATTGTGAAAAAGATTCTGGAAGTTCTGGAGCAGGAGCTGAAAGCAGCATTTACAGCCTGCGGCTATGAAGAAAAATTCGCAAAAGTGGTTTTATCCAACCGCCCGGACCTGTGCGAATATCAGTGCAACGGTGCTATGGCAGCTGCCAAGGCATATAAAAAGAAACCTATCGACATTGCAAATGCAGTGGTAGAACAGCTTACAGGAGAACATGCAAGTTCTGTATTTTCTGAGGTTGTGGCAGTAATGCCTGGTTTTATCAACTTAAAACTTTCTGAAGGCTTTTTTAGCTGACTATATGAACGGTATGGCAGCAGATGAGAAGCTGGGGTCTGGAAGAGCCGGAAAAGAAAGAGACCATTATCGTAGACTTTGGCGGTGCCAATGTGGCAAAACCTCTTCATGTAGGACATTTGCGTTCTGCTGTTATCGGTGAAAGCGTAAAGCGCATGGGACGTTTCCTTGGCCACAATGTGATCGGCGATGTGCATTTAGGCGACTGGGGACTGCAGATGGGCCTTATTATCGAGGAACTGCGCGACCGCAAGCCGGAACTGCCATACTTTGATGAAAATTATACAGGAGAATATCCAGCAGAGGCTCCTTTTACCATCAGCGAGTTAGAGGAGATCTATCCGGCTGCCAGCGGTAAGTCCAAAGGTAGATGAGGCATTTAAGGAGCGCGCCCATCAGGCAACCTTAAAGCTTCAGAAGGGATATCCGCCATTCAGAGCCATCTGGAAGCATATTATGAATGTTTCTGTAGCGGACCTTAAGAAGAACTACTCCAACCTGAACGTAGATTTCGACCTGTGGAAGGGCGAAAGCGATGCAGAACCATATATCCAGAAGATGATCGACACTCTGGAAGCACAGGGACTGGTACATGAAAGCCAGGGAGCTTTAGTTGTAGATGTAGCAGAAGAAGGCGATACCAAGGAGATTCCTCCATGCCTGATCCGTAAGTCAGACGGTGCTTCCCTGTATGCAACTTCTGACCTTGCTACCATTGTAGAGCGTGAGGAAGACTTTAAGCCGGACCGCTATATTTATGTAGTAGATAAGCGTCAGGCTATGCATTTTGAGCAGGTATTCCGCGTTGCAAAGAAAGGCAGGTATTGTTAAGCCTGAGACCCAGATGGTATTCTTAGGTTTCGGTACTATGAACGGCAAGGACGGCAAGCCCTTCAAGACAAGAGAGGGCGGCGTCATGCGTCTGGAGAAGCTGATCGCAGATATTGATGAGGCTGTTTACCAGAGAATTATGGAGAACCGCACTGTATCTGAGGAAGAAGCAAAAGAGACAGCAAAGATCGTAGGTCTTGCAGCTTTAAAATACGGTGACCTGTCCAACCAGGCTTCCAAGGATTATATCTTTGATACTGACCGCTTTATCTCCTTTGAGGGAAATACGGGTCCATACATCCTTTATACCATCGTCCGCATCAAGTCCATTTTAAATAAATATAAGGAAAATGGCGGACAGGTAACAGAAAAGGGCTCTGAAAAGAAGATCCTTCCTGCAAAGGGCGTTTCTGAGAAGGCACTGATGCTTCAGCTTTCCAAGTACAATGAAGTCATCGAAAACGGCTTTGCAGAGACAGCTCCTCATAAGATCTGTCAGTATATTTATGAGCTGGCAAATGCATTTAACAGCTTTTTACCACGATACAAAGATCCTCTCTGAGGAAGACCAGGCAGTAAAAGACAGCTACATCGGTCTGATCACACTGACCAGAAGAACACTGGAGATCTGCATCGGACTTCTGGGAATCGAGGCTCCGGAGCGGATGTAAAGAAGGGATAGATCAACGTCAATGAAGATCGTCAAAATGGATACAAACAGTTTCTGGAAAGGCGAAGCTGGCGTAGTGGGTCTGGTGGAGGACCAGGCCCACACCTTTAAAAACAAAGTTATATCTGAAAATGGTCAGGTAAAGGATTATTCCTGTACCTGTGAAAAGGGAATTCTTACAGGGCATCTGCGCCCATGGGGAGGCCCTTTTGCATATTATAAAGAATATCAGGCGGAAATGTCCAAACCTCTGGTACACAGTTCTTCCCAGGTCCACACGATGATCCGGGAGTATACCAACCAGGAGGTAGCCCGCATCTTAGAGGAAGAAGAGGGAAGCCAGGTAAAACTGGTGCCTGCTGTGATCTTAAACGGAAGGGATGTCCGGCTGGAATTTAAAGTAGGCCGTGAAAAAATGTATGCAGTAAGGGATCTGGCAGCTTTTTCCGATGCAGTGGCTGTAGGCGCCTATGTGGAATACGGAAAAGAATTGGCTTTCCATCACCAGGGAAGTTCCTTCTGTCCGGAATGCAGGGGACTTTTGTCTTTAGTCATGGCACTGACAGAGGGACAGAAATCCCAGAGGGATATATCCTTAAGCCGTATGAACAGGGAACGTTTTTTGAGGTTTTACAGCAGGAAGAACTGGAGGTGCAGCTTCCGGGAGGGATCCGTTCCCAGCTTAAAGTACAGAAAAAGATCCGAAACTGGTGATCCGCATCCGCAGATATGGAAGGGACGGCGTGGAAGCTGTGTTAGAAGGTGTCGGACAGACGAAGAAGGGGACACAGAGCCGGTACTGGCTTTTTCAGGGGAGAGCGGCGCATTTATATTGTCACAGGAAAGACCCTCTGCTGCTGTTCCCACCACTTCAGCCAGGCGGCAGGTACCTTTTTGGAGCAGATCACAAAGGAGAGGGAATACGGATCAGGCGGGAGCCAAGGATATTCCTCTTTTATATGAACGTGTGCTTAAAACTTTAAAACCATACAGCATCATGATCCAGGAAGAAGTAGATCTGGAAGAATATAAAATGGAGCCTTTAAAGGCGGTGTTTCGTTTTGATGCTGACGAAAAGGGCATTTTATACATGGAACCGCTTTTGTCCTATGGGGAATATACCTTCCATCCCATAGAAGATGAAAATCTTCCGTCAGCTATCTGCCGTGATGTGCCGGGAGAGTTTAAAATCAGTCAGGTGATACGCAAATATTTTAAGTACAGGGATCCAAAAGACGGCAGGCTGGTATTAAAAGAGGATGAAAAGCCTTGTACCACTTGTTAGATCAGGGAATGGAAGAATTCCGGGGACTGGGAGATGTATACCTGTCTGAGTCCATGAAAACTGGAAAATTGTGGAAACTCCTTCTGTATCTGCAGGTGTCAGCGCTTATTCCGGCTGGCTGGAACTGACCGTGGATATGGGAGAATTTCCAAAGGAGGAACTGGGCCGCATCCTGGCTGCCTACAGCCAGAAAAAGAAGTATTACCGCTTAAAGAGCGGACAATTTTTAATGCTGGATAAGGGGGGAATTTTTACCCTTACAAAGCTGGCGGGAGAGCTGGGAATCAGCAAAAAGGACTTACAAAGCGGCACCATCCGCCTGCCTGCGTACAGAGCCTTGTATCTGGATCATATTTTAAAAAGAAGGTCCGGGCATTACCTATTACAGAGACCAGCTGTTTAAGTCAATGGTCCGTGCTGTAAAGACGGTTGAGGACAGCGATGAGCCGGTTTCTGCCCGGTTTGAAGCTATTTTAAGGGAATACCAGAAAACTGGCTTCCGGTGGATGAAAACCCTGGATAAATGCGGCTTCGGCGGCATTTTAGCGGATGATATGGGTCTTGGAAAGACCATTCAGGTGATCGCTCTTTTTGAAGATACCTACAGCAGCGGGGAGAAGGCCCCAAGCCTTGTAGTCTGCCCAGCAGCCCTGGTTTATAACTGGGAGCAGGAAATCCAGAAATTTGCCCCGGATCTGAAGGTTCGGTCTGTAGTGGGAACAGGACCCCAGAGATTGGAACTGCTGGAAAAAATAAAAGAAGATCCTTCCGGCTGCCAGATCCTGATCACTTCCTATGACCTGTTAAAGAGGGATATTGCCCACTATGAGGGGATTGATTTCCGATTCCAGATCATTGATGAAGCCCAGTATATAAAAAAATGCTGCCACCCAGAGCGCCCGTTCTGTAAAGGCTGTCCAGGTGCGTTCCCGTTTTGCACTGACAGGTACGCCAATTGAAAACCGTCTGGGAGAGCTTTGGAGTATTTTTGATTTTCTGATGCCCGGATTTTTGTTTGGAAACCAGTATTTTCGCAGGGAATATGAGAGTACCTATTACGAAAGACCGGGATGAGCAGGTGTTAAACGCTTAAAGGGACTGATCGGACCGTTTATCCTGCGAAGAGTAAAGAAAGATGTGTTAAAAGAACTTCCGGATAAGCTGGAAAAAAGTAGTTTATTCTACTTTAGAGGAAGAACAGAAGAAGCTTTATACGGCAAATGCCCTTTTATTAAAGGAAAAACTGGAATCCGATGACTTTAAAGGGAGCAGAAAAGCTGCAGATCTTATCGGATCTGATGCGTCTGCGCCAGATCTGCTGTGATCCCAGGCTTTGTTATGGAAATTACAAGGCAGGCTCTGCCAAGCTTAAGACCTGTATGGATCTGATCCGTACCGGTGTGGAAGGGGAGCATAAAGATCTTATTGTTCTCCCAGTTTACATCTATGCTGGATCTGATCGAGGAAGAACTGAAAAAAAGAGGGGATCGAATGTTATAAGCTGACAGGGGCAACGCCAAAGGAAGAACGGATTCAGATGGTATCCCGTTTCCACCAGAATGAGGTTCCCTGTATTTCTGATCAGTTTAAAGGCAGGAGGAACGGGATTAAACCTGACAGCAGCAGATATTGTGATCCATTATGATCCATGGTGGAATGTGGCAGCCCAGAACCAGGCAACAGACCGTACCCACAGGATCGGTCAGGAAAAGCAGGTTATGGTATACAAGCTGATCACCAGTGATACCATTGAAGAAAATATTTTAAATCTCCAGGAAGCAAAAAGCGAAATCTGGCAGACCAGATCGTAACCGGAGGAGGCATTTCCTTTGGCGAACTTACAAAAGCAGATATTTTAAAGATGATAGAGGAGAGCAGACCATGAAAAGAACAGTAACTTTTGGTGAGATCATGCTCCGATTAAAAACTCCGGAGCATATGAGGATTTTGCAGACAGATGCATTTGAGGCAAGTTACGGAGGCGCAGAAGCCAATGTAGCAGTTTCCCTGGCAGTGCTTAAGGATCCGGTATCCTTTGTGACGAAACTGCCGGAAAATCCTGTTGGCACAGCAGCCTTAAATGAAGTGAGAAGATACGGGGCAGACACTTCCAAGGTAGTCATCGGAGGTTCCAGGCTGGGGATCTATTTCTTTGAAAAAGGAACGGATATCCGGCCGACCAATGTAGTTTATGACAGAGAAGGAAGTGCTCTGGCGTTGGCAAAGCCGGAAGAATTCCATTGGGATGAGATATTAAAGGATACAGATATTTTTTATTTCTCCGGTGTAACACCTGCAGTCAGCGAAATATAGCAAAGGCAGTATTAGAAGCCTTAAAATACTGTAAAACTCATGGTATCGAAACAGTCTGCGACCTAAATTACCGTTCAAAAATGTGGGATATAAGAAAGCACAGTCTGTTATGGGTGAGCTGATGAACTATGTAACATTATGCATTGCCAATGATGAGGATTTTGAGTCATCTTTAGGGATCCACGCATATGACGGGGATATTTCAAAGGGAATTGATCAGATTGACAGCTACAAAGCAGGCATGAAAGAGATCCAGAGCCGTTATCCGGGCTGTAAGGCAGTTGCCAGTGTTCTTCGCAATATGTATACAGCAGAAGACGGTGACTGGCTGGGGATTTATTTAAAGGACGGTGTATTTTACGAAAGTCCGGTACACAAAGTACACAGCTTTGAGGCAGTAGGAGCAGGAGATGCTTTTTGCAGGAGCGCTGTTACACAGTCTGGTAAGAGAGTTTGAACCTCAGGAATTGATCGATTTTTCTATTTCAGCCAGTGTATTAAAGCTGATGATCCAGAGAGATTTTAATTTGGTAACAGAAAATGAGATCCAAAGAGTTATGGAGTCTAAAGCGGCAAATCTGCAGAGATGATTTTAAAAGAGGGTGGTTTCTGTGAACAGACAGACAAAGATACGACTTGAAAATGGAACCATATTATTATTAGGAGCAGCGGCTTTTGTCTTACTTGCAGCCAGTCTGTTTCCTTCTTCTGCCATGTCAGAAAAGGTGCGCTCTTATCTGGAAATGAACCGTATGGTGGAGAGAGCCTTTGCAGCAATGCTGCTGGTGCTTTCTTTACAGCTGATGAAACGAAAGAAAGCAGCCTGGGAAATGACCATGGCTGTATTGACTTTAAGTCTCCTGCGGGGACTGGAAGAGATAATACATACAGGACTGGGAGGCCCGAAGTTTATTCCTGCTGGTCCAGGCGGCTGTCATTTTTTCATCCTTTTATGGTGCAGAAAGGATTTTTGCTGCCCGGCCTCTAAAAAGTCGGTGGAACAGGCTGTTGGCTTTATCCTCTTATCCCTGTTGGGAGTAGCTGTCAACGCAGCCATCACCCGCCATTATATAAATCTGGCTCTGGGAAAAGGAACGGTCTCTTTTGTTGAAAGCCTTGCAGCTGGCTGGGAATGCTTTTTGGCATAGGCGGTGAATTTACCCAGGAGGAGAGTTTGCGGGCATTTTAGAGCAGCTGATGTTTCTGTTCAGCTGGGGCTGTATCTGGCGGGGCAGTCCATATATTCCGTCCGTGGATGGAATATCCCGGGAAAACAGCATCGGACCTGCAGCATGCCAGGACCTTATTAAACCTTTACAGCCAAAATCCCTGCTCCTATCTGACCTTAGAAGATGATAAGATCCTCTATTTTGGAAAGCAGGTGGATCGGCGTTATTCCCCTATGGGATCGTAGGCGATACTGTGGTAGTCAACGGTGACCCGGTTTGTAAAGATGAGGACTTTCCCAAGTTACTGGATGAATTTAAGGAATTCTGCTTAAAAAGCGCCCACAAGCTGTTTATCTTAAGTGTGACAGACCATTATCTGGACGAATATAAAAAACAGGGCTTTGGAACTGTAAAATGCGGGGAAGAGGCGAGATTTAAGCTGGCTGACTATGAGATCAGCGGAAAAAAGGCGCCAAGATGCGTATGAACATCAATCATGCGAAAAAAGCGGGGATCGATGTTTACGAGTATAAGATACTGGAGAAGAAGGAATGCAGCTTTAGAGGTAGAATTTAACCGCATTACCGATGAATGGCTGGAAGGTAAAAAAGTTCCATGTTAAAATTTACCATGGGTACTTTGGGACTGGATGATCCTATGGACCGGCGGTATTTTTATGCAGTGGATGAAAGCGGCAGAATGGCAGCCTATATTGTTTTTGTGCCGTTTTTTGGAAAGAACGGATATATGGCAGATATGACACGCCATGGAAATAAAGCACCGGGTGGCGTAATGGAGCTGATCATGTATGAGGCTTTTCAGGTATTTAAAGAAGAAGGTGTGGAGTATGCAAGTCTGGGTGTAGCGCCTCTTGCAGGCTTAAAAGAAGAAAATGCCGGTTTTATGGAAAAGCTTTTGGAATTTGTCTATGAACATTTAAACCAATGTTACGGTTTTAAAGATCTTTACCGGGCGAAAGGAAAAATACAGTCCAACGGTGTGGGAACCATCTTATTATGCTTACCTGCCAAAGATCCCTTCTCCTGATATGTTTTATGCAGTGGTAAAGATTCAGAATCCCCATGGAATCCTGGATTTCTTCCAGACAGTAAAATTTCGGTACATAAAAAGTTTTGGGATCATGGACAGCAGAAAAAAAGGAAACAGAGGGCGAAAAAAGACCATGAGGCGAAAAAAAGACCAAAAGGAAAAAAACAGGTGAGATAGAGGTCAAAGGGATGGTTTTATCGCATTCCCGATGGATCTTTATACTATAAAAAATACGATAAAAATGGGAAAGGGAAAAAACAGACTTCCGGTGGTACTCCTTCATGGGAACAGGGGCACTCACCGGGATTTTTTCTTCTTATATAGAAGTCGCCACGAAGGCAGGCTGTTCTGTAATCGCCATGGACAGCAGGGGACATGGGGCATCTGTGATGAAAATGGCGGCATTAAAAGTCCAGCTGTATTAAAAACAGGCCGCTCACAGGAAAAGGGAAAAAGAAGATGGACCGGGCTGCGGATATGGCGGAAGATGTAGTCCGTCTGTTAGATCATCTGAAAATAGAAAAGGCAGTGATCCTGGGATTTTCAGATGGCGCCAATACAGCTTTGGAGTTTGCCGCAGATCATCCAGAGCGGGCAGAAAAGATCATTGCAGTCAGTGCCAATGCACTGCCGGACGGTCTGATCCCTCCTATGCTGTTTATGGAAAGAATACCCGTTTCCAGTGTGCGAAGATCTTAGAGAATATAAAGCCAGTGGGAAAATTTGGAAAATGGTGTAAAAAAGAGCAGTTTTTAAGCAGCCTGATCCTTCATTCCCCTTTTCTCACAGAAGAACGATTAAAAAAAATATCCGTTCCGGTCCTTTTTAATGGCTGGGAACCCATGATCTGATCAAAGAGTCTCATACCCGAATCATTGCCCGGTGCATCCCGGGAAGTCGTCTGGTTTTGATCAAAGGGAGGTACACATCAGGGCTTTTTAAAAAAAAAGAACGCTATATAGGAGAAATTCTGAAATTTATTTTTGACGAAAGATGTTAGTCAAAACTAACAACTTTATCAAAAAATTAACATAATTATTAAAAAATAACGATAACTTTTCATATTGTATACAAAGTTAAAGTGTGTTATACTCAAAATGGCTGTTAGGGACATCCTAAAATTGTTCCATTAAACAAAAGAAATCAAAAAAAAGAAAGAGGGGAAGAAACCATGGGTTTGGCGACTTTTAAAGGCGGCATTCATCCGTATGAAGGAAAAGAATTGTCAGAAAACAAACCGATCCAGGTCCTTCTGCCAAAGGGCGAACTGGTATTTCCTATGTCTCAGCATATAGGAGCACCTGCAAAACCACTAGTGGCAAAGGGTGACAGAGTTCTTGCTGGACAGAAGATCGGGGAAGCCGGTGGATTCATTTCAGCAAATGTGATCTGTTCTGTATCCGGTACTGTTAAGGCAATCGAACCAAGACGTATGGTAAATGGCGCAATGGTACCTTCCATCATCGTAGAAAACGATGGTGAGTATGAAACAGTAGAAGGAGTAGGAGAGGACAGAGATCCTTCCACACTCTCTAAAGATGAGATCCGTTCTATCGTAAAAGAGGCAGGAATCGTAGGTTTAGGAGGCGCAGGCTTCCCAACTCACGTAAAGCTGACTCCAAAGGATGAGAATGCGATCGATTATGTAATCGTAAACGGTGCAGAGTGCGAGCCATATCTGACCAGCGATTATCGTATGCTGATCGAAGAGCCTGAGAAGATCGTAGGCGGTCTGAAGGTTATCTTACAGCTGTTTGATAACGCCGAAGGGTGTGATCGCAATCGAGAACAACAAGCCGGAGGCTATTAAGAAACTGACAGAGATGGTAAAGGATGAACCCAAGATCACTGTCTGTCCGTTACTTACCAAGTATCCTCAGGGTGGTGAGCGTTCTATCATCTACGCAGTAACAGGACGCGAGGTAAATTCTTCCATGCTGCCGGCAGATGCAGGCTGTATCGTAGACAATATTGATACCGTTGCTTCTATTTATATGGCTGTATGCAAGTCTACCCATTAATGAGAAAGATCATTACCATTACAGGTGATGCTGTGGCAGAACCACAGAACTTCAATGTAAAACTGGGAACCAATTACCAGGAACTGATCGAAGCAGCAGGCGGTTTCAAGACCGAGCCTGAAAAGATCATCTCCGGTGGTCCTATGATGGGACAGGCCCTGTTTACTGTAGATGTGCCTGTATGTAAGACTTCTTCTGCTTTAACCTGTTTTTACAAAAGACCAGGTAGCAGCTTTTGAACCAACTGCATGTATCCGCTGCGGACGCTGCGTAAGTGTCTGCCCAAGCCATATCGTTCCAGTCATGATGATGAAAGCAGCTATGAACCGTGACTGTGAGACCTTTGAAAAGATCAACGGTATGGAATGCATGGAATGCGGAAGCTGTACATATATCTGTCCTGCAAGACGTCCTCTGACCCAGGCATTCAAGGAAATGCGTAAGACGGTTGCGGCTAACCGCAGGAAGAAAGGGTAGGAGGGGACTTAAGAAATGAGTAAATTATTAAATGTATCGTCATCCCCGCATGTGAGATGCAGTGTGAATACACAGAACCTGATGCTGGACGTAGTGATCGCTATGATTCCTGCTGCAGCTTTCGGTGTATATAACTTTGGCTTCCACGCACTGCTTGTACTTTTAGTCACATCAGCAGTTTGTGTAGCAAGTGAATATGTTTACGAAAAACTGATGCACAAGCCAATTACCATTGCAGACGGAAGTGCTCTTGTTACAGGTATGATCCTGGCGCTGAACATGCCACCTCAGATCCCTGTATGGGTACCTGCCCTGGGCGGTATCTTTGCGATCATTGTTGTAAAACAGCTCTTCGGTGGTCTGGGACAGAACTTCATGAACCCGGCTCTGGCTGCAAGATGCTTCCTGCTGATCTCCTTTGCAGGCATGATGAATAACTTCTCATCTGCAAGACTGGGATTTGACAGTGTTTCCGGAGCAACTCCTCTGGCAGCTATGCGTGCCGGACAGAGTGTAGATCTGGCTTCTATGTTTATTGGACGTATCCCTGGTACCATCGGTGAAGTTTCTACCATCGCTCTTCTGATCGGCGGTATCTACCTGTTAGTACGCAAGGTTATTTCCTGGAGGATCCCGGTGATCTATATTGGAACAGTTGCAGTATTTGTATTCATTTTTGGTGGTTTTGATGTAAATTATGTACTCTGCCAGGTATGCGGCGGTGGTCTTATCTTCGGTGCTTTCTTTATGGCAACTGATTATGTGACCAGCCCGATCACTCCAATGGGACAGGTCGTATTCGGTGTTGTTTTAGGATTTTAACCGGTATCTTCCGTCTGTGGGGTGCTTCTCCTGAAGGTGTTTCCTATGCGATCATTTTAAGCAACCTGTTTGTACCAATGATCGAGCGTGTAACCCTTCCAAAAGCATTTGGAAAGGAGGCAAAGAAGGCATGAAAGGAATTTTAAAAGATGCTGCAATCCTGTTTGTGATCACTCTGATCGCAGGACTTTGCCTGGGGGCAGTTCACGAAGTGACATTAGATCCGATCGCAAAGGCTCAGGAAGCAGCAGCTACCAAAACTTATAAAGAAGTATTCCCGGAAGCAGCAAAATTTGAACAGACCGATGAACTGACAGCAGCAGTAGCAGCATCTGCAGATGAGATCCTGGCTCAGGGCTTTGGAAATGTATCTGTTGATGACGCACAGGTTGCAGAAGCAGAAGATGGTTCTGTTCTTGGATATCTGATCACTGCAAGTTCCACAGAAGGCTACAATGGTCTGGTACAGATCTCTGTAGGTATCACTTCTGAGGGAAATCTGACTGGTCTTGGTTTCTTAAGCATCAGCGAGACTCCTGGTCTTGGTATGAAGGCAAAAGAACCAGATTTCAAGGATCAGTTCAATGGAATGAAAGCACAGAAACTGGAAGTAACAAAGACAGACGCAACAGCTGATAACCAGGTGCAGGCGATCAGTGGCGCTACCTATACTTCCAAGGCAGTAACCGGTGCCACAAATGCAGCTATTTACTTTGTGGAAAACTGCGTTGGAAAGTAGGAGGTGTAAGAAATGAACAAGTATACAGAACGTCTTTATAATGGTATCTGGAAAGAAAATCCTATTTTCGTTCAGATGTTAGGTCTGTGTCCTACACTGGCTGTAACTACATCTGCTATGAACGGTCTTGGTATGGGTCTTTCCTCTACCGTAGTATTAGTAGCAGCAAACTTCATTATCTCCCTGATGAGAAGCATCATCCCGGGAAGAGTCCGTCTTCCAGGTGAGATCGTAGTTGTTGCTTCCCTGGTAACCATCGTAGACATGTTGATGGAAGGCTTTACACCAGATCTTTTTACAGCGCACTGGGTATTTACATTCCTCTGATCGTTGTAAACTGTGTAATCTTAGGCCGTGCAGAGGCATTTGCTATGAAGAACAAACCGGTCATTTCCGCATTTGACGGAGCAGGCATGGGCCTTGGATTTACCGTTCGCTCTTGTTTGTATCGGTGCTGTCCGTGAGATTTTAGGTGCAGGTACTGTCTTTGGTGTGCCTGTCATGCCTGCTTCCTATCAGCCTATTTCCATCTTTATCCTGGCACCTGGCGCATTCTTTGTCCTGGCATGCTTAACTGCTTTACAGAACAAGTTAAAGATGCCATGTGCGACTAATGGTTCTGCTAAGGGCAAGAAAGCTAAGAAGGCTTGCTGCGGTGATTGCGCAAGCTGTGCAGAAGCAAAGACGGAAGAATAGGAGGTAAAAACGGATGAAAGAGTTACTTGTTATTGCCATTAGCTCCGCATTTGTGAGCAACGTGGTATTAAGCCAGTTTTTAGGCATCTGTTCCTTCGTCGGCGTATCTAAAAAGGTAGAGACAACAGCAGGTATGGGCGGTGCGGTTATCTTCGTTATCACCATCGCTTCCGTTGTTGCAAGCCTGATCTATCAGTTCGTCCTGAACCCATTAGGACTGGATTATCTGAAGACCATCGTCTTTATCCTTGTAATTGCGGCTCTGGTTCAGATTGTAGAGATGTTCTTAAAGAAGTGTATGGTTTCCTGTACAACGCATTAGGTGTATTCCTTCCGCTGATCACAACAAACTGTGCAGTATTAGGTGTTGCACTTACTAACGTACAGAATAGCTATAACTTCGCTCAGAGTGTAGTAAACGGTGTTGCAACTGCTATTGGTTACACTGTTTCTATCGTACTCCTTGCCGGTATCCGTGAGCGTATTGAAGGAAATGATATCCCATACAACTTCCAGGGATCTCCTATCGTACTGGTAACTGCAGGTCTTATGGCAATCGCATTTTTCGGATTTTCCGGATTACTGTAGAAGGAGGAGACGAAGATGAACATAACAGCAATTTTGATTGCTGCTGCAGTTATTGCAGTGGCAGGTTTGATCGTAGGAATCGGTCTTGGACTTTTTGGTGAGAAGTTTAAGGTAGAAGTAGATGAAAAGGAAGTAGCTATCCGTGAGGAACTTCCTGGAAATAACTGCGGCGGCTGCGGTTTCGCAGGCTGTGACGCATTGGCAAAGGCAATTGCAGAGGGCAAAGCTCCTGCAAATGCATGTCCTGTAGGTGGAGCACCTGTAGGCGAAAAGATCGCTGCTATCCTTGGCGTATCTGCAGGAGCAGCAGAGAAGAAGGTTGCATTTGTACGTTGTAAAGGATCCTGTGACAAGGTTAAGACTCTTTACAACTACGAAGGTATTGATGACTGTGCAAAGGCATCTGTAGTGCCTGCCGGTGGTCCTAAGGCCTGCAGCTACGGCTGTACCGGTTTTGGCTCCTGCGTAAAGGCATGTCAGTTTGATGCGATCCATGTTGTAGACGGTGTAGCTGTTGTAGACAAGGAAAAGTGCGTAGCCTGCGGCAAGTGTGTTGCTACCTGTCCAAAGGGACTGATCCAGATCGTTCCTTACAGCGCGCAGAACATTTAGTACAGTGCAGCAGCCATGACAAGGGCAAAGACGTAAAGGCTGCATGTCAGGCTGGATGTATCGGATGTACCTTATGTACTAAGCAGTGTGAGTCAGATGCTATCCATATGGATAACAACCTGGCATTCATTGATTACGAGAAGTGTACAAACTGCGGCAAGTGCGCAGCAAAGTGCCCTGCTAAGGTTATTCTGTAATTTAAGAAAAACAGTATTTAAAAGAGCTTCCAGACGGTGTGAAAATATCGTCTGGAGCTCTTTTTTATTTTGCTTTTGTAAACGTTCTAATGACAGGGCAGAGCTGTGGCAGCCATTTCCGTTTTCCTTAATGGATGATTGTCATGACCGGATATACATAAAAAATTACAAAAATGTTAAAAGTGGGGAGTTCACCCATTTTTTGACAAAATTATACAGGGAAAATCGAAAAATAAAATCACGTAAAATCAAGGGTTTGCGGCCGCTAACAGTTTACATAATATGGCTAAAAAAACATTGTTTATAAATTAACAAAAATAAATCTTAACAAAGATGTAACAATTACGTAAAAAATAAATCGTTATAATGCTGATTTGAAGGATAAAATAAAGATATAAATATACAAAACGCATAAAATAATTTACAAAAATCTCCACTGACAAATAAAACGTAACAAAGTTGTTACCCAATGGTTGACGTTTAGGATTTAATCCCATATAATTACCCATACATCCCATGAAAAACAGGCATAAAGTGGGGAAAACTCTCCACAATGGCACTTGGGAGCGGATGCAGTTTAACCGCTCTGAAATGGATTTACGAGGCAGTACGCTTCGGGAAAGAATATGAGGAGTATGTATGCTTACATGGCATTCATTCCTTCAGTCGGTGATGTTTTTTGTCCGTTCTATTTCTGTTAAGGTGACAAAGAACCATTACCGTTCGTCTTCTGTCCTTATGTCAGGAGCTGTTGTTATTGCAGTAGTCGCCTTTTCAGCCAATGGATTTGGCGGAGGCGGTAAGAACGCAATGGCAGCGCCAAGGACCGTGGAATCTCTGGAAGCAGATGAAGAACCGGAGACAGAGGCACTCCTTGAAGGAAGCAGTTTTGTTACAGAAGCAAAAATACAATTCGGACTTTTGAACACAGGCAGTGAAGGTCAGCATCTGGCCGGTGCGCTGTTGAGAGAGATGTCCGGGACAGACAGCGCAGGCAGGCAGATGCGCAGATAGAAATAGAAGCGCTTCAGAAACAGATATTAAAAAGAAAAAGAAGAGGCTGAAGCAAGACGGAAAGCAGAGGAAAGAGAAGAGCTGCCAGAAGGATCAAAGTGTCTGATGAAGATTATCAGGTATTACTTCGGATCGTTCAGGCAGAAGCTGGTGTATGTGATGAGAAAGGCAAGATCTTAGTGGCCGATGTGATCATCAACCGCGTTCTTTCAGGAAAGTTTCCTGGAAGCGTAAAAGGTGTTGTATACCAGGGTTCCCAGTTCCAGCCGGTGTCCAACGGCAGGATTAATTCCGTAAAAAGTAACAGCTGAAACCATTCGGTGTGTGGACCGTGCACTGGACGGGGAAGATTATTCCAACGGAGCCCTGTATTTTATGAACAGAAAAGCTTCCGGCAGAAAAGCAGGCTGGTTTGACTCCAGATTAACCTACCTTTTCGCACACGGAGGTCACGAATTTTTTAAATAGTTCAGCCATGCGCTGGCTTGAATGAGGGAGTGTGTTGCAAGCTTGCTTGCATAAGCACTTTCTCATTCGAACCAGCATATGGTGGAACCACAAGGCTTCTTGTTTTCATGAATATGGAAACAAGAAGATGTCATGGCTGGTCTGTAATTAGTTTTTTTCAAATAGCTGTAAGAAAGGGATTGAGTTTCAGACTGCTTTGGGTGTATACTGATACAGACAGGAAACTGATAGAAAAATATCAATAACACTGTCAATAACCATTCAAAGGAGAAAAAGACCATGATTTTTGATGAAAAACAGAATTTGGACTTTTACAGAAACTTAGGTATTGAAGGAAGATATGCAAAAGCAGTAGACTTCTTAAAGAATACCGACCTTGCAGCATTAGAGCCTGGAAAATATGAGATCGATGGAAAAGATGTATATGCAAATGTTACCGCTTACACCACTATTCCGTGGGAAGAGGCTAAGTATGAGGCACATGAGCATTATACCGATATCCAGTACGTGATCGAGGGAAGTGAGGTTATGACCTACGCTCCTGCACATGAAATGACTGTAAAGACTCCTTACAATCCAGATAAGGACGTAGTATTCTTCGAGAATACCACAGAGGGGCTGCAGGTAGTTGTAAAAGCTGGTCAGTATCTCATCTTCAATCCATGGGATGCACATAAGCCGAAGGCAGCTAACGGCGCTCCGGCACCTATTAAGAAAGTTATCGTTAAGATCAAAGAAGATTAATAGATCAGTAAGTTGATCGTATGATCGATGGGTAACTCTGGGAAATGTAAATGAAATAAAATAAGTTTACGGAAAATATCGTCTGAACAGGACCATGAAAAATGGACTGTACAGGCGATATTTTTTATTATGGCTGAAAGTGAAGAAGGCTTTGTAATATATTCTTAAGAAAAAATACCCTTGTATAAATCATATGATAATGATATCTTAAGTGTATCACAACTGTATTAATATAATTAGTACAGTTAATACAATTCATACAGTCAAAACAGTTCATATATATGTTACAGGTGAACAGAAAGAAAGGAGAGAGAGGCTACATGATCGTGCTGGATTACAGGGACCGGCGTCCGCTGTATGAACAGGTGACGGAAAAACTGGAAGAGCTGATGTTTTCTGGTGTATTACCGCCGGACAGCCGTCTGCCGTCGGTTCGCAGTATGGCAACGGAGCTTTCCATTAATCCCAATACTATTCAGAGAGCCTATGCAGAATTAGAACGCCAGGGATATATTTATTCCATTCAGGGAAAAGGAAGTTTTGTTTCAGATGGAAGATATCTTGCAGAGGGGATACGCAAGGACTGGGAAAAACAGTTTGACGCAGCTATAGAAGAGGGATTGCGCATTGGTGTAAGCTGCCGGGATATGATAAAGATGTTAGAAGAAAAGGAAGGAGGTAAGACAGATGCTCAAGGCAATGAACCTGACAAAAAAATTTGATGATCTGGTGGCAGTAGATCACATTAATGCAGAGATCAAAAGTGGCTCTGTATTTGGTTTGATCGGAACAAACGGAGCAGGAAAATCTACGTTTCTGCGTCTGGCAGCCGGGATCCTTAAAGCAGATGAGGGCCATGTGACCATAGACGGAGAAGAGGTATTTGAAAACATAAAAGCAAAGAAAAAGTTTTTCTATATACCTGACGATGCTCATTTTTTCAGCAATGCTTCTCCTCTGGATATGATGGAATATTACAGTGTTGTTTATGAACATTTTGATAAGGATCGTTTTCATAAATTAATGGGTAACTTTGGTCTGGATGAAAAAGAAAGATCCACACTTTTTCCAAGGGCATGAAAAAGCAGGTATCTGTGATCCTGGGCATCTGTTCCAATACAGATTATCTTTTCTGCGATGAGACCTTTGACGGCCTTGATCCGGTTATGCGTCAGGCAGTAAAGAGCATTTTCGCAGCAGAGATCGAAGACCGAAATATGACACCTGTGATCGCATCCCACAACCTGCGGGAACTGGAAGATATCTGTGATCATGTAGGGCTGCTGCACAAAGGCGGCATCCTTCTTTCTAAGGATTTAGATGATATGAAGTTAAATATTCATAAGATCCAGTGTGTATTAAAAGAAGGAATGACGGCAGATGACTTAAAGGGACTTCAGATCCTTTCACAGGAAGGAAGAGGACGGCTTCTTACCCTTACAGTAAGAGGCACAAAACAGGAAGCAGAGGACATTATGAACCGGTATGAGCCAGTATTTTTGAGTGTATCCCTCTGTCCTTAGAGGAAATATTTATCAGTGAGACGGAGGTGGCTGGATATGACATCCGCAAGCTTATTTTTTAAACTGCAAAAAGAAGACTTAAAGCGCAGGATCTGGGTCATTGCCCTGTTGTTTTAGGATTTTTCTTTGCCTATCCTGTAAATCTGGCGCTGATCATGGAAAACGCAGCAAACAGCCAGTTTGCCATGTACAACGGATATACGCCTCTGGTAAATACCGGAACACAGGAATACCTGGCAAAAGTGCTGGAGTATAAGACAAAGGCTGTAGTGGACCTGGTTTCCTATGGAAATGTTATGCCCTTATTTTTAATGGTAACAGCAGCAGTAGTCATCGGTGCAGCCGGTTTTGTTTATCTTCATAATCAGAAGAAGGTGGATTTTTATCACAGCCTTCCTGTAAGAAGACAAATGCTGTATCTGGTATATCATGTGGATGGTATCCTGATACTGACAGTAACCTATCTTATCCATCTTTTAGTGCTTACAGCGGCAGCAGCTGCATATGGAGTAAGCCCGGCAAAGTTTGCAGGTCCTATGCTCTTTTGGCTTTTTCATGAACCTGCTGTATTACATGGTGACCTATGAGACCGTTATTGTGGCAATGATGATGACGGGAAAGATCATAGTGGGACTTTTAGCTACGGTTGTATTTTTCAGTTTCTTTCCGGTAGTTGGTGCACTGATCGCAGGCTTTGAAGATATATTTTTCATTACGGCCAACCAGGTGCCAAATGAAGCGCTTTTTAATACACTGGGTCATTTATCCCCTGTAGGCGCGTACATTATGTCTCTGGCAGATATCTCCGCTGGAAAGACAGTGGCAGCAGCCCAGATCCTGGGACTTTTGATCGCAATCTTTGCAGGCTATCCTTGGAATGGAGCTTTACAGAAAACGTCCTATGGAAGCAGCAGGAAAGGCAATGGCCTTTAAAAAGACAATGGCACCCATCCGTATCCTTATTGTCCTTGCAGCTGGTATGGGAACCTCCATGTTCTTCTGGACATTGAAGAGCCGACTGCGCTGGGGAATTTTTGGAATGGTGGCTGGGATCCTTTTAGCCCACTGCATTATTGAGATCATTTACCAGGCTGATTTTAAGAAGCTGTTTTCCCATAAAATACAGCTGATAGGCTGTGTAGCGGCAGGTGTCCTGTTTTTCCTGTCCTTTCACTATGACTGGTATGGCTATGACCGTTTTATCCCGGAAGAGGAAAAATCGCATCAGCAGGTCTGGAACTTTCTATTGATGAAAACTTCTTAAACTGGTATGCACATGCAGTGGAAGAAGACGGTAAGTGGGTGTTAAACATACCAGCAATATTGATTTTGTACAGAACCATATGCAGCTGACAGACATGGATACAGTACTTGCTGTGGCAAGAAGGCGTAAAAGAGGCGGAAAAAGACCGCAAAAACGTTTTTCCCGGTCTTATGGAATATCCGTGGCAAGAGCATGGTCTTGTGGTCCAGGAAACTGCGCCAGCTGATGCTATTTCTGTGATCGGTGGAGCGGATGGCCCTACATCCATCTTTGTTGCAGGTAAAGTGGGTTCTCTGGGGAAATGATACTTCAGAGAAAGATATTACGATTTCTGTTAATGTATTTTATAACTTACAAAACGGAAAACAGGTGGGAAGACGTTATAATGTATCTTTAAACAGCATTATGGGCGCCTATGATACTCTGTATGCTTCAGAAGAATACAAAAAGGGTCTGTATCCTGTTTTTGAAGAGAACACAGGAGAACTTTCCAAAGTAGTCTACAAAGAAGCAGGAAGTATCTGGTATCAGACACAGGACAGCGCAGTAGCAGAAGAGGGTGTTAAAGGCATACCAGGCAGACCTTCTGACTCAGACTGTGGCAGACAGAAGACAGGAAGATCCGGTAGGAAGCCTGGTGTTTATAGATAACAATATGGCCACTTTATTTACAACAGCAGGGTTATTGGAAACATGGTTATGGAGATGCCTGTAAATGTTATGGCAGGCGGGTTTGAGTCCGGATATTATTATGACGGTGATTATACTTATGATATAGCAGATGATTACTGTGTTTCCTGGCCAGTTTATCCTTGTTTTAAGAATACAATGGAAGTTTTAAAGACGCAGTCCGTTGTGCCGGGAAGTTATATGACGGCAAAAAAATATCCAGAGCATAAGGATCGACCTGCAAAGCCTATATGTAGGTGAAAAAAGGTGCCATAAAGACTTCCTCAGGGAGATGAATTAGAAAAGCTAAAAGAAGAAAATCCTCATTATTCTGAACAGGGACGTCTGGATATTACAGATTCTGAGGAGATCGCAGAGCTGATCGGCGCCTGCCAGGAAAGCTCTTTAGCAGAGAATAATGGTCTTTGCAGCAGTTTTAATGGAGATGAAGATCTGTTTGTTCTACGTGACAATGAAAAATGGAAGCCAGATCAGAGCAACTTAGACCTTGAAAAACTGACTTCAGGGGAAAAGAGTTATTTACAGGAATTCCTGTGGTTTTTTAATAAAATGCAGTTATCCGGTTATAGCCAGATAACCATGAAAATTTATGAATGACAGCCGGAACAGCCGCTGCATCCGCCGGAAACGTTGCCAGGACCGAATACCTGGTCGTGAAGCTTTCTTCCTGTTGGTGTGGCGGCTAATCCGCCTTCTGCTGTTTCTTTTTTAAGGTAGGTGACATAACATCGCCGATCCGCTTCATGGACCAGATCACCTCGTCAGCCGGGATCGCACTGTCAATGCCTGCAAGAGCCATTTCCGCAGCAACAAAGGCACCTGCTACACTGGAGGCATTGCGTTTGATACAGGGGATCTCTACCAGACCGGCTACCGGGTCGCATACAAGTCCCAGGATATTTTTTTTAAGGCAATGGCAACTGCCTGGGAGACCATATGGGGGTTCCGCCAGCCAGCTCTGTGATAGCAGCAGCAGCCATGGCAGCAGCAGAACCGCACTCAGCCTGACATCCGCCCTGGGCACCTGCCAGAGAGGCGTTGTTGGCAATGACCATACCAATAGCAGAGGCTGTAAAAAGAGCCATTACGCAGTCGTGGTCAGAACATCCTTTTTCCACCTGCATGGTAATAAGTGCAGCTGGAAGGATGCCGCAGCTTCCGGCAGTAGGAGCAGCTACGATACGGCCCATGGAAGCGTTTAATTCAGAAACAGCCAGTGCCCGGTATAGAGCACCTGAAAGAAAGGATCCTGTCAGGCTTTTGCCCTTTCACTGTAGCGGGGCAGCTTATAGGCATCGCCTCCTGTGAGACCGCTGGTACTTTTTAAGTGTTCATCACAGCCAGGTTCAATACACTCCTTCATAACCTGGAAATTTGAAGCCATTTTTTTTCATATACAGTCTTTTCCGCCAGTTCCATCTGCTGTGCCTGCTGGCTCAGCACCAGGGCTGAAACGGAAGATTATTTTTTCTGCAGCCTGGATCAGGGAGGCAACAGAAGAGTAGTTAAAATCAGTATTCATGATGTAAAGAAACCTCCTTAAGATTTAATGTTCTCTTTATCAGATAGGCAAATTTGCAGCATAGTGCTGGAATAGATCTTCTCACAAAATCAAGCACAGAAAGATTGGGAAGCGTATTGATCATTCTTATTGATCTCAGGACTTGGTTTTCCGTCCAGTTCAATGGTCATAACCGCCTCGCCGCCTTTTTTCTGTCTGGAAAGACGGAAATTGCAGATATTAATGCCTTCTTCAGCCATGACCTCTGTTACAGCAGCAATGATGCCGGGGGTATCTTTGTGAAGGACGATCAGAGTCGTATACTGTCCGGTAAGGGAAACTTCCATACCATTGACTTCCGTTACCAGGATATTTCCGCCTCCGATACTGGAACCCAGGAAGAGAAACCTGACGTCCGTTGGCATCTGTCAATGTAACTTTTGCAGTATTTGGATGGGCGCCGTCAATGTCACCTGTGGAAATGTGTACTTCCAGGCCGGCTTCTTTTGCCAGTTCCGGAGCCTGTCGGATACGCACATCATCAGTAGCCATTCCCATGATTCCGGCGATCAGTGCCTTTGTCTGTACCATGGCCTTTGTAGGTTTTTGCAAAGGAACCGTGAAGGAGGATATCTGCTTTTACAGCAGGAGCTCCAAGGAGTGTCCTTGTAATACGGCCGATCCTGGCGGCGCCGGCTGTATGGGAGCTGGAAGGACCGATCATAACAGGACCAAGTATGTCAAATACGTTCATAGGTACACCTTCTTTGATTTGTTTTTTTTAAAACATTTTTTAAAAAGCTTTTTTGCGATCTGAGATAAAATCAATTACTGAAAGTATACATTAAAATGTAAAAACAACGATTCTTCTATATTGACAATCGGGGGGTATCAAGGATAAAATCAAGAGTCCAAATGTGAAAGGAGAGATAAGTTATGAGACCATGGGAAAAAACATCCGTCAGGTAGTTCCTTATGTACCGGGAGAACAGCCTGCGGGAGACAAGATCGTAAAATTAAATACAAATGAAAATCCATATCCGCCGGCTCCGGGAGTAAAGAAGGTTTTAGAAGAGATGGAAGCAGACCGTTTGCGTAAGTATCCGGATCCTACAGCGTCCATTTTAGTTAAAGGAACTGGCTGCTTATTATGGATTAAACGAGGATCAGGTTTTCGTGGGAGTAGGTTCAGATGATGTACTTGCCATGTCATTTCTTACTTTCTTCAACTCAGATAAACCGGTGCTTTTCCCGGATGTGACCTATTCTTTCTATAAAGTATGGGCGGATCTTTTAAAGTACCGTTTGAGACACCTGTTTTAAAAAGAAGATTTTACCATTGATGTAAAAGATTATGAAAAGGAAAACGGCGGCGTGATCTTCCCAAATCCAAATGCGCCAACAGGTGTATATATGCCACTGGATCAGGTAGAAGAGATCTTAAAGGCAAATCAGGATGTGGTAGTGATCGTAGATGAGGCTTATGTGGATTTTGCAGGGCCTTCCGCACTGGAACTTCTGGAAAAATATGAAAATCTTTTGGTAGTCCAGACTTTCAGCAAGTCCCGCTCCATGGCAGGTATGCGTATTGGTTTTGCAATGGGACATCCGGATCTGATCCGCGCTTTAAATGATGTAAAATACTCTTATAATTCCTATACCATGAATCTGCCATCTTTACTTGCAGGTGTGGAAGCAGTAAAAGATAAGGAATATTTTGAAAAGACAATTGAAAAGATCGTAGCTACTAGGAACGTTCAAAGAAACGTCTTGCGGAACTGGGATTTACGTTCCCCAATTCCAGGTCAAATTTTATTTTCGCTTCTCATAAGTCCGTTCCGGCCGGAAAAATCTTTGAGGCATTGAAGAAAGAACAGATCTATGTGCGCTATTTTAAAACACCTGGCCTGGACAACAGTCTTCGTATTTCTATAGGAACAGATGAAGAAATGGATACATTATTCCGCTTTTTGGAAGCATATTTACCCAATGCCTGAAAGGAAGATGAGTGAATGGATAAACATATCCTGCGTCTGATACTAAAGATCCTGCTGCCTGCGTCCGGATGGCTTCTTTTATGCTTTTTCGGACCCAGGTGTTTGAAATTTTTTATGCCCTTTGTGATCGGCTGGCTGATCTCCATGCTGGCCAATCCGCTGGTGCGTTTTCTTGAGAGAAAGCTATGCCTGGTGCGAAAACACAGTTCCATGGTCATTGTAGCCGGAGTCCTGGCTCTGGTCATTGGCCTTATTTATCTGGCTGTGTCAAATGGTGCCAGGCTTTTGTGGTCTTTTATGAAAGACCTGCCTGACTTATATGCAGGGATCGAAGCGGAAGTTCAGGAAAGCCTGACCCATTTGGAAAATCTGTTTGCCTATGCACCTGCAGGCATCAGGACAGGCTGGGAAAAACTGGGAAATAATCTGGGGAACTGGTAGGAAAGCTGGCAGGTTCCATTGCCCCGCCTACAGTAGAGGCAGCAGGGGCAGTGGCGAAAATGATCCCCTCTCTTATGGTGTACTCTGTTGTTACTATTCTGTCAGCTTATTTTTTATTGCAGACAGAGACCGGATCCTGGCTTTTGTAAGAAGCCATATGCCTGACTGGGCAAAAAAATACAGCCAGTATATAAGGACAGAGGCCCGACGTCTGATCGAATGCTATTTTACTGCCCAGTTTAAGATCATGGCAGTGCTATGGATAATATTAACAGTGGGATTTTTCATACTTGGAGTAAAAATATAGCCTGTTATGGGGATTTCTCATTGCATTTTAGATTTTCTTCCGGTATTTGGAGCAGGAACAGCTCTGCTCCCATGGGGGATCATTAAGCTGCTAGGAGGGAGAATATGCCTTTGCAGCAGGGCTTCTGCTTATTTATGTACTTACCCAGGTGATCCGCCAGGTAGTACAGCCTAAGTTAGTAGGAGACAGTCTGGGATTAAACCCCATACTGACCCTTGCTATTCCTGTATTTAGGTTTTAAATTAAAAAAGGTATTGCAGGAATGATCCTGGCGGTACCCTGTGGTATGTTTTTGTGAGCCTGTATAATTATGGAGCCTTTAGAAATATCACGGACAGCCTAAAGGAGCTGGCAGATATCCTGAAAGCATTCATGAATGAAAAATGACAATGTCAGAAAGGTTTTTTATATAAAAGATATGGAAAAAAAAAGAAAAAAAGATTCCTGTAAGCCGCAGTAAGTCGGCTTTTAAAGAAAGGGAGCGGGAAAGAAAAGAAAAGAAAGAGCGGAAAGAGAAAAGGCCAAGGCTGTCATGGAAGAAAACCTGGCAGATGAAAATGAAAACAGGAAAATGAAACACAGGAAAATGAAAACAGGAAACAGAGAAAAGCCATTTTCCTGGAAGCTTGCAGCGGGAATACTGGCAGGTGTGGTAATAACCGGTGCAGCCGGATATGTGGGTATGTCTATGAAATACCAGAATACATACCTTCCAGGTACCTGCATTAATGGAATGAATGCAGCAGGAATGAGTCCTAAAGCAGTAGAAGAAGCTATGGCAAAGGAGGCAGGCGATTATTCCCTGCGCCTGGTGTTGAGAAATGATGCGTCTGAGAATATAGAGGGAAGTGCCATTGGGCTTAATACTGTATTTGATGGAAGTCTTGAAAACATTCTTAAGCAGCAAAATCCTTATACTTGGCCCATTCATATGATAAAAGGGGAAAACTATGAGATCGAGACTATGCTGGCTTATGAGGATGAGGCTCTTGATCAGGCAGTAGACAGCTTAAATGCCATGGATCCGGCTTATGTGACTGCACCGGTGGATGCTCATTTATCAGATTATATAAAAGGAGAAGGCTATTCTGTTATTCCTGAGACAGAAGGAGACCAGTTAAAACCTGAAAAAGTAAAGGAAGAGGTAAAGGCGGCTATTAACGATCTGAAAGAAGAGATCAATCTGGATGAGCTGGGCTGTTATGAAGAACCGGCAGTGCGCTCAGATGATGAAAGCCTTACAGTACTGGCAGACAGCCTGAACCGTTATGCCAATATGACTATTACCTATACCATGGGAAGCAAGAAGGAGATCCTGGACGGAGAAAAGATCCATACCTGGCTTTCTTATTCAGATGGTCAGGTCACAGTGGATGAAAGGAAAGATCTCTGAATATGTAAAGTCCCTGGCTTCTAAATACAACACAGCATTTACAAAGCGTACTTTAAGACCAGTTATGGACCGCAAGTAGAAGTAAGCGGTGTTTATGGCTGGAGTATCGATCAGCAGGCAGAGGCAGCTGCATTAAAAGAAGCCCTTGCAGAGGGAAAAATGTTACAAAGGAACCTGCCTATGCCCAGAAAGCGGCCAGCCATGACGGCAATGACTATGGAAATACCTATGCAGAGGTAAATTTAACGGCCCAGCATATGTTATTTATAAAGAAGGAAAGAAGATCCTGGAGTCTGATTTTGTATCAGGAAATGTTTCAAAGGGATATACAACTCCTCCAGGACTATTCTGGTCTTACCTATAAGCAGAGGGATGCCACCTTAAAGGGACAGGGGTATGCAAGTCCTGTAAAGTTCTGGATGCCTTTTAACGGCGGTATCGGTTTCCATGATGCCAGCTGGAGAAATACCTTTGGCGGCACTATTTAAAAAAGAGCGGTTCTCATGGCTGCATTAATATGCCTTATGCAGCTGCGAAGACTTTATTTGAAAATGTGTATGCCGGTATGCCGGTCATCTGTTATAACCTGGCAGGAACGGAAAATGCCCAGTCTTCCAAGGCTTCAGGAAAGGATGACACAGCAGTACCTGCACAGCCAACAACGGCAGCACAGCCCACACAGGCACCGGCGCAAACACCGGCTGAGCAGAGCCAGCACAAACACCGGTGCCAACAGTAAGCCCCTGCGGGACCGGGAGAGACCACAAAGGCACCAGAGACTGCTGCACCAACCCAGGCACCTTCCGAATCTGCTGTTGTACAGCCTGTTGAAACTACCTCTTCGGCGGAAAATGCCACAAAAGAAGTGGGCCCTGCATTTGCCACAAAAGCCCCTGCAGACGAGATCGGTCCAGGTGTGTGATGCTGGAAAACATTGACAAATCCCCAAAACCATTCTATAATGCGTTGTGATACAATAAAGAGACCATACATAGAACGAAATATAGACGGATTTCGGAGTTGGCCTCCGGATATCCCAGATCCAAACAGGGAGGAATGAATTATGACAATGGCTAAGAAGGCAGTTAAAACATCTACAGTAAAAAGAAAGAAACTGTAAAAGAAACTGTAAAAGAGGCTAGCTCCGGTAGTGAAGGAAACTGTAAAAGAAGCAGCAGCTACTGTAAAGGCAGTTGCAGCAGAGGCAAAGGAAGCTGTTAAGAAGGCTCCTGCAAAGAAGCCTGCAGCTAAGAGAACAACTGCAAAGAAGGTAGTTGAGCCAAAGATGGAAGTACATTTCCAGTTCGCTGGTAAGGATGTTCTTGCAAAGAGCGTATTAGATCAAGGCTGTAGAAGCATACAAGAACACACACAAGGATGCAGAGATCAAAGAAGTTGAACTGTATATAGTTGCAGAAGAAGGTGCTGCTTACTACGTAGTAAACGGTGAAGCATCTGATGACTTCAAGGTTATGCTGTAATCGGAAAAAATTTAGAACAGAAATTATGAAAAAAGGCTGGTGGGGCGGATAGACCTGCCAGCCTTTTTTGGCTGTCATGATATATCATGATTTGGAAAGAAAGGAAAAATAGGATGATAAACTGCCACAGCGCTTTTAAAGAGCGTATGAAAGAACTGCTGGGAGAAGAATACAGTGCATTTGAAGCCAGTTATGAGCAGGAAAAGGTACAGGGACTGCGTTTTAACAGTTTAAAGACAAAAGAGGGAAGAGAACCTGACTGGGAAGAAGCAGGAGTAAAGACTCTGGCAGCAGAAGACCGCCCAACTCTTACATATGGAATTAACCCGGTTCCCTGGGTAAAAGAAGGGTATTATT
>VOFH01003811.1_pt1 | contig 49962 bp, 84 predicted proteins | sample 5384091 | NCBI WGS metagenome assembly VOFH01 (sample SAMN12384727, study PRJNA508395) | human gut metagenome | isolation source: healthy gut G | host: Homo sapiens
AGTTATACCTTGCTTAAAACAATACTGCGGATTTCTTATCACTGACCCTTTAAATTCTGTCATTTCTTTCCCGTCCAGCTTGCCAATTAGCTAAGTAGTTATTATTTCCATACCATCTTCTGAAAGAAAGAACCACCTTTATTGCATGGAAACCATTTTTTTCCGGATTGATTTGCTACTTCTCGACTTTCCATTCCAAAACCAATTTTCGTCATATCCAACTTCTTGCCAAAATCTCAAAAATGTATTATTGTCCCCTGTCGCAAAGCCTTGTTTAGGGGATAACCATGAAATCACTCAAAAGAGAACCTTCAAATGCCTTTAGCACTTGTTTTTTCCAACCCAGTATGCCACTGGATTGCCTGGAATTTTCAAAAGTTATTCTGTTTTCAAAAAGTCACAATTTTATTCTGTTAAACTTTTTGCTTCTGAACTTCCATTCCACCTTTTAAATCAGACAATCTGAAACACAATGTATTTTCCGTTGCCTTTCCATTTTCAAAACAAATGAACAAATTGGCACTGTTGCTTCTTCAAAAGCAAAAGTATTCCATCTGAACCAGAGTAGTAATCGCTTTTGTATTAATGATATATGTTCTCAAAGCTTCATACGTTTTAATAAACAACCAAACAAATGGTGTCATAAAGGCAGAGTATCCGTCTTTTTTGCAGTAATCAAAGTTACGGTAAATAAACACGCTAAACAAGTCACCAGAATATGCCTTATAATTATCAACAACAAATTTCTTTAATTGTCCTTCCAACTTATTCATATATGGCGGATTGGTACAAACAACTGCATACTTGTTACTCATAATTTCAGCCTGTTTTTGCAAGCTGTACCATCTGTGGAAGTGTATCATTCCAGCCAAGCTGTTGAAAAAGGCCTATCTGTCCTGCACTTCTCTCGACATTGTTTAAATATTCTACAAATTCCTTGTAATCTTTCTTCTCAATCGTCTGTAACGTTCCGATTTCCTGTACCTTTATATGCTTCTACCAAATATTCGCCAATTTTATTCTGTTCACTATCCGTTGTTAAACCATTACACGCAAATTTATCAATAGAGTTACTTTCCTCAACAACTGCAAGCTTATTAGATATACCTTTTGTCAATGCATCTATGATTATAACTGCGTGCCTTCATCATTACTGCAAAATATGCCAACTGATATGCACGCTTATCAATATCCATACCGAAAGGTTATTTTCAACAATGCTTAATCTGCATCTCTGTCTGAATATCACTTCACGGTAGATTTCCATAAGCACATCAAACGCATATACCAAAAATATGTCCACTACCCATGCAAAGGTCAAAAAGGTCAAATCAGTCGGATTGATTTTTCATCAACATACTGGATTTCCCCTGTTTTTAGGTGTGACGAAAAATTCCAGCTTTTCAGTCAACTTACTCTGTGGATTCCTTTCAATCCAATATCTTCCCAAAGAGTTGTCCACCATATAACGAACAACCCAATCTGTCGTAAACAACTGTGTTGCTGCTGGAATATCCGCTTTCTTTACTGTTCCTTTATAGATATTTACAATCTCGTCATGTTTCTTTGAAATATAATACTGATACAGCCAACCGATAATTTCAACCTGACCATCAGCCTTTATTTTTCCATCATCAGTGTACATTTCATCGTTAATACGGAAGTCAACATCTTCAATATCGTTGATAAGATGATGAATAATTCCCTCTGGGTCTGTAAACGAAATTGTAAGAAGTAATTCTGAATAATCATCTGTCTTTTCAAACAGGGCCGGTAAAATATCGTGAAGCTTATTGCACTGCTTAATAAAAAGCATACGGAACAATTCATCCAGTTTTTATTATCGTCTTTAACTGATAATTCTGTCCTGCTCATAAGATGTAAATTCCAAATCGGTATCAAACGGTGTCGTTACTAAATCAGGCTCTTTCTTCGCCTTGTTCTCAGAGGAAAGCACACGAACACCAGAAGGCAAATAATCATTAACTTCCATAAAACGAATCGCAATCAAACGGTTGAACCAAGTATATGCTACTTCTTCAATCACATTTTCAAACGCTTCCTGATAACTTTTATAGTCGTTGTTCTTTTGTCTGAATTGCTTTTATAAGAGCATCTCTCTGCTTAATTTCAATACCGGAGATTTTCGTATAATCCTTTGTACCTACATCATAGAAATACGTATCACTTGTTGACTGCGGTAATTTCTCTACGATTCCATTTGCTGTAATACCAACTGTTCCGGCTTTATATTTAATATCTTCAATGAGCTTTTCTCTCGCCCACTCTGCAAATTTTCTTATTGCTGTTTTGTTCATCTTGCTTTCTCCATCTCTTATCTAATAAAGTTTTCAAGCTGTTGCAGTAACATACCCCAATCTGCTCCGGTAACTGCTCTGACAGCAAGCGTTACTACAAGTTCCTTAGAAAAATCGCTTGCAAACTTTTTAATACCTACAAGAGCTTTTCCTATACGGTTCTTTTTCGATTATCGGTTTTCAACTGTTCCTGAACCATTTCCAAATCGTCTTTTTACATTCTCAATTTCTTCTGCATCAACACCTTTGTATCTCAGGCAATGAAGTAAGTAATTTGTCAATTAACCCAAGCATAGAACCTGTGTCATTTGTAGTGTTATAAGTATTTATCACGCTACTGTTCTGCTGACTTGCAGAGCCATTGACAGTTTCAATATTCTGAATATATGTATTTCCGCCCATAGCTTTTCCTCCTCGTCATAAAAACAATCATTTCCATCGAAAGTTGGTCGTTAATATAATCTATAAGTTACTTAAATGCCATATCAAGAAAATTTTGTATAATTGTATTTATTTTTTTATCAGACCAACAATAATTCATAGCCTGACTTCTGACATTAACTGTATTCTCGTTATTTATAAAATTCAAATAATCATACTGTGCCTTTATATGGCAGGCTTCATCTACTGGCGGAGTATAATCAGCCCAATCAGCAGAGCCAATATCATAGCATTCTTTAAAATCATAATCGACACCTGATATTTTATCCTGAATGATTCCGAAATTAACTCGTTTCCATTTATAAATTTGAGGAATCGAGAAAGATTTATATCTGCTGTGTCGTCTGTACTGTTAAGCAAATTGTTTGATAATCTACGAAATTCTAAACTCAGTTTTCTTTAATCCTAATCTGTTCATATATCCACCCCACAATACGGACAAAATACCTTTCTTTGCTCCTGCACAATAAAGTACCTTTACTCTGCGACCACAGCAAGAACACTTAAACTCTGTTTCTGTGGTATCCTTTATCCTTTAATTCTTTCGTTGCAACCTTTTTTCAATGGCTTATAATCCATTTTTATCTTTATCAAGCCTTTAGAACGATTAAGCGACCTTTGCATTTTCTTAAAGGTCTTGTTCAATTCTTCTACCATATAGTTATAAGCGATTGCCTGTGCCTGCTCGATTACCTCTGCTGATAGAAATTCATTCTTTTCTTTCGCCAGACCGCAGTAAAGGGCAAAACAGTTCTTCAAAAGGGCTCATCGTCATTTGATATTCCCCCGGCTTGCAACTTAAATTCTGAATTGAAGTATGGGCATTCGAAAGTCACATATCCTTCGCTATCTCCCTGAATAGATATTGTAAAATTTTCTGTTGACAAGGCTTACACCTCCCAATCTCTTAGAACTCAATGTTGATAATCGTATCTTCTTCCAATGTATTCATCAGTTTCTTCTCAAGTTCTGCAACGTACTTCTTAACATCTGCTTCATTCTCAAGGCTGCCAAGTTGTCGCATTGTTGATAGATTTAATACTAACAGTTTTCTTTCTCTTTACCTTTGGAGCAGGTGTAGCCGGGCAATCGTTTCTCCGCCATAGTTTCCGGTTTCTGCAACGTGAGCAGGCTGTTCTCTTTGCAATGATTTTCGCTTCTTCTTTTCAATTTCATTTAAGCGGACTTTGAGTGCGTCTGCTTCCACTTTGATATTTTGTAATGTAGCCACATTGTTACAGCTCATTGCCTTGTCACTGATTTCTCTGAACAGATTTACATATTTATCAGCTAATTTATCGTGGCATTTCTTGTCTTGCAGTTCTTCAAAAAACACGCTGTCTTGCTTCCTGAATGGCATTATCTATCGGCTTCTGCATTTCGTTAAGGAGTTTGCTGTAAAGATTGATAAACGTGTCCAGTAAATCCGGTAATTTAAAGATTTCTGAATAAGGAACAGATTTCTTCAAAATAGACTTGATGTCCGCAACAACTGCTTCAATCTCACTATTTACAATGAATGTCTTACTGTCATCATAAATCTTCATCAGCTTCAGAGCTTTATCAAATATGCCCTTTGTTCGCCCCCAAAGAACTTCTTAACAGGCTCATAATCCTCAGCAAAATCGAGGAAATCATCTTTTTATGGTCAATACCTGCAAAAACTCATTGGAATATTTCATTTGCAGAACATCCGCCATCAGCTTTTTACCGGAAGCAATAAGCTGTTTGCCCGGATACGCAGGCTGTGTCGCATAGTGAATATCCAATTTTCAAGGTCATTCTTCAGATTTGATGCATAACCAAGAAAACTTCTCATAATCGCATCGTCATCATCACTTGCCGAAGTAACATTAAAGAGTTCTTTCATTACTGTACGGACAGATTTCTTCTGCTTTTCATTCGCTTTTACACGCTTCTCTGTCATCAGCTTTTCATTAAACTCTTTGCGTGTCAGATAACGAATAATTTCTTCGGAGTCTTTGAAAGCAATGTAACTGCATCGTTATTAACGAACATTGCAATTTCGCCGTCTTTGAACAACTTAGCGACAAGCCACTGTACATCAGCTTCTACAAAACCATACGGTGCTTTCAAGAAGCGTTCCAAAATGGACTTCATAGAAGTTTTCATGTGACGCTGTGTGTTCAAAAAGCAATATAGTCATTCACATCGTGCAAAGCCAATTCATTCTTAGCGGTATTTGTACCTGCAAGAGTAAGCCGCTGTCCATTATTCTTAAATAGTGTGCGTATATCCGACTCACTCATTGCCCGTATCAATATAAGACAACTTATGATAAACAGTTGAGACCAGCTTGCTAAGGGCATCATTTATCTTGGAAGCAATTTCCTTTGCTCCACTCTGGATTTTATCGCCATTCACATAGATTTCTGCATTCTTCATGCTTTCTGAAAGGAACAACTTTTTAAAAGACCGTTTCTCTCACGCATTTCTACTTTTCTTAGCTTCCTTAATGCTTTCAAACTGTGTAACTGCATTTGTAGCATCAAAGCGGATAAATTTTTCTATCTGCAAAGCAGAACGGATTTCATCAAGGCGAATGTTCTGTCGTCAGGTAATACTACAAGTACGCAGCTTGACTGACCGGACAGAATTCTCATTGTTGTTTCATCTGCTCGCTCATCGCTGTTCGGAGTAAGGATTTTCAATGTGATGTCATTATTCTGATTTGCCTTATATGGCTTATCATCAACAACCTGATTGAAAGCAAACGCATATCTTCCGTTGAATGCTGGATAGCGATACTTCTTTTCATCATAAAGACCGTCAAAAATCATCTCAGATACCTTTGCAATGACTTCTCCGGAATCCACGTTCTGTGATTCAATCGCTCTGTTGATTTCCTGCTCCTCATCTGTCAGGAATACGTAAATATCCCTGTTCTTCTGAACCAAAGTCATGAACAAGACGTTTTCAGTGCATCTTCTACCTGCTGTGCAAGAGCCATACGGTCATCATTTACATTGGATACCATAAGACTTGTGATATTCTCAATATTTGCTTTGATTTCCTTGACGTACTTAATCATAAAAGAGTGTTTTCAGTACATTGACATCAAAAGCATTCTTTTTCATGGTTCGGATTCAGATAGTCATTATCTAAGGCACGGGAAATAACACCCTTGTGAGAATGGTCAAGGAATTGCTCAAGGGCGTCATAGAACATATTAAATGGCACAATCGTTCCCGGTTCATCGTTCATAACCTTTACGGCAGATTCTTTGAACAACGCAAAGCATAGAACGCTTCGCCTTCTGCCAGATGCTTACCAGATGCACCGTGAGTACGAATGGAAGTCAGAACACTTCCAAGTAAATTAAACTGATATGGAATAAACGGATAGATGTCCGCAAAATTTTCTCTGTCTGAATATAATTTCTTTTCAACACCATCATTGAACAAAATCAGGTTCTTAATGACTGTCGCCTTATCATCATAAAGCCAGTGTAAGTGTCTGTTTTCCTGCTTCGTTCTTTTTTCTAGATTCTCTCTTTTTGATAACTCATCTACATTGGCAGATGAAAAGAGAAAGTCTGGTATCAAAACGTCCCTGTATTTTCGAGAAGTCATTTCCTTTTGTTTTGTAATCGAATCAATATCCTGCTGACTTGTTACAATAATCCAAGCCTTGCCGCCGCAGGCAGTACCCAAATCTTGTTACGGTCTGAAGGTTCAGCATAAGTTTAGAATCGTCGCCTATGTACTGTCCAATCTCATCAATCAGGAATACGATATGATGATTGCTCTTTTTATCAAGGTATTTTTTAACAAGTCTGGCGAAATCCTCAACCTTTATATGTATATTCCTCCGGTAGCTTTCCACACCAGTTTCTACCGGCTTTATGTTCATAAATCCAATCTCATCAAGGACTTCTACCACATCGTCCTGAATGAAATCAAAGTCGCCGCGTGATTCCTCCAAGAACCAAAGCTATCTTCAAATTTTTCTTTGAATAAATTGTACTTTCCTTCTTCTGTCAATTTGCGTTCCAAATCCGCAAGGAACGGATTAGAACCACTAAATCCTTGCATTTCATTGAACACATTCTGCAATACGGAAACAATGGCAACCTTAGACTGCTTACCATTCACTTCACTTTTAGAGTCAATATTGAAAAGGACAACATCCGTCGGAATCGTACCTGCCAGTTTCATATCTGCAAGTACCATCTGGTCAGAAATTTTATTATCATCTACGAAGTAATCAATCGCTTTCTTACCACCAACTTCTTTTATTTTCAAGGAGATAGGATAAAATCTTCAGGAAGTGAGATTTACCACTTCCAAAGAAGCCAGAAATCCACACGCCCATCTTGTCTGTATTTCCGGTAATTCCTCTCTTGTAGCTTGCAAAGAAATCAGAAAATGCTTCTGAAGTTCTCTTGTCACAACATATTCTTCAAGCTCCTGCTTAATATTTGCATCATCATCCTGTCCAACTTTGATTACGCCCTTAATATCTCTGTCAATAGGCTTTGAAAACATATTCTTGATAATCATATTCCCTCTCCTCTTAATCCACGAGCTTGAATGCTCTGTAATAGTTATCGTCCTTTATCTCTCCAAACAGCACCAGTTCCTGCCCGTCATAATTACCTGGGTAGAACATTACTACTGGTATTTTATCAATTGCCTGATGTAAGTTATTTAATACTATATGTGATCTTAATATCGGATAACATTTTCCAATACCTGTAATAAATACAATCGCTTTCTCCGGTGTATTATCGCTGATATGCTTGACAATTAAACTATCTTTTGATGTTATTTTTAGCATATTACGAATAGATTTTTGATATACGTTCAAATCCTTTTTTCCTTTTTCAAATTGGTAACATTTTTCCAGATAACCTTTTTTAATAAGAATATCTACTGTAATGTTATAAAGATCGAAAACTACAATCTTGAAATCATCTGTAGATTTTTCATTTTTTTGTTTTATATATTCTATTCTTTCACGAATATACAGCTCTTTTTCCGCAGGATAATCAAAGATATAATACCCAACTTCGTTGCCTAGTCCTTTATTTCTCTAAAACGAAGGTTTCTGTATTATTTCTTCCATTTTATCTAATCGTTCGTCTAGTGATTTCATTTAAATTACCCCGTAATCGCCTTTATAATCGCACTCTCTCCACATGCTTCAAGATAACGCTCTAAAGCAATATCAAGAATTGGTGGAGTTATTGTTTTCTTCTTCTCAACAACAGTTAAAAGATTTGCATCGATCAAATAGTTAAAATATATTGAGCGAAGCCTGCGTTTTGTACCATCTGTCCAAGCTGCAATATCTTCACTTTGAATTTCTTTATTCTTGAAAAAATATTTACATCTGCGTCTTCGATTACCGGAATGCCTAGTATGTTCTTTTCACGATACACTTCAAACATAAACTCAAAAACAATCTGTCAGACCTGAGAATAGCAATTAAATTAATTACTTTTTGGGTTGACAAATCAGAAGAGCAAAACAAACTAATCAGTGTTTTATCTAACCTTTTGTTCTATTCCATATATATCCATATATCCGTTTAGCTCGATATTCTTTTGATGCACCGAAAAGATTTTCATTTATACACATTTTCTTAATTTCTTCTTCAGTTTTTCCATCATCCATTAGTTTGATGATTTTTTTATTTCAACAAACCAAAATGATTGAGAAATCAAACCAGCACTATAATTTGTGTATTCCATATAAGAACCTCTCTACTCGCCTTTTTTTACTGTATTTGTCTCAAGATAATCGTCTGGAATAAACCCACAACTTCATCAATGGTGCATCCCATACTAAGACATATCTTTTCAATTACTTCCATAGTAACATTTTCATTATTAGCTAATTTTGTTATCGTATTATTGCTAATTCCTGTCAGTGTCCTAAGATCTTTCTTTTTCATATCTCTATCTATAAGCATTTTAAAAGTTTTTTATAAGATACTGCCATACTTGATACCTCATTATATACGTACTTTTTACTTCATATGTTACGCATAGTATTATACCATACGATTACTGTTTTGAATATTAAAAAATGGCGTTCGAGTGATTTTTCACTGTTATTCAATTTTTTGTTTCTAAAAGTATATATATCCTATTTTTCAAAATTTGCTAGATATTAGTTTTCCTCAGTTCGTAAACGGCATCATATCCATAATCTTTTTTCCTCCGTATTTTCATTTTCAGTTCTACCTCCACCATTTCCAGAAGTTTTTCTAATCTGTTTTTCTTTGTCATTCGTTTCACTGTCCCATCATCATGGTATTTTATATACTGGATTACCTCGAAGAAATTTTCTGACGGAAGCTTTTGCTGGTGGTAGCCTTCTACATTTCATTTTTGTTTTTTAAGATATTGTGATTTGCTTGTCCTATAATTTTCATGGAATAACTCCTTTACCTTATCCTCTTGTAGGTAAACAATCCATCTTGCAAAAGCAGACCTGACAAATACAGCATTATTGCTAATACTATAAGATAGTTGGAACCATTTGCAAATTTTTTCTCTATATTTGCTTCTGTAAGTGGTAACTGTTTCAACTTATCTTTGTATTTATTGCCTTGTGTTTTACACTTACTTGAATTCCCATTCAAGTTTTTTCCAGATTTGCTCCCTCGCCACAGTATTTACATACTATATAACCTTTGAAAATCATATTTTTTAGAAACGACCATTTTCCTTTCAGACAATATAGTTTTCATGTATCGACAATTTTCTGTATGTAATTTTCCGGTTGCCTTATTTAAAAGGCAGCTCTCGTCAACTGTCATATCACTATATTGTTGGAAACATTGATGGAATAATTGGTAAAGATAATTGGCATCATGTTTTGCATAGTGCAGATAATTAGAACATACTCAATCCCAGCACAAATCAACGCATTTTCAAAACCAATCTGATTTCCGCTATTCCCAGTAATAATATCCAGTACCTCCTGTAAGATCACTACTTTATGCCTTTTTATCGAGATACCATATTTTCGCATATCTCTTATAAACAAATCATACGTATCTTGTGTCCATACGATTAGATAGTGATAATCTGGAAATGTTTGAGAAAAGTTCGATAAAACCACATTCTCTCCATTACCTTGCATAATATTATCAATAGAATTGTGTGATATGTGTTCTGTCTGTTCATTAAACAAGTTTGGATCACTCAGTCGGATAGCTTTAGAAAATGTCTTTACTTTTTGCAATTCCACATCTGCTGCCACCACTCCTATCTGAATTGCTTCTCGGCCATCCAAATCGATTGTTCCTGGTGCCTGGTTCCCTCTATATCCAAAAAACAGGTATTCAAATTTGTTCTTTTCCTCTTTTGCTTCATCCACTACTTTTCCCCCTTCTTTATATGTCTGAATTTCATCTGACCAGTGATCATCCATAAAATCTACTACCTTATCACTTTCAATAGCTTTTGAAATCGCCTTTCCTACTGCTTTAAAGTTTAATTCAACACCTTTAGAATCATTTTCATAAGTCACAGATCGATTTCTGGCAATTCCTATCTTCTCTGCTTCTGTCCCCGCATCAATGTTGGCGCCAAGAAATAAAAACTCCCATCCACATTCTTTTTTTTACTTCTATTATTTTCTTGATCTGCTTCTGCGTGTAATGCTCACTGGAATTTTTCCAGTCCATCTGTAGTAATAACAAATATCACTTTTCCTGCTCTGTGATTCTCAGGAAGATGCTTTTTGTACGTTTTCTATTTTTTCAATTGCTGTTCCAACTGCATCCAATAAGGCAGTACAGCCACGTACAAAATATTCCTTTTTCTGTTAGTGGCTCGATGATCTCTACTGGGAATCTGTCATGAATGATATCTACTTCATCATCAAACAAAATAGTAGTTACATTCAGTTTCTTCCGCTGTGCTTTCTGTTTGGCAATCATTCCATTAAAACCGTCAATTGTATCACTTTCCAGACCACCCATTGATCCACTTCTGTCCAAAATAAAAACCAACTCAGTTAATTCTGTATTCATGTGATTTCCTCCTTACTGGCTTGTTTTCAAGCCATTGTGGTATCCCATTATGGGATTTCCTCCTCTGCTATTTGCTGTTAATCACATTTTATTTACAAAATCAACCGAGTTGGTCGCCTATCAGGTGACAATATTTACTTTTTCTCTTTATTTCTACTAAAACACAGGTTGTCCATATGCATCCAGTACATCATTGATTTCAAACATATCATAGATTTTATTTTGTAAGAAATACGCCACGATAATATCTGTTTTAGAACTTCTGGATAAAGCAACCAGCACTTGCAAGTAAATCCTTTGCTTCATCCAGAGATAATTCCAAAGCAATCGTAAACGCCAGTACGGTTTTCTTATTCGGAACATAATTGACATCTTTTTCGTATTTTTAGAGAAATGCCGACGGTCCACATAGCTACATCGTCTGTTTTGCAGTGTCTTCAATTTGTTCTTTTTGCAGGGCTTTTTCTTCAGCTCTTTTTTTACGAAATTTTGTAATCTTATCAAAATGGATATCATTTCTTTGTCCATTTTCAGATCATCTTTCGCAAGCTCATAATATTGGTCTATGTATTTTCCTACTTCATCAATCATCTTTGATCTGCCATATCCATACCGCTTTTCTAAATTTTAATCATCGTAATGATTAAAACCACCAAATATACTCGGATTGCTATGCCCTTTTTGTTACCGGACTTATCATAATGGTTCATTCCACTGAAAAATCCAGGTCTGCTGCTTCCAGTCTTATTTCCATCGTTGTCATAATGATTTATTCCCCCAAATAAAGATGGCGCGCTGTGTCCTACTTTATTACCATTTGCATCATAATCTGTCATACCAAATAAATTTTTTCTACTTTCACCGATTTTATTTCCTTTAGGAATCATAATTTGAATCAAACATTCCTATTCGTGTATCCTTTTTTTTACTCATGATAAAAATCTTTCTTTTCGTGAGTCGCCTGACATACGACATTTCTCATATCATAAAAACAATTAAAAATCCAAAATATCCGCCGACAAAATCCAAAATATCCGCCGTCACCAATTTCATCTCGTATCAGTCGTTCCAATTCTAATTCTATTTTAAGATATTCGTCTGAATATTCTATTGGATCTTCTTTAATCTCAAAAGGCATGTTATCGTTAGGTTGAGACCAAAAAGAATATCCATAGCGAAGCTTATATTCGATATCCTTAAGCTCTTTCCAAAATCCTAATTCTTTTTTCTTCTTTTGATCCCGGTTCGTCTATATAATATGAACAAGCATCTGGAAGTTGATGATTTATAATATCTGCAAATTCATCATCCAACACATTGAGCTTTGAAGAACTAATAAAATGTTCCATTATAGCATATAGATCTTCTTTAGTAATATTTCCATCTTTGTATTCATCGTTAAGAGCAAGTAAAAAAGATTTAACTCTCACTCATGTTCCTCTTCCCAATAATCATAAGCCTCGTCATATCCATCATCAAATTCGTCTTCCCATTCACCGGCAAAATCATCCGGATCATCATAATCATCTACATCATATGGATCACTGTTCCATTTTGAAGAAGAATTTCCTTTACTGCCGGAATTACTATTTCCACCCGAACTCCATCCGCTTCCAGTGTTAGGAAGATATCCTCCGCTAGAGGTATGTGCATTGCTATTTTGATCCTCTGATTTCCTGTATACCAGCTCTTCATTAACAAAAACTCGTACATCATCATCGTCCCGATTTAATGTATATTGATGAAGATTATCTTTTTTATTGTGATATTGTTAAGCCTGTTTTCATCGCCAATAAAGACAAGGACTGTTTTTCCGTTCTCTGTAACCTTATGCTGATAATAAGCTCCACCCTCATCACGATTATCTTTCATGCAAAGCATTCATCATTCAGTAATTTGATAAATGATTGAAATCGCCATCTTTTGTTTCACGTTCGTAAATACTGTCAATTGAATCACTATAGTAGTCCAATACATAATATACACAATATTCATCTTGACCATAATCCCAGATGTTCCAATACTCATCAAAATAATCTCGGGTACAGGTGTCATAAGTCACTTTAAGATCTAACAGACCAACATCTTGCATGTCCTCCTGAAGATTTTCAGCGTAAGAAACCATATATTCAGAAGCTAGTTTTTCAGCTTCTTTCTGCTCCTCTTCGAGTTTCTTCTGTGCCTGTTCTTGCTCTTTTTTCCAATTGCACCATTTTCATGCTTCCCCAAATGACAACAAGTATTAAAATGGCGAAAGTAATGATGCCCATAGCCCATTTTGTTGATTTCTTCATAAACAAATTTCCCTTCCTCATATATTTCAGCTTATGCCCTAATAACAAAAAATAAATTTGCCATTCATTGCCAAATCAATTTCTTATTTCTAACCAAAATTATATCATAAAACCATTAAAGTTTTTAGCTGAAATCAATATTTTTTCTTTGTGTACATCGAGCTTTGTATTTAGGTTGCTACAATTTAAATACTCTTAATAAAAGTAATTTTCTTCTTTGCCAAATTCTGTTGATACAAACAATATATATTTTTACTATTTCTTATAGTTTTACCCAACCTTTTTATAAAGTTATCGAATAACCTGCTTATTTTCTTTATATTCAAGTTCAGTATACGTGCTATCTGTTAATTTATGCTGTGCAAAGATGGTACTCTTTATTAATTGCATCCACCTCATTTCGATACGCAGTAAGATATACGGCACCAGTCTGCTCGTATAATAATTTAGCAAAATTGCGGATCTCGACATTTGTGTTTATATAAGATACACATTGCTTAAGGTTCTTACCAATTGCAATATTATTTAAGATATTTATATATTCTTCATTTTCAGATCTTTTAGATCCAGTTAAGTATAATACTTTCTCTATTGACGTTTTCCATGCATCGGTTTCCAATTTTATTATTTATGAAAGTGTTTGTTTTATGGAGAGCAGTTTCTTCTTTCGTATAAAATGCTTCTAATTGCAAAAGATCCCCAGCCACTATTATACGAATATTATGTTCATAATTCTTTTTACATAACAAATAAGATTCCAGATTCGAGTATAAATATCTGGACGTACTACACCAATTTCATCGAATATAAGGACATTTACCTTTAAGAGTGGTTCAATATATTTATAGGTAATGGGATCAGATTTGTCCCATATTTTATTGCTATCAATCCGAAGACCTGAACATATAGTTTTCCCGTGCACATTTTCTGCTACAATTCCATAGAAGCCAGAATCATATACTTTATATTAACCATCAGACAGAATTTCACAGCACTGCTTAATGCTCCTCAAATATCAAACAACGATATCTCTCGTACCGTTGCATCCTCTCTTCAACATTAGTGTTTGCAACGTTTTAAGACGTATAGTACAAGAAAACTGATTCCACCGCAATGGATCAGTTTTCTTTTAAATAATAGCTACTTCATTTTTTTTTTTATATAAGCCTACAATCAAACCAAGACTAACAATCGCTATTAAAAACCATGCAACTATATTTGTTGTATCTCCGGTTTTTACCGTATTTATTATTTTCTGAATAGGATTTGGCTTATCCGGTTTTGAAGGCGTCGAATCCTTTGGCTTATCTGGATTGTTCGGTGGTGTTTCTGATGAAACCCATTCAGCTTTTTGGCTCTATCGTTACATTATATTCTACATTCCCATTGATTTCAGATGGAATATTAACAAGGAATGGAGCGGATTCAAATTTATCTGTACCACTTTCTACATTTCCAATCTGTGCAAGTAGGTAAATTCCTTCATCCAATTCTCCAAAACTCGTGCGTCCCGAAGTATCTGTTTCTTGCATTAATCCGGAAATATTATTTTCTTTCGCAAATGCAAACAATTGTTTTGCTTGTTTCTCTCTTGCTTCTGCACTGGTATCTTGTAATGATATCCCTGAATCTTTAAAATCATCTTCCCAGACCGGCTCATTATTTTTCATATATTGAATTGGAAATATCGAGAACTTTGCTCCGGAAAGAGTCACTTCTTTATCCGAACTATTTCTCCCTTTATAAATAATTTGAATGCTTCCTGTTCTGCTTCCTGCTTCAGCATGGATTGTTGAAATATCTATAAAACTACCGACAAGAAAAAGCATAACGAATAAAATAATGTGAATACTTCTTATCTTCTTTCTCACCTTACTTTCCTCCTTTTTCTATCTCGTATACTATAAATTATAGCTATCATCAGCCCTATGAAGATTACTATAATTGTTACAATCAGCACTTTAGCAGTAAAAAGATAACTCTGGTTTTATATTTGTATCAGGCTCTTGCTTTGTTGCCTCTTCATAAGGTATTTCTCTCCACGAACCAAAAGTCTATGTGTGTTGATTGCAAATGGTGTACAAGTAACAAGTGTTGCATAATCCTTACCTGGTTCAATGGATAAGCTATCTGTCTCTTGTGGCAAAACCGTTAATATCTGATCAATCTGATATGCCAGGGTTTCATCTAAGACTTTAATGTAAAAAATATCTCCTACTTCCAGTTTATCCATATTGGTAAATAGTGTTTTTGTCGGAAGACCTCTATGTCCAGTCAGAACTGTATGTGTACTTTCTCCACCAACTGGAAGAGATGTACCCCAGAAATGTCCGACACCTGCCTGTAACACAGCTTCACTTGTTCCATGATAGATTGGAAGTTCTACATTAATCTTAGGAATACGAATGTATCCCATCATTCCAGAACCATCTACGTTTAACAGGCTCTCATAACGAGCATCTATTTCACATCTTCCTGCGAAAATGGATCAATCAAATCAATATTTCCCAGCATTTCCTTATTGTATGCTCTCGCATCTTCCAGCATTTGCTCTTTTTCTGCCTTACTTAACTTTACGCTTTCCTCATCATAATAGGATACAACTTTGGAACCATTCTTTTCGTTCAGATAACTACTAAATGTTGGATATAACAATAGGGAGAATGCAACCAAAAGCACGATCAAACGAATAATATCTTTTATTGTTATCTTCTTTTTTCTTCTTACTTTTCATTTCATTCTCCCTGTTGTTATATCTTGGAATTGCGGCTACCTTCCGTGGAAGATAACCGCCCATTCTTAAATATTATCTTATATCTCTAGTAAAATTATTATGCTTCTTTTCTTTTTTGTCACGGATGAAGCTTACTACTACACCGAACACAAGAAGAGCTGCGATTACAGCAAATGCGATTGCTCCACGTCCACCAGTGGATGGAAGGAGGGAACCTGTACTGTTCTCTACATCGATGATTTGATCTTTTTCTTCTGTATCGTTTTTCTTGACAGTCCAATTTGTATCGCCATCTTTTGTAATTGTAACTTTAATTGGATCTGTCAACTTGTTGAATCCGTCCGGTGCTTTGGTCTCTACTAACCAGTAGTCTTTAGCCTTAAGACCATTAATATGAAGGTTATAGCCTTTTCCTTCAATTGATTTTACAGATTCAAATTCTGTAGTAGTAGATACTGGATCTACAACATAGTTACCTGCAACTCCTGTAACTACAGGAGATACTTTAATTGCTTTTGATTCATCATTTGCTTTAGCATCAGTTTCGCTTGAATATAATCTAAATTTTGCACCTGCTAACTTTTCTTCAGATCCTTTTTTAATCTTGTTGATATCTAATGGATAAGTATTTGTTTTTGCTTCACTTGGTGTTGTAGTTGTTGTATCGCTTGGATTGTTTCCGTACTCTAATGAAGCCTTGTTGTTATTTGTTACTTCTGCATCTTTGTTTACTTTTTGCATAATATGTAACAGTAAATGCTTTTCCTTTGTTTCCTTGATTAGCTCTAACCCATGTAGAGAGGTCAAGACTCATTTTTTTGCTGTTATTTGTGTCAATTCTTGTCGCTGTTGTAGGTGCTGTTCCTGCATCTGTAACTCCTGCATCTGTAAATGCTACTTTTACATTAACTGTTGTAGCACCTGCTTCAAGAGCTGTTCCATTTGCATCGTTTACAAAATCAAGACCTACTGATAATTCATCATGGATTTTATATACATATCCAGCATATCCTGTTGTATCTGGGATTGCGCCTGTTACTGTATATTTTACTACCTGACCAATTTCAGCTGTTTCTTTATCTGCTTTTTAGTAATGCTTGGTGCTTCTGTTTTTAAGTTTACTTTATTTGTCGTTGCATCTACTGTAACTAAAGAAGACTGAATCTCTTTTCCACCTGTTACATATACAAGATAGTAACCAGCATCTAATCCTGTAAATTCATAAGATGTTTTGCTCTCTGTGATTTTATTAGAAGTTGCTGTTGCTGATAATTTGCTAGTTAAAGCTGTTTTGTAAAATCATTTGCAAACTTCTGTGTACTCCAGGAGTGTTATCTTTTCCAAGTTCAGTCACTTTTGTTTGCAAACTCTTCATCTTTAGAATTTTCAGTGATTTTTAATACACTTTCCAGTGTAGCCTTATACTGTGTATTTACAGTATACGCATAGTTCTTGTTCGGTGCTTCTGCCTGACTCTGTTACATCAAATAATTTGTACAGATTGATTGTCTGACCTTTCAGATCCTGTACACCGTTTGCATTCACAGTAAGTGAATGTGTTGTTTTCTGCGGCAAATGCTGTGACAGACATAGCCATCATCATAATCGCGCCAGCATTAATGCCATGATTTTTTCATTTTCTTCATATTATTGTCTCCTTTTCTTGAGAATTTTTCTTTTATAGTTTTTCTGCTTTTTATTTTCCTTGCATTTTTTTATATCTCATTACGAAATATACCAGGAAAAGCAGAACAGCTATCAGGTAAATGAAATAGCTTCCGTATCCTCCGGTATCCGGAAGACCTGGGAAATGTCTATTAGTTATTGTGAAGGTAAATCCATCTTTCGATTTATCTATCGTTGTTGTATAACCATCCACCTTTGCTTCTGTGATGGAATACGTGTAATAATAAATATCATCTCCAACTGTCTTGTATGCCGGGAGTTCCTTTATCACCTCCTGCCATTTAGATTTATCGATGGAACCTTCTATTTTGTAACTCTCGTAACGTGGAACTGTTTCTGTCTTTTCATTTCCTGCCTTATCTTTCCAGGTACGTGATATTGTTACCGTAATACTGTTTGGTCTTGAATGATCAAAATTATTTAAATCCTTCCAAACTTTATTGATTGTCAGTTTGATGTTCTCATCACATGGATCCTGTGACTCGGATGGTTCCGGTGTATCACTATCTCCCCGTGTTCAATGTTGTTTGGTATCTGCCATCAATACTGCTTTTGCTGGTGATTCATAAGCATTAAGATCTGCTTTCACTGAGTCACCCTTTCTTACCAGAACAGCATTTTTAGAGTCTCAAAAGTCTTTACCAGATTCATATGTCCTATTGTATAAATATCCCATCCGCTTGCTTCATCCTTTTCATGACTACTGTTCAAGATACTGTTATTCTTTTCAATTTGATCTAAAGATTGATCCAATTTTCTATAAATACGGTAATTGTTATTTTCGCCTTCCACCTTTTCCTGGCTATTGAAATCATATACCGTATCCAGTTCACTTTTTCCACTAAATGGACCAACCAATGTTGAAGTACCGCGAACAACATCACATAAATACATATCATTATTCTTTAAAAGACCTTCATCATTGAATCCTACAAAGCCTCCGCTTCGTCCATCTTTTGCAGTGCCATCCTTGTTATTGTCTGCACCACCCGCATAGACATCATAACCCGCACTGATTCCATAAACTTGACTGCCCGTAATCTTTGTACGATTTGCCTTTGATTAGATTTACACTAATGTTAGATTTTTGTATCATCATCATTTAAAAGACCATTTTCATCACATGGAAGTTTAATAGATGAATCTCCTATCGTAATAATAGCTAAATCCGTCTGTTGGTCATTATCCTTCGATTTTTGGATAATCCTACTTTTAATATCTAATCCAAGTATATTTACATGAATTAAATTTCCTTCATATAAAGCATCCACTTTGATAAGCCCTAGATTAATCTTCAAAAGATTAGAATCCTGAATCTTATCCAAATACAGTGCCTTTACTAGTTGATTAACTACCGCAAATAATACGTTTGGGTGCTCCTGAATCCAATTTGACATCTGCAAGATATGCATAACTTGTTCCTGCAAATCCTCCGGCTGTACCATCGGATGTAACTTGTTTTAAACCAAAAGATGAATCTTCTGCTCCAGCTGTACAGTGGGATATTCTTGCAAGATTTGCATAGCCAATAAATCCACCAGCAATTTGCTCTACTCCACCAGTACTTTGAACAGTATAACCACCATTAATTCCTTTAACTGTAGAGTCATCAATATGAGATCCAAAGATATCCATAACACCTAAAGCACCACCCAAAAGTTGGCCAGTATTGTTTCCAAGGACATCAATCTTATCTGCTCCAACAACTCCACTCTTACCAGAATATCCAACAAAGCCACCTACACTGTTTAAACCTCGAACATTACTTAAGTTCGTTACTGTACTATTTTTAACTGAACCATTTAATAGTGAACCACCAAAACCACCAGCAGTTCCACTATATGTAACCTCAGTATTCTGACCATACTTATTAGCAATATTAGCACTCACGCTTAGACCTGCATCTTTACTTCCACTTACATTTCCGTAATATACATAGCTTCTAAATGCATCCAGTACATCTGCTCGGCCTAGTTTTAAAAGTTTATCCAATAAAGACGTTTCACTACCTGCACTGATATTAGCAACACCTGCAACATCTGCAATTCCAAAACATCCACCGGCATATTCACCAGATACTACAGAACGAACATTTTGCACAGAAACTCCTGCTTGACAACATCTTTTTGCCAAGTACGGTTCCTTCAAGCATTCCCGCAAATCCTCCAGCAGCTTTTGCATAAGAAGTATTATTACTTCCGCTATCATAAGCTCCATTGACGATAACACCCCAGTCATTCCATGCTTCAACATCTGCATAACGGATAGTTGCGACTGTTGCATTTAAGACTTTAATAAGATCTGTAGGTGTATTTAATAAAGTACCTAGTAACTTACTTAACAATCCTTCACCACGAACAGGATCTACTGTAGCCACACTACCAGGTCTTGAACTGCCTACAAAACCTCCGACATAGCCTGTTCCATCTACTCGTCTAAGCTTTGTGACCTTACAACGCAATGTGTCATCGCCCCAGATCTGACCACCAATCAGTTTTCCAACATAGCCACCCGCATATCCAAGTAACTCTTTATCATCATTCACTCCTGTTGATTGAACATTAAGACCACTTTGATAGCCTTCGACTGAAGATTGTTTGATTACTGGTACAAATACATTTAAAACTTTAAGCATCTGTCCTAGTTCTAATTTCAATCCTAAAATATTTGTACCACCAAGATTTGCAAAGCACCACCATTGATCATTTCTCCGGCAAATCCACCAGCACAACGAAGTCCTTTAACTAACTTAGTATCATGAGCCTGACCGTTTGTGATAGTTCCTGTTAACATGGAACCCACATAGCCACCAGCCGCACCACCATTTGAAAGAATCGTCTCATCACGGTAGTTAGCTCTTCCAGCTACAACATTATAGCCATAGACATATTGACCTAGAATCTTATCCAAATCTTCTTGAGTTTTTATCTTTCCACTTTGAACTAAGTTGCTGAAATCACTACCATAGCCACCATACTTACCTACATATTCAACCCATGAATTCCATGTGCTTAAATCCATTAATGCAAGCGGGCCATAGACTGCTGTGTTTTCTTCAGTTGGATAAACAACACTTAATGCCCCTAAGATGTTATCAGCTTTTACCAATCCCCATAATAGAGACAAGCTTCCTGCACTTGCCGTATCTGCAGATTCCATTAAACCTGTAAATCCACCGGCAATCTCTTTTCCGTAAACAGATCGAATACGAACAGCTTTATTTTAAACTTGTAGGACCTGTATAGTCCTTACCCTTCCATTTCTTTGTGTTATTACCCCAGATATGACCGCCTTCATTGTGACCAGCGTAACCACCAGCCATACCTCTTTGAGTTGTTGTAGTTGAACTTGCATCTGCACGAACTGCACCACCACAAGGAATACAAGTCGTAGAACTATTTCGAATCGTAGGAACAAAATCCTGTGCTAAAGAAGCAAGTGTTTCTTTAGCATCAACAAGACCACCTAATACACTTGTTCCACCTAAAGCATCCGCCACACTGCCAGGCTGTAAATCTCCAACATAACCGCCAGCTGTAATCTGACCAATGATATATGAGAAATTATATGAGTTTGAATTCTGAATATGACCACCAGAAATCTTACCTGCAAAACCACCAGCATCTCCTAATACATCATCTACAGAAGCATCCGAAGCTGTGTTTTTCATAGAGGCTTTAACTGCAAAACCATTATATCTCCAGTAACATTAGAATGTTCAATTGTAGAAACTACAACATTTAATGCATCCAATACATCATTCAAGCCAATCGCTGTACCTAAAACCTTCAAACCTTTTCCAACCGAAGCAGCAGAACCAATATTCATATATCCAATATATCCACCAGCATATCTAGCTCCAGTTACTGCATATGTACTTTCCTGACTAAAATAATTTGAACTATCTTCACCCTCTAAATCTTTAGGAGGTGTTACTTTTGTATGTTTTAAATTTGTTACATCACAATGACTAACTTGAACTCCACTGCCATAACCAATAAAGCCACCAGCACTACCAGAATTCGTATCATCCGATTTGATTTTATTAGCCGATACTGTAAATCCATTATCAGATTTAACACCTGCATACTTTATAATTGGAACATATGCATTTACTAAATTTAACAATTCTCCAATATTTATATTTAAACCATTAATATTTCCTAGAATACTAATGCCTTTACTAGCATCGGCCAATGCTCCAGAATAAACATTTCCACCAAAGCCACCTGCATAGGTTTGACCATTTACAGAATCTAAATTGTATACTGCGTAATAATCATTTTCACCACGCGAACTATTATCCACTGTTCCACTTTGGAAATCTGTCTTTGCAAAACCACCAGCAACATCTGCTGTAACACTTCCACCATTTACAAAAGAAACCGTGCAATTTGTATATTTAGGAATTAAATATCCTACAGCATTTACTAAGCCATTAGCCTCAATCAATGATTTAATTGAACTATCATCAGCAACATCTGCTAGACCACCCGTTTTTGAAATAGCCACAAATCCTGAAGCATATCCGCCATCATCTGCGACTTTCACTGATTTTAGATTTGTTACATGAGAATCCTCTATTTTAGTACTTCCACTTTTTGCGATAAAACCAGAAGCACTATAATCACGAACAGAATTAGAATCACGACTACCCTTTGCGTGTACCGTAAATCCATTTGTGGCCCCATTCAAATTTACTTTATTAATCTTAACTTCAATTGCTTGTCCTAGAGAGAGCAAATTATTCAATTTCAATATATAATTCAAACCTAATAGATTAACAGTCAATCCACCATCTGCTCCCCGCCAAATCACCAGGACCAGAAAGACCTATAAATCCGCCTACTAAGTTATTGCCTTCTATAGAAGCTAAATTATTGATACTAACAGTTGTTATAGAACCACCAATCGTATCTCCAAATCCACCGGCAACACGTTCATTTCCCGTAATAGTAAATCCATTCTCTGCACCATTTACATGAACATTATCTACAGTAAACACAAGATAAGATGCAACGCCAAGCGTTGTATTTAATAAACCGGCAACACTGGCCGTACCCATTGATCCAGCAATTCCACCAACATAATCTTTTCCTGTAACACTGGATAATCCGGTTAAAGAGACATCAACCATTGGAACAGAACCAACATCATAAACACTATTTTTCCAATATGATATTTTCTGTAAATTATCCGAATTCGATTGTGCTATATATGCACCATTGCCTCGACCTGTAATACCACCAACATAGTCCTTACCACTAACTTGCAGTGGAGCATTTACAGAACATCCTAAGATATGTGATGGATTTACACCAGCAAGAGAAAGTAAAGATGAAGTTGCTCCAGGATTACTACTCAAAAGTTTTACAACAAGATCAACTACACCGCCAAGTAAGTTATCTTTTTGTGTCATCTTTACCTAAGTCTGCAAAACCCATCCAAGTGATGCAATTCCTGCAAAACCACCAGCATAATTTCAGAAGCTGTTACAGTGAGTGCATTATCCGATTTAACATTACAATTGACAGTTGATGCATTGGCCAATCCTCCGGCAAAACCACCAATATAACTTTCACCAGAAACAGACACAACTGCATTATTTAATGAACAATTTAGAAGTAAACTTTCCGTATTCATCTTAGGAAGTTTTGTCTCTATATCCAATGCACCTGATAGTGTTCCTTCAATCACATCATCACGAGCTAGACCAACAAAGCCACCTACAAAATTCTTTCCACTAATTGTATTCGTACCACCTGTTACAGAAGAATTTTCTACAATAGCACCCTTTGCATACCAATAAATCCACCAGCATATTCTTTATCGGATGCTGTAGAAATAGTCAAACTATTTATATTACAATTTACTATCTTCGGATTGATATATCCTGTTGGAATTAACTTTCCTAAAGGAATTGCGTTCCCTAATAGAATCTTAATTAAATCACCTAAGCCTAAACCTGGAATGACATTTTAAAATATTTGTTAATAATTTAACCAAACCTCCTAAAGCATTCGATAATCCCTCATATTGAGTTGAACCAACGGCATATCCAACAAAACCACCTGTATAGCCATTCACATTTTTTACATTTGCATTATTGACTTCAATATTTGAAATTTCAACCTGTCCTTCAACTCGCCCAGCAATTGCTCCAGTTGATAAAGCTGTAGGATCTTTTTTACGTGCATCTAAAACATCGCCTAATGTTTTACCTAAATCAATTTTTACCTGACCGAACGTTAAAATAAATGTCAATCCACTTAAAAACTCCACCAAGCAACTTACCCAGAGTACTTGTTAAGGTACTTACAAGAGTTTCGGATAATACGTTTCAGAAGTTGATGTTTGAACAGTAATATTTTCAAACTTAATATTTGAAACTTGCACTAATCCTTTACTAAGACCGATATCGTTATCACTTACTTCACTCGATATTGTAGAGAAAAAAACCTACACCCATTTGTTCTCCAACATTGAGTTTACTTGATTGCACAACCTTTACATTAGAAAGTACTGGTTTCATACTAGCTGTGATTTGACTGGATGTTGAATCCCAAAGGGACTCATTATCATTCGCCTTAGCACCAATCATTGTTCCTTGAAAAGTAAACGGCTTCCACTCTTCACTGCTCAAATCTATATCTCGGAAAATAATATAATTTTGCGTTTGCTGTATATTTCTGTCCTGTTGTTTTGTCTATATCTAAATCAGGGTCAATTTCACCTGTTATCTGATTGACTCCACACCTGCCTCTGGTATGTATCCAGAGATACTGACTATATTTACTATCAGCATCTTTAATTTGTCCAAAAGTAAAATCTGCTACTCCATTCTGGTCTTTTGTTAAATCAGCATCACCACTATAAAGCATGATCGGTTTGCCACTTGAATCTGTATCATGTCTCCATACTCCACCTTGTAGATATGCCTGATAAACCGCACCATTTACTTGTTCATCCGTACCAATTTTCCTTAACTGTCTCTGCTCATTTCCAATCAAGATGTAGGTCTTATCTCCGATAGCCTTAACAACTTGCCCTTTGAAATCTCGACCTTCTGTTCCTTCTGCACTTGCTTTACTCAATTGATCCGCAACCAGTTCCGGTTTATCCGAATTAAATTTCTGCGACAGTACATAATTATGAGACTTACTATAAGTCAGATACTCCTGATCTTCTCCATTTGGATAGATCATCTGCCCCATACCAAACTGTGGTGCATCATAATCCAATGTCATAACTGGTTCCGTTTCAGATTCTTCTTGCGCAAGTACCATTAACTGATATGGATTGTATATGTAGATTGTATCCGTTTCCTTATCATACAGCGTTGGTGTTTCGTTTTCTTCTACTTCCGTACCAGTAATAGTTCCGGTAAAGGAATCGGTACTGACCAAATCTGTTCAGAGTTCATCTGGATATCATTCATCAAAATGTATTGGGCATCTGCACCGTATTTCAGCTCTGTGCCTTCACTATTTACTACATCTCCAGAACCAATCTTTTCGTCCTTATCACCCGTGTAAACATAAGCATCTGAACCAATCTGTTTTAATTGTTCATAATTATAAATGCATATTTTACTATCCTTATAATAAGCATCTATGTTATCTGTTGATTCCGATTTAACATTTCCACCGGACGATTCCGATTCGTCATTTTTCGAGTTTTCACTTGTTTCCTCCGATATCTTAGATTCGGATTCCGTGGTGCCATTTATTTCATCTGAAACTGTGGACTCGGTTGATACTTCACCATTACTCTTATTGGCATCATCAGAAAGTGTCACTTGACTAGTGTTGGTACCCGATGGATTTACGTCTGCCGCATCCGCAATATTCACTTGAGAAAATAAGATAGCCATACAAAGTATTACTGCGATAATTCTGTTCTCTATCCTTTTTTTTTCTTCATATCTGGACCTCTAATCTTTTGCCTTCACTTGTTACTTTAATTTTGCCTTTTAACCAGTTTTCTTTGCTTTGCTGCCTCCTGAAAGCATTGCATCAGCTGATTGGAAAACACTCCACATTCACCATTTGAAATCATCCGTATCGCTTCTTCATGTTCATATTTTCTTTTGTATGGTCGATCATTGATCAATGCATCGTAAGCATCAACAATCCCAACGACCTGCGCACACATTGGAATCGCATTTCCTTTCAAACCGTCCGGATATCCTGAACCATCATATCTTTCATGGTGGTGTCTGCATATTTCATAGCTATACTTGTTCAGCTTTTCCGTTGTTATCCCCTCTGGGAATCTCTGGGTCATTCGCCGCACCTACTAATGGATGTTGCTTTACTACATTCATTTCTTCATCTGTCAACTTTCCATTTTTATTCAAAATTTCAATTGGTACTTTTATCTTTCCAATATCATGAATCGGTGCCAAATGGGCTACTGAAGCAATTTCTTCATCCGTAATTCCATATTCCGGATAATTCTTCTGCAATTGAAGATATACCTGTTTCGTATAGAAACTGATATCATCTTGGTATCCTGCTTCAACTAAATGATTATGATTCAATACAGTAGTTAAAAGTGATACCATATCCCAATACTGTTTTGCCATATTCTGTTCTTTTTTATGAGTTCTCTTTCCATCTTTATAACCGTGTTCTGGACAATCTTCTCATTATGTAAGGTAATAATTGCAGTATTCTCATTTGCATCTATATATTTTTTTGCTTCCATCCAAACATATGCATTCTTATCTTTTCCAGTAATTCTGCGATACGGAAGATCTTTTTCCATACATCCATCAACTAGTCTTTCTTCTAATCCTTCACTTGATAAGAAGTCATGAACCATTTTTTATCAGAAGCATACACATATCTTTCTATATATTGATTTATGAACTCTTCATAACTTTTTTGTTTTCCTTACTTTCTCATACACTTCACGGATATGTGAATATACACACTCGTAGCTTTTTTCCTTCAAGTTCAGTTTTAATACAACATAAAATCGTCCAAAATATTCATCTTCTCCAGGGCGGATAACATTTGAAACTTTTATGCTCTCTAATTTATTATTGTATGTATTCGGCAAACTCAACAATATTTTATGTATCTTGCAGGTATCTTCTAAATTTCTGGAACAAAAACGATCTTCTTCCAAACAACGATTAATTGCCATTGTTTCCTCTACACACGATATAATTTCCATCAGAGAAATATTCTCCGGTTGTTTTGCCAGCATATAGCCACCATTTGTACCTTCACAGGCTTTTATGATTCCTGCTTGATTTAACTTTTTTGTTATTTTTGGAATATAACTGGATGGAACACTTAGTTCCTGAGATAATTCTGATGTAGAGATCATCTGCCTTTGTCGCCAGATAACATACGATTCTGATAGCATAATCCGTTGTACTTGTAAGTCGCATAGTTTTTCCCCCTTCCCTTAACTAAACTAAACTATTTCAAGTATTAGTTCGTCCTAAAAAAATAGTGGGTTCCTTTCGGACGATGAAATTGATTATTCAAAAATTTCCATCAATTTCATCAAGATATGGGGGTCGTTCTACTCTATCATCAGATATAAGATCTAGAATTCTATAAATAATAATATCGCAACATATGGTAATGCGATGATGGGTTTTCAATATAATTTTTTCTCATTGTCTATTTGAATCAGAGAATGTTTCTCATCAACATTTCTGAATTGTATCCCATTTGTGGATTTTTTTATAATGTTACAAATAGGAAAGATTTTTTTATTTTTTGTAAAATCTGTTCCATCGTATCGATATTCTTCCATTAATATCTTGTTATGAACTTCGTTCAAAAAAAAGAAACCATGCCTCAACACGATTTCTCTTTCTTTTTTCTATTCTATTTCTTTTTAACATTTTATAAATAATCAGGCCATTACTGACTGCCAGCACTTCATTTGCATTGTCAAAATTAATTCCGAAATTTGTTTTATTTTTTCAAGCCTGTAAGATATCGTTCTATAATGCACAAACATTGCACTTGCAGTTTTCTTGATGCTTTGGTTATTTCTAAGATACATCTGCAAGGTTGTAATCAATTCTCCCTTTATGTTCATCATCATATAAATATAATTTCTTTAATGTTTCCGGAATGCATCTTTCCAATTCCGTCATATCATCAACTTTGCCGAATATCTGGAAAAATCCGAGGTTCGAATAATGTACTACTGACTTATTCTTATCACCAGTCACCTGGCGGATAATCTCAATATACTTGATAGCCTGACTTGCTTCGTAATAAGATTCTTTCAATCGTTGATACCCTTCCACACTTTTTCCTATACCAATCTGAAAGTCTGTATCTTTCTTTCTATAAAGGATGCTTCGCTGGATAACCTCCTCTATTTCTTCCATCTCTTTCTGATATTCCAGTTCTGTCTGATCGGAATCTACCTGTTGAATCATAACAATTTGATCCATATTTCTGTAAATAAGCGCATCCGGCAAAAGATGCATCAATTCACCTCGATAACACCTACTTCGTGAAGCTGTTCTTTTGTATATTTTCTTTGTACATTTTTTGTGATGGTATGAAAATCAACAACCCTGTAAGTATCGCTTTCTTTCATTCCGAGCTGTCGCCGCTTCAGTCATTTCTTTCGAACTCAGTAATCCATTCAGAATATTATGGATAATATCTCTCTGATACGTCTTTTTTTTCTTCATCCTGTGCAAATTCACTCAAAAATCCATCCTGTAAGTTAATAGTCGCATTTTCGAGTTCCATACAAACATCCTGTTCTTTTTTTCTTAGCTCCTGTTCCATTGTTACAATCGTATTCGGAATCACTTTTGTATTATGAAATGTAATAATTGCTGTATTTTCCTTTACATCCACATACTTACTAGCTTTCATCCATACATACGATGTACCGTTATTTTCGATGATTCCGCGATAGAAAATTTCTTCTTCCACACATCCATCTACAAGATGTTCTGTTAAATTCTCACCTGCAAGACATTTCTGGACATTTACCCAGTCTGCTTCACAAATATATTTTTCCGCATATTTTTTATAAAGTCATCATATGATTCTGCTGTTTTTACTTGTTCATAGACATCATGATTATGAGAATAAATGCATTCATAATCTTTTTTCTCTCAGATTAACTTTTATAATCACATAAAATTTTCCAAGATATTCATCCTTACCAGGACGGATAATGTCTGATATCTTTACGCTTTCCAAGCGGTTATTGTATATATTTTGCAGATCCAGCAGAATTTGATGTACTTTACAGCAGGCTATATAATTTTTGGAGCAACCTCCCTCTTTTTCCAGGCACCTGCTAATTGCCATGGTGGGTTCTGTACACGATATCACATCCCTTAAAGATATATTCTCTGGCTGTTTTGCAATCTGATATCCACCCTTTATCCCTTCACAGGCTTTTATGATTCCTGCTTGTTTTAATTTTTTGTTATTTTTGAATATAACTGGATGGAACACTTAGTTCCTGAGATAATTCTGATGTAGAGATCATCTGCCTTTGTCCGCCAGATAACATACGATTCTGATAGCATAATCCGTTGTACTTGTAAGTCGCATAGTTTTACCCCTTTCCTTAGCTAAACTATTTCAAGTATTAGTTCGTCCTAAAAATTGGTGGGTTCCTGTCGGACGATGAAATTGATTATTCAAAAATTTCCATCAATTTCATCAAGATATGGGGGTCGTTCTACTCTATCATCAGATATAAGATCTAGAATTCTATAAATAATAATATCGCAACATATAGTAATGCGATGATGGCTTTTCAATATAATTTTTTCTCATTGTCTATTTGAATCAGAGAATGTTTCTCATCAACATTTCTAAATTATATACCATTTTATTTTTTTTATAATGTTCCAAACAGGAAAAGATTTTTTATTTTTTGTAAAATCTGTTCCATCGTACCGATACTCTTCCATATAATACCTTTTTATGAACTTCGTTCAAAAAAAAAAGAAACCATGCCTCAACACGATTTCTCTTTCTTTTTTCTATTCTATTTCTTTTAACATTTTATAAATAATCAGACCATTACTGACTGCCAGTACTTCATTTGCATCGTCAAAATTTATTCCGGAAATTTGTTTTATTTTTTCAAGCCTGTAAGATATCGTTCTATAATGAACAAACATTGCGTCTGCAGTTTTTTGATGCTTTGGTTATTTCTAAGATACATCTGCAAGGTTGTAATCAATTCTCCCTTATGTTCATCATCATATAAATATAATTTCTTTAATGTTTCGGAATGTATCTTTCCAGTTCCGTCGCATCATCAATCTCGCCGAATATCTGGAAAAATCCGAGGTTCGAATAATGTACTACTGACTTATTCTTATCACCAGTCACCAGGCGGATAATGTCTATATACTTGATAGCCCGACTTGCTTCGTGATAAGATTCTTTCAGCCGTTGATACCCTTCCACACTTTTTCCTATACCAATCTGAAAGTCTGTATCTTTCTTTCTATAAAGGATGCTTCGCTGGATAACATCCTCTACTTCTTCCATCTCTTTCTGATACTCCAGTTCTGTCTGATTGAATCTACCTGTTGAATCATAACAATCTGATCCATATTTCTGTAAATAAGCGCATCCGGGAAAAGATACATCAATTCACCCACGATAACACCTACTTCGTGAAGTTGTTCTTTTGTATATTTTCTTTGTACATTTTTTTGATGGTATGAAAATCAACAACCCTGTAAGTATCGCTTTCTTTCATGCCGAGCTGTCTGCCGCTTCAGTCATTTCTTTCGAACTCAGTAATCCATTCAGAATATTATGGATAATATCTCTCTGATACTTCTTTTTCACTTCATTCTGTGCAAATTCACTCAAAAATCCATACTGCAAGTTAATAATCGCATTTTCGATTGCCATATAATCAAGTTCTGTCAGTTCTCTATTTTCTTCTGTTATTGTTATATATATTTCCACCTCACTCAATATGGCAAATTTCACTACATATTGAACACAGCTTCCTTTCATCTGCTTCATATATTGAAATTTCGTAATAATATTGGGTTTATATGGCTGAATTTCATCTGACAATATTAACTTGGAGTTGTCCGAGTTTGTTGAAACCATACAATTAAGATCACCATAATACAATACAACAGGATTCTCGATCATGATACTTAAAAATTTGATAATATCACTTGCTGTATTACTTGATCCATTATTTCTTAAAATAAACGTATTAAAATTATCATGCGTAATTTTAAAATACTTTAAGCGAGCAGTGTCTTTATCGAATACCTGTATCATAACATGACGGATAATTCCCCAGTAATATAAATCTCCTGGAATTTCTACCAGAGGAATTTCATATTTTTTGCAGTGTTTTTCTAATAAACTCAATCTGCGTCCTGTAGGATCATATTCTTTTCTTTTCTTTACAATGAACCCACTTATATCACTTTTAACTAAATCTTCAAAATGCTGCTCTACTTCTCGATCATTACATGATAAATATACCTGAAAACTGGTTATGAGTATTTCACCACCCGTCAGGTATCGCTCCATATCTTCAATTTCGATTATTCGAACGCCTTTCACTTCAAATCTAGACCTTTTTCACCGCAAAGCAGCTTCATTTTTGGAAATTGTTCTGATTCAAGTAATTTTCTTACAGTATATCCCATCGTTACTCCTTATCCATTGCCAAATCAATACAACATAATATCAGTTATGTTGTAAACTGATTTTTCACATTTGTTTTGTTTGTTAATAAGTTAAATATGACCTGTTTCATTATAAATTGCACAAAAACGGCAATTGATTAGACAAAAATTACCTTCATGTCAGATGATAAATAGCCTTATTTCACAACGCCTTTTTCTTAAGGTCAAGTATACCTCGCAGAATCTTTCCTTGTCTACAACATAACTAATATTATGTTGTACTCCTAATATTTTTTGTTCAATAAACCTATCTATTCGTTTTTGGAAAACAGATTCTGTAGTCGATGTGTATATTCTTGTAACATTAACACTACTATAGACGAATGTAACAATCTATTTAATCAAAAAATAACTCTTCTCTCACGTCAAAAAAAGGAATGAAAGCTACCAAAACAGTAACTTCCATTCCTTTTTCAATTATCTCACACCTCAATCAGCTCCTCTCTCCGGCTTATCTTTTTCCCTGCTTTTCTTGAATAATCCTCTTATTAATCTCAAGCCGTTCATGAATGGATAATTTCTTATCTTTTCCATCTACCACCTGCTTCTGCTGTGCCGTTTTTCTATCTGTCTTTCCTGCATTTTCACTATATTCATCTATGCTGTACGTTCCCGTTAACGGATATTGCCATTGATGTCCCATGTGTATAGATGAGCGTTCTTAAAAGCGTATAAATAGCAACAGCAAAGAATAGATTTTTAACAGGAGTTATTCTTTGCTGCTTTTTAATTCCTGCGATTATTCTTTAAATTCCACAGCATGCTTTCTTTTCCAGATCGGAAAAAGATTCCTCTGACAGACATAATTCTCCCGCTCTTTGATCCCGATCGTATGGAAAAATGTCTTCCACATCCCAGTGTATTCATCTTCGTACTCTTCTGTTTTCCGAAGTGACTCAAACTCTCCGTCCGTCAGATAACGAAGATAATTTTCTCCGTCTTTTGGATGTACGCATGCTGTTTTCCGGTTATCATCTATGATCATCCAATGTTCTGATGGCATCCGGTCCGCAAAATGTCTGCCAACCAGCATGATCACATCACTTTTTGGGTTCCAGATGACTGACATACACATGCCCGTCGAGACTTTGAAACCGCGAATTCACGGAAATGATGGCTTTCATTTCCGACACTACGATACAGTTCTATTATCCGCATTACATGTGGATTGGTATAATTTCGAGTACACCCGCTCCTATGGCAAATCCAACTCGTAAAAATTATAGATTGCCTGCAGTGCGTCTTCTTCTGCTGAAAGGGATGCGTAATACACATACAGATATGCTCTGGAAGAAATATCTCTGCGGATAGACCGGGTGACTTTTTCTGCCTTTGAACAGTCTCCGTCTACATGGATATATTCGTCCAATAATGTTGTCTGGAAAATCGGTTCTTTTTTCAACTGTATCTGATCATGACCGATTAGCAAAGCATCTGCCCATGCATCATAGATACAGGTCATGATGTCTTCCAACCGATCCTTACAAGTATATATCTTCATAAATTTCCTGCTTTCTCATATTGCTATAAGTATTTTCTGCCCTAATGATGTAACTATCCAATTCCAAAATCAGCAAGTGTCATCTGTGAGAAGCCTTCATTTGCATGAGCCATTTCCCAGGATTCCTTCCGGTCTACGCTGACCAGTTGTCTTGTGATATAAGTCTCTTCAAGTGGTGTATGATACATCTGTTTTCCCCCACAGGTGATGAAATAGTGCGCTCTTTTCAGCACAACTCCCATTTTCTTCAGACTTGTGAAATCCATTCTTCCATATCTTCGTGCATTTACAATACGGCTGGCTGATTTCGGTCCGACTCCGGGTACGCGGAGGAGTTCTGCATAGCTTGCCGTTTCTACTTCAACGGGAAATAATTCCAGATGGCGTAATGCCCAATCACACTTCGGATCCAGAAGTTCGTTAAAATTCGGTTTCTCTATGGTTAAAAGTTCATCTGCCTGAAATCCGTAAAACCGGAGCAGCCAGTCTGCCTGATAAAGCCTGTGTTCACGCAAAAGCGGCGGTGGAGTTCCAATCTCAGGCAGAACAGGATCTTCATTCAGCGGGATATATGCCGAATAAAAGACTCGTTTCAGATCAAATCCCTGATAAAAGCTGCTGCGTGGTCTGTAATAAGGTATAATCGCTTTCACCTGTCGCTCCGATGATCATCTGGGTGCTTTGTCCTGCCGGTGCAAAGCGCGTTTTAATCTGGACATATCATGTGGTGCAAGTTGATATGCCTGATTCCAGGTGAAGGAAGAATCCAATAGCGCAGGATTTGACTGTGCAGAAGTCTTGGATACATCGGTTCCTCTCTGATAGCGCTGCTCTGCTCTCCAGTTTCTTTTGGAACTGTTGTTTGGAAGTATCAGAAAAATTCCGTTATGCAGGAACTGATTTCCACGACTTCTTTCCATATATGATGATTTTCCGATTGCCATGCGATGTGCGGCAATGGTATTCTGCACCTTTCCCATCGGACTTAGGATTGTCTGCATAGTCTTGTTCGGTGCCAGCTTACGAAGCCCCTCAGAAGTTGGCAGTTCCAGATTCACGCTGACACGGTCTGCCAGATAACCGGCGCTGCAAGTAATTCATCCGAAGCTCCCGGAATCGTCTTCACATGGATATATCCGTTAAAATGATATTTGGTGCGGAGAAGCAGCAGGGTCTCACACATCTTTTCCATCGTGTATGTCGGATTTTTCAAAACTCCGGAGCTTAAGAAAAGACCTTCTATATAATTCCGTTTATAAAATTCGACTGTAAGATTACAGATCTCTTCCGGAGTAAACGTAGCTCTTTTTACATCATTACTTGCACGATTAATGCAATATTTACAATCATAGGCACAATGATTTGTCATCAGAATCTTTAATAAAGAAATACATCTTCCGTCCGCTGCAAAGCTGTGACAAATTCCACATGAAACGGCATTACCGAGTTCTCCTTTCTGTCCCCGGCGGCTTGGGCCGCTTGATGTACATGCGACATCATACTTTGCAGCATCAGCAAGAATATGTAATTTTTCCTGTATTGTATAATGTTCATTTGTCATTTCTGTATTCATATTTCTATTATACAAACATATGTTCGTCTATGCAAGTGCTTTTTACAGTTAAAACAGAGGCAATCAAGAATTGACCTGAATATACAGACAGGGTATGTACAGCTTCATTTGCCATACATACCCTGTTTTAGTAAACATATTTTCTTTTATTTAAGAAATACTTTTGCTCCATGCTTCATGCAACTCATCAACGGATGACATCACGTAATCCGGCTGATGTTCGTATGCTTTTTGCTTCTTCTTCAGTTGCCTCACCGGATAATACCAGTACCGTCTCAACACCGGCATGATATCCACATAAGATATCCGTATACAGGCGGTCTCCAACGATTAAAGTCTCTTCTTTCCGGTAATGATTCCGGCGCAATGCAAGTTCTACCATTTCAGGTGCGACTTACCAATAAAATACGGCATTCGCTTTACCGCATGTGCAAGCATTTCACAGATGGAGCCACAGTCTGGTACAAATCCAAATTCAATCGGACATACATAGTCTGGATTTGTTGCAAGATAATCCACATTTTTGTACTCAGCAGCTTACATGTATCAGATAATTTTTCATATGTCAGCTGATTATCATAAGAAACTACAACGCAGGTAATTCCTTCATCCTCGCAATCGCTTGTTACGTGGATTTTATTTTTTGAGTTCCCGGATAAAGGACCGGGGTTCCCAGCACATAGATCAGTTCTCCGGCATGATTTTTCTTCAGATAATCAATGGTTACATAGGATGCTGTCAGGAAATTGGTGTAATCGGTGTGGATTCCAAGAACCTGAAAAAAAATCTGATATAATCATCGATGCTCTTGGTTGCATTGTTTGTGATAAATACAAACTGCCCGCCATTTGCCTTGATGTCTTTTTAGGAAAGCTGCGGATCCTTCAACGAGCTGATTCCCTTTACAGATCGTACCGTCTATATCCAGCAGAAAAAGTTTTTTATTTTCCAGCATGATCTTATACTTCCGCTTCTTTTTTTGATCTGCACTGCCATGTCTGGATAATTGGTGATAATTGCAGTTACTCCTGCATCGATCAGCCATTTCATATCCGCTTTTTCATTGACTGTCCAGACACGGACATTCAGATTCTTTGCCTAGATATTCTTTCAGGAAATCTGCCATTTTACATGATATACTGCCGGATGCAGTCCGTCTACTTTTGTATTCTTCGCATACTCTGCAACATTCAGGATCACATCACTGTACAGATAAGCGGTTTCTGCTTCCGGCACAATTTTCTTCATCTGCTGGATGCTGTAATGGTTAAAGGAAGAATAAATCACCCGCTCTTCCATTCCGGCTTTTTTACAAGATCCGCAACCTTCTGCTCGATTTCCGGATACCAGTAAATTCCTGTTTTCAGCTCAATATTGACCTGGATACCGGATGCTTTTACCGCATCAGTACTTCTTCAGGGTTGGGATCTTTCTTTGCGGAATACTCCGGGAATTTGTTTTTCAGTACTGTAAGCTCTTTTAACTTTTTTAAGGTATAATCCTTGACCCATCCCTTTTTTTCTGTAACTCTGTCGATGGTTTCATCATGGATCACAACCGGGATTCCATCCTTTGTAAGCTGTACGTCAAGCTCGATTCCGTCAGCACCCTGTGTGATTGCCAGTGCAAATGCTTCCAACGTGTTTTCCGGTGCATATCCGCTTGCACCTCTGTGTGCAAATATTTTTGTTTTGCTCAATGTTTATTGCCTCGATTCTTTTTAATTATTTACAGTATTGTAGTCAGTGATCGCTTTGTTGATCGAATCTGACATTTTCTGTACTGCTGTGTCGACATCTTCTTTTCCATTCAGCATGCTTTCGATTTCAGACTCAACAGTTGCTCTTGCTTCCGGGAATACACTTAAAAGCGCACCGCAATATTCCGGTGAAGAATCATGGAGCTGATCGATTGCTGTCTGGAACTGAGGATACTGCGCGATATTATCTTTGAATGTCTGTTCATCGTGTGCTTTTGTGGTAACCGGGAAATATCCTGTCTGTGCATTCCAGTATGCCTGTGATTCCGGAGAGATCAGGAATTTTACGAATTCCCATGTTGCACGGAGTTTCTTTGGATCTTTATTGTTCAGTGCCCACAGAGAAGCTCCACCGATGGATACTCCGCCTTCATCACTTGAAGATACCTTCGGAAAATATGCAGTTCCACTTCAAATTTTCCGTTTACATCCTGCAGGATCTGTTTTAATGAAGCTGTAGAACCAAGTGTGATTGCGGACTTTCCGGCTGAGAAATCTGCAAGTCCTGCATCACCGCCTTTTCCGACGATTGGAGCATAACCGTCTTTGTTGAGTTTCTGCCATGCGGTCAGGATATTCTTAGGCTGCACCGTTTTTGTCAAAAGTCAACTGCTGTTGCGGCCTTTTCACGCCCATTTCCGTTATTGGCATAGTCCAGACCCTGTTTTCCGATAAACTGCTCGAAGAACCATCCGTAAATACCAAGAGACATTACTTCTCCGGCACCGCCTTTGCTCATTAACTGATCGCCAATCTCATCGATTGCTTCCAGGCTGTCCGGGATTTCTGTAATACCGGCTTTGTCGAACATATCTTTATTATAATACATAATTGGGGTAGATGAGTTAAAAGGCATCGAATATAATTGATTATCAATCGTATAATATGCAGCAAAGGTTCGGTTCGATCTCGGATACATCATAATTATCTGCATCGATCATTTCCTGCATTGGCACTGTCAACCGGATTCGATCATAAAACGGGTACCGATTTCATAAACCTGTACCAGATCTGCACCCATATTTCCGATCTGTGCGCTCTTTAATTTGTTCAGAGAATCATCATATTCTCCCTGATACTGTGCTTCTACAGTAATTCCGTATTCATTCTCATCGTTGAATTTTTTTGACCAGTGTATCGATTGCCTCACCATTGACACCACCCATGGAATGCCAGAAGGTAATGGTAGTTCCGTCTACATCCTTTGCATCTGCCATTTCTGCTTTTCATTGCCTTCTCTTTGCATCGGATGAGCCATCCTGGCTAATGGAAGATTTTCCACCACCGCATCCTGCAAGCATTCCGACAGCCATTCTTTGCTACAAGTAATAATGAAACTGTTTTTTTCTTCATAATTTTCCTCCTGTTGTGATCTCTTCTAATTGGATGAAATTGTGTGTAATATTTACACATATATAGGATCGGGAATGAATGTTTTCCCGTTTCCAGTATAGGAATTAACCCTTTACAGCTCCTGAGAACATTCCCCGGATCAGTTGCTTCTGTCCGATAATAAAAATGGAAATGGACGGAATGATGATCATAACAACACCTGCGATCATCAGGGTGATGGACTGCGAATCCACACTGTCAAGCATACTGATACCAATCTGTACGGTTCGCATGTTGTTGGAACCGGTTACAAGAAGTGGCCACATATACATATTCCATGCATTGATAAAAGTATAAACTGCCATAGCTCCGATTGCTGACTTGGTCAGCGGGATCAGAATCTTAATAATGAATTTCAAATTACTGCATCCGTCCAGTTTTGCTGATTCATACAGGGACATCGGGAATGTCATATAGAACTGACGGAACAAAAGATTCCCATCGCCGATGTCAGATACGGAATGATCAGTACCGCATACGTATCAAGAATCCCCCAGCTTCCGACGGTCAGATAATTGGAAATGATCGTTGCTTCGCCAGGAACCATCATGGTTGCCATAACAATTGCAAAAAGGATTCCTTTTCCCTTAAATTCCAGGAAGGAAAATGCAAATGCGGCAAGGGAACAGGAAATGATCTGTCCGATGGTAATACATCCTGCCATGATAAATGAATTTAAAATGAACCGGAGAAGCGGAACAGTTGTAAATGCCTCCTTGAAGTTCTGCAGTGTCGGATGCTTCGGAAAAAGATTCAGATCCGTTGTAAATAATTCATTGGATGGCATCAGCGCAATGCTGACCGCGTATAAAAGCGGAAGCAGTACAAGGATTGCGAAAATGATATTTGCCGCAAGGCGCAGTGCTGTCTTACTTCTTCTTTTCGCCAGTGCCTTGGCGTTCATTTTATTTTTAATTCCAGAAGTTCACTTTTGAATATTTTCCTTCCATCGGAATTGCCATACTATTTAACTGACTCATTAGTAATTTACTCCCTTCTTCTCAATGCGGAACATCACCAATGTTACAAGCATGATAATGACAAATAAGATAACAGACTGTGCGGATGCACTTCCAAAACGATAGTTAAAGAATGCATCTCTGTAAATCGAGTATACGATTACGTTTGTGGATTCATTCGGTCCGCCTTCTGTCAGGATCTTGATCTGTCCGAATGACTGGAATGCCTGAATGATGTTTACAACAACGGTGTAAAACATGATCGAGGAAAGTCCCGGAAGCGTCAGGCTGAAAAACTGCTGCACACCGCTGGCACCGTCCACAGAAGCTCTTTCATAAATGGTCTCATCAATATTTCCGCGTCCTGCCGAAAAATACAGAAAATTGATTCCGCTATTTAACCATGCGGTAAGGATCGCGACACAGTAAAGTGCGGTGTTTGGATCGTTCAGCCAGTTGATATCAAGTCCGAGAAGCTTATTTACAATTCCGACTGCCGGATGGAGCATGATCTGGAAAATCATGGCTGCCGAGCTTGATGCGATCGCCATCGGAAGCGCGTAAGCGGTACTGAATACGCGGATTCCAGGAAAAGCTTTGTTACAAAGAACTGCAGCAATCAATCCCAGGAGCATTCCGCCGAGTACAACGATGACAACAAAGGCCAATGTAACTTTTAAACTGTTTCTAAAGGATTCTGAACTAAGCAGATCTATATAATTCTGAAGACCTACAAAGATTTTTGCCTGTCCCATTTTGTTTGTCATAAAAAGGCTTAAGTAAACTGTCTTTACAAATGGGTAGAACAAAAATACTGCAAAGATCAGAATACTCGGCACCAGATAAAGGTACGGTGTAATTTTAGATTCTTTTCTTTTTTCATTCTTAATATCCTTTCCTATATAGATTCAGAATATTTTCCTCTGTCTCTGTATCAAATATGTGAATCCGATTTGGATCAAAATACAGATCTACCGTTTCACCTACTTTTTGTCTGGTTGGATGGCTCCAGCCTTACAGCATGCGTTCTGTGCTGTTCATCAAAATACAGGAATACTTCTGCTCCAAGCATTTCTCTGGTAACGACGGTTTCCGTATTCCGGCACTGTTTTTGCAAATCCGCTGGCTTTTGCTTCTTCGTATTCATAGATATCTTCCGGTCTGATTCCCAGGGTCACACGTTTTCCCAGGTATTCTTTCCGGAGAATTTCTTCATTACGCCCAGTTGGATATACTTTTTTTACTGGTCCTGTTGTTGCAAATAACAGGACTGTCTTATCAAATTCTTTTTCCACTTCGCATTCGATAAAATTCATGGTCGGTGCACCTACAAATCCTGCGACAAATTTATTTACCGGATGATCGTAAATGTTCTGCGGGGTATCTACCTGCTGGATCAGACCGTCTTTCATGACAACGATTTTTGTCCCAAGCGTCATTGCTTCTGTCTGATCGTGTGTAACATAAATGATGGTGGTATCTAACTGTTTATGTAACTTTTGCAATTCAACACGCATCTGCGCCCGAAGCTTTGCATCAAGATTGGAAAGTGGTTCATCCATAAGAAATGCTTTTGGCTGTCTTATGATTGCCGCGCCAATCGCAACACGCTGCTTTTGCCCGCCGGATAATGCCGCCGGTTTTCTGTCAAGCAGAGATTCAATCTCAAGGATTCTTGCTACTTCTCTGACTTTTGATCAATTGTTTTTTTGGGAACCTTACGGATTTTCAGCGAGTATGCAATATTTTCCATAAACGGTCATGTTTGGATATAATGCATAGTTCTGAAAAACCATCGACATATCTCTTTCCTTTGACTCCAGGTAATTGCAGAGTTCTCCATCAATCCAGAGTTCTCCATCCGTAATGTCTTCCAATCCTGCAATCAATCTAAGTGTTGTAGATTTTCCACAGCCGGAAGGTCCTACGAAAATCACAAATTCTTTATCATGAATGTCTAAGGTAAAATCTTTTACACCATAATGTGTGGAATCAAATTGCTTACAGACATTTCTTAACGCAATTTCAGCCATCTTTTTCCTCCTTCATAGCCACGAATGTGGCTTCGTTCTTGCTCTTATGTCCGTGAAATATCATAACATTTCAGCTTCTGAAAGTGCTATCATATTTCTGCTAAAGAAATGTTAAATGGACGTATATTATTATATACAAATGTAAAAAATGAGACAGTCCGCAAACTGTCCCACTAAAATTTCGTTATAAAATTATAGGTATAAATATTATGCTCTCTTCCGTTCTTCCAGTGTTCTGGATATTTCTTCTGTCTTTTCATCTGTTAATATGTAATGTTTTCGGAACACAAGTAATCCGATCAGCAATACAAGAATCGGAATGATCGTCATACACATCCGAAGTCCCAGCCTGGAAGCCGGTGCGATTACCGTCAGTACTTCTGCCGTTTCATCCTTCTTGATCTGGAAGATCTGAATAACGATCGAAGCCGCAAGTGCGCCACGCCAGATGCCAGCTTTACCACAAAGGTCTGCATCGAAAAAGATTACCGATTCGTCACGCCGGTTATTTTTCAATTCCCCGTAATCTACCGTATTTGCAAGGAAAATCGTCACAATAACATTCAGCATACCAATTGCCGACATAATAAGGAATGCCGGAACCAGAAGCAGATAGACACCGGTACTTCCGGAGAATGCAATCACAAGAAGGATCAGATATCCTGCAAATGCCATAGAAAAGCTGACATAAAAAAAGATTTATCGTATTCATAAATTTCCGGAACAGCGGAAACAAAATCATCATCGCAAGGATCTGGAATGCACCGCCAAAGGTATTAAAAGCGTATAATTGCTCTGCCATGCTTCCGGACTGAAATCATATTTGAAAAAGTAAATGACCAGATTCGATGTAATATATAATGCGGTATTGATCATAACAATTGCCACAACCATGGTCAGTGCCTGGTCATTGCGAAACAGTGCCCGGAACATTTCTTTTACCGTTGCTGTTTCCATATTTACCGAAGATTTTTCTTTAATAGAAAGACAGGTAATCGTGATAAAAATGAAAACAAAACCGCAATGATCAGTGCAAAATAGCGATATCCAAGCCGTTCAATTTCCGATGCACTTTCCCCGCCTGCCAGTTTGCCAAGCGTGGATACGGAAAGTACGGTGATGATCGTGATAATTGCAGAACCAACGCCGGCACAGGAACGTGCCATTGCAGAAAGATTTTCGCGCTCTTTTCCGCTTTCGGTAAAAGCAGGAATCATGGACCAGTATGGAATGTCCATCATCGTATAAGTTACGCCCCAGAGTATGTAGGTTATAGCCGCATAAGCAACCAGTCCTCTGCCTGAAAGAGAGGGCGGTGCAGCAAACATCAGATACAAAACAATGGCATTTGTCAGTGTACCGATAAAGAGCCACGGTCGGAACTTGCCCCATCTGGTTTTCGTCTTTGCTACGATGATTCCCATGATCGGATCATTAAATGCATCAAAATTCGGGCGATAAACAGGATCACCCCCATTGCCACAGCACTGACACCCATGATGTCCTGATAATAATAAAGGACATAGGACGCTGACAGCATATAGACCATATCTTTCCCTACAGCCCCGATTCCGTAGGCAAACTTTTCTTTTCCTTTTAGTTTCTGTACTTCTCCCATAATAAATTCCCCTTGTCAGATTGTAATGCCATCGATCAGAATGGATACGACTTCATCTAATGCCTCATGATAAGAAATTCCATTCTGGACCAGCACGTCTCTCTGAAAAACTGTTCTAATGTGGCTTCCATCATGGTTTTTAAAATTGGAATCTGGATATTTCGAATTTTTCCTTCTGTGATGCCCTGTTCCAGTAATGAAATCGTACTCTCCCACCCGGTTTCCAGACGGGATTTTACTTTTCATAAACTTCGGGATACCTCTCCTTTAACTGATAAAGCTGTCTGAGATCAAGCTCCCGATACCCTTCCGGTAACACACCAAGAATTGCTCTGATTTTACCAACCGTATCCAGACTCAGATCTTGAAGAACTTTTTGTTCACTTTCTTTGATCGAGGAAAAACAATAATCAACCATCTCCAGAACCAATGAATTTTTGTCAGGGAAAACAGTATAGATTGTTTTTTTGCTGATTCCCAGAAGAGATGCAAGATCATCCATTGTAAATTTTAACCCTTTTTTCTGAAATGCCTTGATGGTTGCTTCGAGAATATTGCCTTTTAAATTTTTATCTGACACATCATCATCTCCTTGTGGAAACTATTTCTCTTGTAATAGTTTCCTTGATTGTAGCATCTTTGCGCACAAAAAAACAAGCAACTAAATTCACAAAAATAGTTTCTTGTTTTTGGTAACTTTTTAATATGGAGCGAATTCTTTTTCTGGCGGATATATTTTGATTTAAAACTCTCTTGGTTGCAATTTTTTTATTTTAAAAACAGCTGCGGAATTGCTTCCACAGCTGTTGCGTGCTTGAAACCGTACCTCTGCACTGTGAACTGACACAGGTTTTTACAGGGTGATTTAAAAATTTAAATTGTATACTTTTCCAAAAATGTTTCTATGAACAAGAACACATAACCTGATAACAAATAACCAATAAACGATGACATTGAACCATAACCAACCGTCTATAAGCTTTGTTGAAGATATACCCTGTACGGAAATTCTTACTTAGATATCCACATCAAACAACACTGTCTGATTGTAGCGATCCAGTGCAATCTGCATTTCCATAATTGTATTGGAAATACGATCGTATTCCTGACGGATTACTTCCAGATCATAGTTGATATATTTATATTCCGGTACCGTTCCGGATGAACTGAAGGAATTACTATACACACGCATTTTCGGAAGCCGCTTGCGCATATCGTCAAGAACAGCTTTTCTTTTGTTAAGCTGCGCCATTCGGATCAAAATGCTGTCAATGCTCATCTCCTGATTGCCAACCTGCACTTTGCGGTGGCATTTGTCAGGTTCAATGTATGTTTGATAGTAACAATCTTCCTGTCGATCTCGTCAATTGTATTTGCAATGGTCATATAATCATATTCCGGAATGACCGGCTCCTCATTGACCGCACCACATAGGTACTGGATGCCGCCTCCTTGTTTACCCAGAATGCTTTATCTTCCTCAAGGCTTCTCAACATCTTGTTTGCATAAGCTGATGTAATTTTCTTCATGATTTTTGCCTCCCATACTGTTCTCTTGCTTACAATATAAATGATGTAACCGGATTGCTCCATTGCTATGCAATTTCCGCAATTCTCGAACACCATATAAATAATATCTGTTCCTCAACTTCTGATTTAATTATAATTATATGATAGCTGTTTGTCATTCAACCAACAGTTTAAAACTCCATAGAATGAGAAATATCCCCGTCAATGACGAGGATATCTTCAATCGAAGTATGTAATAATCTACTTAAAATAATGAAATTGTCTATACTGGGTAACGATTTTCCGGAAAGCCATTTATAAATGGCCTGCGGATTTTCAAATCCAAAAGCTCCTGGATTTCCCGAATTGTATATCCTTTTTTCCAAGAGTAGCTTTCTTATGCGTTCTCCAGTCTTTTTCGGCTGGATTGACAAATACATGGGTTCCATACTTTGTGCCTCCATGATTCAGAATCAAGTTCCCTGATAACTTATATATTATAACACAGAAAGCATCGGATCACCAGTATCAGTCTCTAAAACATCAGAAAATATATTTACAGATATTCCGGATCCACCTGTTTGCCATCGCTCCAGATTCTTTCCAGATCGTATCACAGTAAGGCAGGCAGGTATTCCGCTTGAGGAGGCAATTATGTGTGCTACAGCCAATCCGGCTAAGGAGATTGGCATCTATGATGAAGCAGGCAGCATTTCTGCAGGAAAGAGAGCAGATTTTGTGCTTCTCAATGATGATTTGGATATTGTGAGTGTGTATATCGACGGAAAGGAGATATCATGTTAGGTTTTTTCAAGAATAAGTCAAAGGGAAAGGTGATCTGTTCTCCGTGCAACGGCAGAGTGGTTCCTATTACAGAGGTTCCGGATCCTACTTTTTCTGAGATTACGCTCCGGCGGATGGTGAGGTGACAGCTGTATTTGATACGCTTCATGCTTTTACCATGACGACCACTCAGGGAGTCGAGTTGCTTTTTGCACATTGGTCGGATACAGTGATACTAAAGGGTGCTCCTTTTAAATCACATATTTCCGTTGGTGATCAGGTGAAGAAGGGTGACCTTTTGATGGAGGCTGACCTGAAGCAGATTAAGGCAGCAGATCTTAATGTCATCACTCCGGTTTTAATTGGCAACACTGCTGATTATAGTGAGATAAAGATGCTCAAAGAGGGGAATGTATCCGCCGGTGATGAGATTTTAAGTCTCGCGTAGATTTGAATATAATTATATAATAATAACGAACTTTATTGGAGTATCTCCAGTTTAGTATACATAATGTAAAGGAGGGGAAATTTATGAAATTTCTTCAAAAACTGGGTAAAGCTTTAATGCTTCCCGGCAGTACTTCCTATCTGTGGTATCCTCATGGGTATTGGATATTATTTATGTCCTGCAACCATGCAGGGTGGTGACATCGAGGGTGTACGTAATTTAATAGGTCTGTTTTTAGTTAAAGCAGGGGGCGCTTTGATTGACAACATGGCCATCCTTTTTGTAATCGGCGTTGGTGTCGGTATGTCGGATAAGAACGACGGTACTGGCGGTATTGCAGCTTTAGCTTCATGGCTGATGATGACAACACTCCTGTCTACAGGCTTTGTTACCACAATCATGCCATCTATCGCTGACAGCGCTACAAAGACACTTGCATTCGACAAGATTCAAAACCCATTTATTGGTATCTTGGCCGGTATTATTGGTTCTTTGTGTTACAACAGATTTAAGGATACAAAGCTTCCTGACTGGCTGTCATTCTTCAGTGGCAAGCGTTGCGTAGCAATTATCGCAGGTGTTGTTTCAATCCTTGTATCTGTAGTATTACTGTTTGTATGGCCATTACTTTTCGGTGCTCTTGTATCTATCGGTAAAGCAATCGTTGGTTTTGATGTAGTCGGTGCAGGTATCTATGCATTCCTGAACCGTCTGTTAATTCCTACAGGATTACACCACGCATTAAACAATGTATTCTGGTTCGATACTATCGGACTTGGAGACCTCAAACATTTCTGGGCAGGCGAGACATCAAAGGATGTTTCATGGAGCCTCGGAATGTACATGTCAGGTTTCTTCCCATGTATGATGTTTGGTATTCCTGGTGCAGCACTTGCTATGGTTAAGTGCGCAAAGCCTGCTAAGAAAAAGGCTGCCATCGGTATCCTTGCTTCTGCAGCTATCTGTGCATTCATCTGTGGTGTTACAGAGCCTTTCGAGTTTGCATTTATGTTCCTTGCTCCTGTTCTCTATGTGATTTATGCTTTACTTTATGGTATTTTCACAATGATTACAGTAGCTCTTGGATTTAGAGCAGGCTTCTCATTCTCAGCCGGTGCGATGGATTTATTATTCTCATCTTCACTTCCTTCCGGCTGCAGCAAGGACACATGGCTCATCATTCCTCTTGGAATCGCAGCTTTTATCGTATTCTACATTGTATTCTATTTCGCTATCAAGAAATGGGATCTTAAGACCCCTGGTAGAGAGGACGATGATGTCGAGGCAGAGAAGAAGGCAGTGCTTACTAACAATGACTACACAGCAGTAGCAAAGACTATTCTTGAGGGCTGCGGTGGCAAAGACAATATTGCAAGTATTGACAACTGTATCACAAGACTCAGACTTGAGGTTAAGGAATGTCTCTTCTGTCGCAGGATCTAACGTTGCACCTTTTTCGGCAAGATATGCAAGTGTATCTTCCAGAATACGGTAAAGACATGCATCGATATCTACAAATGCAAGCGCACGTACTTCCGGAAGATTTGGTGCAACATCTCTTCCAGGCTCAATATAATCTGCGATATAAATGATCTTATCAAGCAGAGACATATTCGACGACCGGTTGTATGAGACTCGATCGATCGTAGAATCTCTTCATTTTCTATTCCATATTTTTCCCGGGCAAAAAATGCGCCCAGCTTTGCGTGCAGAAGTCCCGGATTTTTGTACTCTGCATCGGAAATTTCGATATGATTTTTCTCGCAGAGCTTAATCTTTTCATCTGACGGCACACATTTTGCACAGTCATGTAAAAGTCCTGCCGTCAAAGCCTGCTCCAGATTGGCACCATAACGCATGGCAAGGCAGCCTGCCGTATGCATCACACCGATCGTATGATCATAACGATCTTTATCCAGGTACCGTTTTACTTTTTTCTGCATCTTAAGTATTGCTTCCGTCATGTTCACTCACCTGATATAATCTGTTCAAATCTATATAATCTGCAACCTTTTTCGGAATCGGAAGATCTTCTGTCTCTCCTCCTCGGATCATCTGCCGGATCTCACTGGAAGAAACCGGCATCACAGGGGTACGGAGAAGCCGGATATCACATGCATACTTTTCTTTCAAATATGTGATCTGACGGCGCATTTCTTTCGGCGCTCCTGCATCATCCCGATATGCTGCCAGGATGACCGCTGTTTTCAGAAGTCTTTCCGGACATTTCCAGGTTTCCAGATTGAAAAGAGAATCCGCACCGATGATAAAATAAAATTCATCCTGCGGATAAGTCTCTTTAAAATACTCCATTGTCTGATAGAGTACGAAGTTTCCTTTCGATCCATTTCATAGGTACAAAGCCGGAAATACGGGATCTCTTCAATTGCAAGGCGTGTCATTTCGGCACGGTCCCTGTAAATCTTTTCGTATTTCCGGATTTGATTTATGGGGCGGATTGCCGTTTGGCATATACCACACTTCATCCAGATGGAACTGCTGGTATGCATATTCACCAAGCATCAGATGCCCGTTGTGGATGGGATCAAATGTTCCCCCCATAATACCGATTCTCATAATCTATACTCCACTCATTAAGGAAGAACGATTTTCTTCTTGTCGTCTTTTCCCTCTTTATAAAGAACGATTTTTCTTCCGATAACCTGTACCACCTGGGAACGTGTACGCTCTGCAAGGATCTCTGCCATTCCACGCAGATCATCTCCACAGTTCTGAAGAACGTGAAGCTTGATCAGTTCTCTTGCTTCAAGCGCCTCTGCCACAGCAGCGGTCAGTTCTGGTGTCAGGCTGGATTTGCCGATCTGGAAGATCGGATCCATGGTCATCGCGAGACCTTTTAAATAAGCTCTCTGTTTGGAAGTCATAAAACTTCTCCTTTCTGAAATTATGTTCTTTTCTAACGGTAATATTCAAACTGAAGACCGTACATACGGATAGTATCGCCTTCCTGAACACCTGCATTTTCAAAGCTGTTCAAGGATACCGGTTTCTTTCAGGAATTTCTGGAAGAAAGCAAATCCCCTTCTCGGAATCCAGATTGGTGTAACCAAGCATCTTTTCGATCTTCGGTCCCTCTACTACAAATACATCGTCTTCTTTTTCCACGGTATATGGAAGATCCATGTGGATGATCTCTTCTTCCGGGAAATATTCCTGTTCAAATACGATCGGCTTGTCATCCAACTTCTGAAGTTCATTATTTACATAGTAAAGAAGATCAGAAAGTCCTTCTCCGGTCACACCGGAAATCGGGAATACCTTGATTCCTTTTGGCTCGAACTCATCTCTCAGTCTCTGGATCGGATCTTCATCTTCGGAATAGATCAGGTCAATCTTATTCGCTGCAATGACCTGTGGACGCATGGAAATTTCTTTGTTATAGGCTTCCAGTTCAGCGTTGATCTTGTAAATGTCTTCAACCGGATCACGTCCTTCGATACCTGCCGCATCCACAACATGGATCATCATCTTGGTACGTTCAACATGACGCAAAAATTCATGTCCAAGTCCGACACCTTCTGATGCTCCTTCAATCAGTCCCGGAATATCTGCAATAACAAATCCCCTTTGCACCTTCCAGATCTACAACTCCAAGGTTCGGGCTGAGTGTTGTGAAATGATAATTTGCAATCTTTGGGCTGCGCATTGGTTACACGGGAAAGGAATGTGGATTTACCAACATTCGGGGAAACCTACAAGCCCAACGTCTGCGATCACCTTAAGTTCCAGATTCACCCAGAGTTCCTGTGCCGGCTGTCCCGGCTGTGCATACTTCGGAACCTGCATCGTCGAGGTTGCAAAATGCATATTTCCAAGACCGCCCTTACCACCTTTTAAAATAATCTGCGGCTGGTTCTCGCCCGACATATCGGCAATGACTTTATTGGTTTCTGCTTCACGGATAACTGTTCCTTCAGGAACTTTTCAGGATCAGATCCTTTGCCATCCTTACCATGACAGCATTTTTGCCGCCTTCCTCTCCGTCCTGTGCTTTATATTTTCGTTTTGTGACGGAAATCTACCAGTGTATTAAGACCTTTGTCCACTTCAAAGATTACATCACCGCCGCGACCGCCGTCTCCCTCCGTCCGGACCGCCATTCGGAACATATAATTCCCTGCGAAAGCTGACGTGACCGTCGCCGCCCTTTTCCGGATCGGATATATATTTTTGCTCTGTCTGCAAACATAATATGTCCTCCTTATTCTTATGACTAAAAACAAGGCTTCAAACCAAAAAGTTTGAAGCCTCTGTTAAATCTGCTTATTCAGCTACTGGATAGATAGAAACCTGTTTTTTGTCTCTTCCTTTTCTCTCGAAGCGAACAACACCGTCAACCAGTGCAAATAATGTATCGTCACCACCGCGACCTACATTGATTCCTGGATGAATCTTTGTTCCGCGCTGTCTGTAAAGGATGTTACCAGCTTTTACAAACTGTCCGTCTGCTCTTTTTGCTCCAAGTCTCTTAGATTCAGAGTCACGACCGTTCTTTGTAGAACCAACTCCTTTTTATGAGCGAAAAACTGAAGGTTTAATTTCATCATGGTTGTTACACCTCCTCGTATGTCAAATCCATATATTCTCTGTAGTTCTCATCTTCTGCAATCTCTTCCAGACCAAGAACCATCGCGTCAAGCAAAAGCTTTGCCTCGCGAGTCGGATTACCTTTAAGTCGATAGTCAATGAGTCCTTCTGGATTCATCGGATACAAGGCTTGTACGGTCATCCGCAAATTTCTCAATGGCATTCAAAGTATTGATCGTAAGTACGGAAACAGCGGCACAGACAATATCCTGTCCTTCTTCACTGAATCCTGCATGACCATGTGCTTTGAAACCTAACATTGATCCTTTGTTTTTCATTTTTATAAATGTTACTCGTATCATATAACCACCAGCTTCTTAAGCGTTGATCTTTTCGATCTTAACTGCTGTATACTGCTGTCTGTGTCCGTTTTTCTTATGGTAACCTGTTTTTCTCTTATATTTGTAAACGATAACTTTTTTAGCTTTTCCGTCACCAATTACAGATGCTTCAACTGTTGCACCTTCTACTACTGGTGTTCCAACTTTAAGCTCGTCACCACTTACTGCGAGAACCTGGTCAAAAGTATAAGACTGTCCGGCTTCCACACCAAGTTTTTCAACTTTAATGATATCGCCTTCGGCAACTTTGTACTGTTTACCACCTG
>VOFH01003697.1_pt1 | contig 49908 bp, 49 predicted proteins | sample 5384091 | NCBI WGS metagenome assembly VOFH01 (sample SAMN12384727, study PRJNA508395) | human gut metagenome | isolation source: healthy gut G | host: Homo sapiens
CCTAACACACCCCCCCGGCATTTCCAGACATGTTCCTGTAATAAAAGTGCTGTTACAGGACATAAAACGTGAAAAGGCTCTCCGGTTCTCCATAATTCCTGCCTTCAAATGGGGAAAAAATACAGCCCGTGAAAAATTGTTCAGGATGAAAGGAAATGGTAACGGAGAACTAACTGAACAACACCGCGGGAATTCAGGAGCAATGAAAAAGACGGTAAAAAAGGATTGCCGATGATGCCCCATCTCTTGAAGGAAAAAATCGGCCTCCACAAACTTCCGCCTTGTAACACAGCAACGGATGATTCTGACAAATTGAGAGAGTGCAGAAGTTGAACATGAACAGTGCATGCAGCCAATGGAACACGGGAAATGGACTGTGGAAGAAACAAGGAAGGGAAAGACGAATGAAAGCGGCGGCAGGAAAAATCATGTCCGCTTCTGAATTGATCATGCTTCACCTTCCATGCCGGGACAAAAAATGAAACAGCCGCCTTCTTCTCCCTTTCCCGCCCCTCAACAGGTGGCATCATTTGCAATCAGTCAACAGGAAATCGGCAGACCGTTCCAAGGACCATGCATGTCCCCCTGCACAGCAGGAGATGAAAATGTGCCAGAGGTTCCTTTCCCGATGCTGATGAAGAAAGCCCCCCTACCCCTTCACACTGTTCTTAGGCTTTAAAAATCGGCCGATCAGATACTTCCGCACAGGTATATCATACCATCTCAAGCACACATAAGCTAATACAATGCTCCCGACGACCACCCAGCGCACCGGAAACGACTCCCAAAAAAGGTAAGCTCCTCATTCTGACCCAGGCATAATACAGGTAAAATGAACGGATAATGGACCATATACAGGGGATAGGAAATGTCTCCCAGGAAATTACAGATACGCGTCGTGTACTTGTCGGTCGTCTTGCCGGAGGCCCCAAGATAGACGAGAAGCGGGAAAAACAGGGCGAAACAGACCGTATCGTACAAACCATTCATCCATAAATTCTCTGCCCCGCCCAGGCGCGGCACGGACAGAAGAACGACGATCGAGAGGCTGCATATCCAAAAGGCGCCCTTCACCCGGGCAGGCTTGAACATGCGGAAAAGGAGCAATCCTGCGGAAAAGGAAAACATCAGCCGCAGGAATCCCGCGGTAAACTCTGTCCCGGTCAGGGAAAATCCTGCACAAATATCACCGTACGGCCCCAGAATGGCAAATGCGGCCAGCCCGCAGCCGGCGGCAAAAACCAGCAACGCAAAAGAGCCTTGGTGGAAAAACTTGTGGATGAACAAGGCATAAAGAACGTTTCCGATATACTCGAAAAACAGGGACCAGCTGGGACCATTCAAGGGGTACATCTCTCCCAACCCCGGACTTCCGTTCCCGGCGTGGCCGGAATCAACAACGCGTTGATGAACGTGGCGATAAACAGAGCCAGAACAGTCACCGTAGACATCCCACACGGAGCAGCCTTGAAAATAAAACATGATCCCCCCGATGACGGCCCCCATCACCACCATCGGATGCAGGCGTATCACCCGGCGCTTGATGAACTTTGATCCCCATCTTCCCCAGCGGTCGTCATAAGCGTAGCCGATCACGAACCCGACAGGATAAAGAAAAATCGACCGCCAGATAACCATGATTGATATTCTGATCCAAATGGCTGGTCGCGTAAGCCTCAAAAAATGTGGAACCATACCACCATGATGGCCGCTACCCCACGCAGCCCGTCGAGAATATGATAATGCGGTTTGTATTGAAGCGTAGCTGTAGAGAGTTGTGTTTCTGACATGAATAAATTCCGGAATCTAAAAGATGGTCGTCTATGAATGGTAGTTGCTACAATGGTCCATATTTTCGGTTTTCCAACGTTACAATATGTATTGTTTAACTTCCCAGATTTTTTTTTCTCATATCATTAATAAATTTCTAAAATATATTCGTTAAACTAATTGAAGTTTTAGGATTTGTACGATTACTAAGAAAAAAAAGAAACAAAAAAAATGAAGGGAAATAAAATTTCAAATAGAAAAGAGTAAAAAGAATAAAGTATTTAACTATCCCCAAACATGAGCACTTTCTGCATCGTAAAATGAATATTTAGAAGAATTTTATTTTTCCGGCATTCTATTTTTTTCTTTTAATTTACTTGCATTTAAAATAATTTTCTTATTATAAGAGCTATTCCATCCCCATATATACTTATATAAACATTTTCTATTTTTCCTGAAGCTATCATATGTAAAATATGAGAATCATTTTCGTCTAAAGAATGGCCAAATATAAAAAGATTTTTTCCTATAGATTCAAAGCTTCTATACGCTTTACTTAGATATGCATTATGAAAAAATTTTAGCTTTCTTTTCTTTACTTGTTCCTTCAGATACAAAAATGGGGAATTTATTACTGTTTAATGCACTTCTAATTTGGTCAATTAATCTTTTACCAGTATTAATCCATGTAAATTTTTTAATCTCGTCATCAGAATCAAATATGTGTAAGGCACCATGTAAAAAATATACACTTGCATTATTTTTTGAATCCCAAACTACATAATCATTAATGTCTTTTATTTTACCAAAACCGTCATTAAAATTTTGTTTTTTACTTGTATCTTCCAAAGAATTCATCATTGTCCAATAAAGTAAAAAAGATCATAATTTAAAGTAAAAATTCTATCAAAATTTGATAAAAAGAACGACAGGATTCATATTCTGTTTGTTTTATCTCACTGGGTAAAATCAGGATGCTTTCTACATATAGTTTGAATTAGTATTTCTTTTAATGATTTTGCATCGTATTGCATCTGATTAATTATTGAGGAATCATCAGTATAGGAAGATAATATTATTGTCGTGTCATTAAGAATTCTGTATGATTTTTTCAAAATCATACGTCTTAAGTAAATTGAATATTTCCCTAAGCCGTATATTATTTTTAAAATCGGCAGTTTCAAATAATTTTTCATAAAGAAAATATCCTTTTTGCACGCAATACTAAATCCATTACCCAGAAGAATATGCTTTCCTTGTCCTTCACATTTTTCTATTGCTTCTTGAAATGTTATAATATTGTCTATCATAAACCATACTGGATGAATTTTCTATAATAAAAACAAACAGAATTCCATACTTAAAATAATTCAAAATAAATCATTGAAAATTTTTACATGATTTCTAATTTGCTTTCTTATTTTTGTTCTAATCTTATTTCTATGAAATTCAATATTTGATGAATGTGCATATGTAATAAAGTTTTTATTTTCAGAATAATATAATTTTGTTCCTCTTTTAAATTTCCTTTTTAGGTAAAACCCAAATGGAACAAGTATATCTTTTAAGAAGATTGGAAGTATACATTTTATCCCCATTAGGATTTTTCCGCGTACAGTATTCTTTAAATCTTATTTTCGCACGATTAACACCTCTTTTCATCTTGAGAAAATATCGATTAAGTGACGATTCTCTAATATAGATATATTTTCCATTAAAGGAAAATCCCAAATAGTTAATCATTTTCCCTTTTCTAAAAGATTCTGGTATATTATACTAGCATGTTTTCTCTTTTTGAATCTCAAGCTTTAATTGAGAAAGTTCTAATTCTATCAAGGTATTGATTTCATCACGGGAAGAATTATAATTTGCAGGAAAAGCAATGAAAATGTCATCACTATATCTTCTATAAATCCCATTTATTTTTTCAATGCACTCTGTAATTTTGCATCAAATTCTAGCAAATATATGTTTGAGAGTATTGCGCTACGGCGGAACCTTGAGGGATTCCATGTGAATATTTATTCACTTTGGTAATAATTCTATTTTTACATAACTCTCTAAATCATCTATTTTCGAAAGCAACTTTATATCCATGTAACTTACGATCATTTATAAATGTTTTGACTGTTGTATTATCAGTTATATTTTCATCTAGAATCTATATAGGAGTACTGACAAAGCGATTTTAATATACTTGATATCTCCTTATTTGAACAATATTTTTTTGATTCTTTATTTAATAAATCAAAAACTTTATCCTTTAATAATGAATGGTCTATATTATCAAAAAAACTTCTTATATCAAAAGTTCCAACTATATAATTTTCTAGAGGTTTAATATAACTGAAAGCTTCTGCTGCTATCTTATAGTTACTTCCTCTATTTTTCTATAAGCACAAACAGTTAGATGAAGACCTTTTTTTCTTATCTCTTCTTCATAAGGAATTTCTAGAATACATGCAAAATTAGAATAAATGCAAGAATCTTGGTGAGATGCATATTTTATAGGACGATTTTTTATTTTTTTATTAAAAATTTTGAATCATTGATAAAAATAATTCCATCTGGACGCTCTTTTTTTAAAGAAAAATATTCTTCTGATTTTAGCTTTTTTATCTTCTCAACAAAGATATTATATCCAAAAAAATGGCCTAAAGCGATGTTTTTGATATATCAGAATTTATAATTTCTGTAGCTTTTTTTAATCCAACAGGAAAATCGCAGTGAATATAAGCTTTTATTTTATGTTGATAATTATTAGAAAGATTCATTATTCAGTCTCTATAGGAGAGGAGTAGCATACAAATTATACTCAGGTCTTCAGGGGAGCCTGTGACATAGATCAAACTCCTCTCCTATAAACAAAACATTCTATGTAAAAGCAAGCTTAAACATAGCCCTGTTATCGAATCTTGCATTAAGCTATAATGAAGTTATGGGTACGATTGATACAGTCATTAGAATGAGCCGCATGAACCGCTTCCATATTCCCATAATGTCTTTGACCGTGATGCTCGCTCCCCATGTTCTGGGATGGTGCAACAATAATCATTGACATCAATAGCATTCGGCCATTCACTGCAATAATAGCCTTCATGGCGTGAGCTTAGTATATCTACTTTTGGAAAAATATTCAACTTTTTTCTCCAATTAATTTTTAATAGAGACCTATATAGTTGATTAACCATTCAGCATAAGACTTTTCCCTTTTACAGCAAATCCGCGGGAGGGAAAGGTAATCCAGCAGGAATTGAACACCTATTTCTCTGTTAAAAAATTAACATTATTCATTATAAACTCATTACTTTGGAAAATTGATATAGAATATGAAGAACTTCCACCTCCTTATCGATGAGTAAGAAGGAGACGACCATTTAACAGTCAAGATCTATTGCTTTTACAAAGAGATATATGTTAGTACATTAAAGCGATTCGGAGGATTTTTCCTTCACACCATCGCCTAGCTGATATTAAATAGCGGGCATGAAACGGTTTTTCTTTTCTGCTCTGGCGCTTTGCGTTTGTTCCGCTGCTCCACTTTCAGCCCAGTCCAGGACGGGGGCTCCCGTTCAGTCCACGGACGATTACAACCAAAGCCAATTCTGGATAATGCCTGCATGGTGCATGAAGTGACCCTCATCACCATGAGAAATACGCCCTCAAGTTTTATTATCTGGAAACGCTGGGACGGGGTTCCTTCCCCGCCGTTCCTTGTGATTCCTAGCGCCTGCGGCGCTTGGGAGCCGCGTGCTTGGGCTTGCGGACGGAGCGCACGGGCTCGTCTTCCAGAAGGGCGGAGTAAGTGTAGTTGAAGCCTTCCAGCTTTTGCGGGCAATGGGCTTGCCGATGAAGTTTTCCACGGCGGTGGCAAAGTCCACTTCATCCGCCGTCATGATCGTGAAGGCGTCCCCCGTGAAAGGCTTCGGCACGGCCCGTACGGCGGTGTATATAGTCTTCCGCGTTTTCCGGAACGGTAGTTGATGACGTGGTAACGCCGCTGATGTCAATGCCGCGCGCGGCCACGTCCGTAGCCACCAAATTTCGTATTTGCCGGCCTTGAATCCCTTGAGCGCCTCCATGCGTTCTTTTCCTTCAGAATGGAAATGATGTCTATCAATTGCACATCTTAAAGTCACTTTTATTTTTAAAAGTCAATCCATCTGTTTTGTAAATTATTTCAATTTGAAATCAGATTTTTATTTTTTAATTTCCTTTAAAATTTTTATTATTCTAAAACATTCGTAAACTATAATAAGATAAGCAAGAATTAATGTTATATATGATATCAAAAGCCCATTAGAAAAGTTTTCCATATTATATTTTATACCATAATAAATTGTTGATAAAACTCCAAATATTCCTGAAATCAAAAATAAATAAATTGTAATTTTGACAATTGAAAGGGGGAGATTATTAAATGAAAAATAAGAGTATTTTTTTTTGATCCAAACAAGGCTTCTTAAGAATAAGATTACAAAATACATCCACATACCAATTCAAAATATTCATATCCAGTTAAAGGAGATTCAGGATAATTCATAATATGGATGATTAATTTTATAAAAAAAGAAAATATTATTAATTAATTTCGGAATTATATAGAATAGCCTTGTGACACCGTTTTTCTTTTCCAATAATAGGATTCAAATGATAAATGCAAAAAGTTTAATATGCTTGTTCAATGATCCGCCACGAAGAATCCAGATAAATCATGCAACACAAGACTAGATTAGATAATTCCGTTTAGTATTAAATAAATAGTCGAATATATGAGTCCTGAACAAGACATTCCTAAAAAGAAAGAACTGTACTTGTTTCAATCGTCTAAGAGACATGTTTGCTCGAATAGCAATTACAAGGTAAATTTCATCTGATTCCAATGTCTATTTATTTTGCAAAGAATGTATACAAGGATAGACGTAGAGACCATCAATAATAAAGTGTATAAAGAACTTAAGAATATAGCAACCACAGGACACTTGCCAGATTGGTATAAAGCTAATAGAATGAGTACACATAAAACAATAAGAAATAATGAGCCTATGATTTCAGCGCTAATTTTATATTTTTTAACTATATTCTGAATTTCTTTCTTTCTATAAAATTTATTTTCTTTTTTTTTTTGAATTTAGCAGACATATAAAAATGATGAAACAATAGCCCATAATATATCAGACATACCTCTTAAATTTTCAATTTAATGCAGGCCATGGCCTAGATGGTGAGGGAGGAGGAAGTGTTGGAATAGATAAACGCTCTGCAGCACCTACGGAAACCCAATCGATGTCATCTGCAGGTTTTCCCTCTATAATATTAGTAGTAACTTGAAATCCAATATCGACAACAGCAGAAATTGCTACAGACACTAAACGATCAACAAATAAACCATTTCTATCAATACTGCCTACAGAATTATTTCCGACGAACCCATAAAGATTCCATCCCCCTTCTTCAGCGATGGGATCCTGTTGATCCACCTGCCGTCTGCGGGATTGTAATAGCGGTAATTGTAATAGATCAGGGAGAGTTCCGCGTCGTTCATCTCGCTGGACCACTGCACGGGCTGGACAAGGTCTCCCGTGGAAGCAACCTGTCCATGGGAGAGTAGTCGTAAGCCGCCGCAACAGTTCCCTGCCCATCGAACACCTCCGTCACATTCTTGTTGAAGTCCCATCCATAGCAGTAAAGAGAGGCATCCTGCACCAGAGCGAGCGGGCGGGTGGCAATCGGTTCCAGGATCCCACAACAGTGTCCGAAGCACGTTTCGGCTATTGAGCATGTCCAGCGCGGCTATTTGCAAATAGCCGCGGTACAGGTAGCGTGCATGGCTGGCGACCGTTCCGTTGACGGTTACTTTTTTCATGCAGCGGCGGCCCTTGGTAGTCGTAGCCGCTTTTTTCATTTTGACTTCAAAACATCATTAATTATATAATAGATATGTTGATATGTAGTTGCATTAAATGCACCTTTACTTAATCTCATATCGGATGCTTCTTCCTGTGTGATCCATTGTTTTACAGCAAGAATTTGATCAATATTATAGGATAAAAAAACCTCATAGATCCTATTTAACAAATATCCTTTGTCATTCTGAGTCAGTACATGTTCGAACTCTGCATCATTGTCAAATTTATCTGCCATACAATACAAGACAAAATCTATGGCTGTTCCAACATTAATTTTATGATCTAAAACCATCCATAACAACATTTTATTAAAGAAGGTAGGAAATAAGAAAACCCTTTGGCTGTTGCAAAAAATAAATAATCTCCGTAATCATACCAAAATTTGCAATCAACCTCTATCCAGCTTAATCCCAATAAAGGCCGGGCATAATTATAGACTTCATCATCAGAATTAATAAGCAGATCATGCAAACTATTGCTGGGAAAGGGAGGAGAATAAACAGGAAACAAATCGTATAATTCTCTAATTTTCTCTTTATAAAATTCTCTTCCATAATTTAATTATAATTAAACTAGTTGATTTATTTTAGTAATACATTCATCATACTTACTTTTACAATTTTGGGCACCTTCAAACCAGCCTTCTCTTTGCTTTTGATGTCCGGCGTCACCTCCTTGATAGCACTCATCATCATAGGCCTTACGTGCCTCCGCGAACCTTTTCATTTTTTCATATCGATCATTAAAAATGTTACACTCATCTTGAGTAGGACATTCAGGAATTATCATTTTTTTACAGGAACTTCCCCTAGCCTCTTTTTTTTGCTTCGGTTTTTCGCGATATAATTCTGCACACCTTTTATTCTTTTTTACTTCTTTCAGCAGCAATTGCTGTTCCTGCTGCTCTGGCTGCTGCCTTTGCTGCAGCTTCTGCCGCTTGCCGGGCAGCCAATGCGGCTCCGCCTCTGTTTGCAGCGACGACCAAGCTGTCCCTAATATATCCGTTTCAAGAATACTATTACTCCCCGACGAACCCATACAAATTCCAACCTCCTTCTTCCGCGATGGGATCACGATTGATCCACCTGCCGTCTGCAGGATTGTAATAACGGTAGTTGTAGTAGACCAGGGCCAATTCATGGTCGTTCATCTCGCTGCTCCACTGCACCGGCTGGACAAGGTTGCCCGTACCAGTTACAGTCCCATAGGGAGAGTAGTCATAAGTTGCCGCAACAGCTCCCTCTCCAGCGAACACCTCCGTGACGTCCTTGTTAAAGTCCATTCCATAGCAGTAAAGGGCATTTTCCTGCACCAGGGCCAGGGGACGCGTTGCCACCGGTTCCAGTGGATCCCACAACAGTGTCCGGTGCACATTCTTGCTATTGAGCATATCCAATGCCGCTATTTGCAAATAGCCACGGTACAGGTAGCGCTCATGGCTGGCGACCGTCCCGTTAACCGTCACTTTCTTCATGTAGCGGCGTCCCTGGTAGTCGTAGCCGCATTCCACTACTATGTTTCCGTCCCGGCTGGTGAAGCTCACCGCCCGGTTGGCCGCATTGTACACGACCGTCCAAATACCCGTTGAGGTTTTGATGAGAGTCTGGTTGCCCGAGGCGTCGTACGTCGGCACAAAGGCGTTTCCCCCGCTTTCTTCAATGCGGGTGTACTGGTTGAGGTTGTTGGCCGTGTAGGTGAGTTCCTCGGCTATTTCCTGCGCCGTCTTGCGGTTTCCGATGTTGTCGTAGCTGTAACCGTAGGGGGCGGTGCCCAAGGTAGCCCCAGTGAGTTCGTTTCTGCCGTTGTAGCTGAAGCTGTCAGTACGAGTTGCTTCGGTTCCCCGCTGCTGGGTGCGGGCAGTCGGGCGTCCCAATGCGTCGTAGCTCTGGCTGCGGGAGACCAGCACGGTTTCCCCAGACGGCAGCTTATGGCCACTGCCAGGTCACGCCGCTGTTCGTAAGAAAGTTCCCTGACGATGCCGTTGGGCATCGCGAGGCTGGAGAGCAGGCTGCTTCCCGCCAGATAACCGTAGGCAAATGTCTGTTCTTCTCCCCGTGCATGATTCCGGCGCTGGCCAGCCGTCCGTCGTCTGCGTAGCCCTGGCTGACTTCCTGGAGGACGTTCGTTCCTGCTTTAAAGGTATAGCCGGAGGATCGACCGTAAGTGTCGTAGCTTTCCTGGAGCTGGTAGGAGACTCCTCTATCGTGATGCTATCGGTGTCCGGTTCGTTGTAGGGGTGTAAGTAATGGTGCGCGTACCGGAAGCGTCCGTGACCCAGGTCAGCCGGTTGAGGTAGTTGTAGGCGTACTGGATGCCGGGCGTGGAGTCGCTGTAGGAGACGGGTTGTTGACTCCTTTTTTCAGGTTGTAGCCCCAAGTGGTAACCACACCCCGCGCGTCCGTGAGCGTGGATCTGAGGTTCAGGGCATTGTAGGCGGTGTCTTCATGGGTGCCGTCCGCCCAGGTTTTGCGGATGAGCAGGCCCGTGGCGTCATCGTAGCTCCACGTAGTGACGTCCCCGTCCGTGCGTCCCGTGGGGTCGGCGGTGATGTCGCCCGCGTCCTCCCGGAACGTGGTGAGGCTGGTCATCCTGTCCGCTTCATCATAGCCGAAGAGAGCCGGCTGAATGGCAGTTCCCCATTCTGCGGTCTTGCGGCCCTGAGATCGTAGCTGTAGCACATCGTGTTCCCAAGCGCGTTGGTGACCACGGAAGGCTGGTCGAAATAAGGACCGTAGGCGGTAGAAGTCGTGTTGCCCGCCGCGTCCGTGACCGAGACAGTACGCCCGGCGATGTCGGTCTTCGTCGTGGTCGTGTTGCCCCGGCCGTCGGTGCTGGCGTAGATGATGCCGGTTTCCGCATAGGAGCGGGTCTGCGTGGAAGTAATACCCGCGTGGTCCGTTTGCGACGTGGTGAACCCGTCGATGACTGTAGCGGTGGACGTAACATTGGAAGTGGGGATGCTGTTTTTTGTGTCCGCAGGGCGCCTATTCCGTATTCGCTCCATTGCGTGGATATATTTCCTCTGGGATCGATGGAAATGACTTTGCTTTCCAGCGTGAGCGAGAGGGAGGAAACCAGCGTCTTCTGCGTTTCGCCATAGATAGTCCCCTGGCCGTTGTTCCTGGTCGCCGTGACGACGCGATAGACACCATCTTCTACCTGTTCCACGCCGTAGCTCCACGTAGTGATGCGCGAGTTGGATACGGTGGCCGGATCGGCCAGCTTCCAGGTTTCTTTCGTCCTGTTGCCGAAGGCGTCGTATTCCCACAGGGTCGGGGCCATCGTCGTGGCGGTGTTGCCCGCATCCGTCTGTGTTTGGTGGGCTGTCCCTTGGCGTTGTAGGTGTTTCTCGTGTAAATGGCTCTGCCGACGGTGTTGGGGACGCCCGTGCGCAGGGTTTCCCCGATTCCATTGGACAATGCTGCGCTGCAGTTCGGTTTCCGTTTCACCGGACACGGCTTTGTGAAGGTCCGCACACCGTCATTGGCCAAGTCAATGGAGTAAGCCAGATGCCGCTGTCCCGTACCGGATTCTTCCAGGACCGTTCCGTCCGGTGCATGGCGCGTGATGAATGTGGCTCCCGAGGGAACGGTTTGCGTCGTCGTCAAACCGTCCTGGCTGTAGGCGTAGGTAGTGATCCGCCCAGGACGTCGGTGGTGGTTGTTGTGCGGCCGAGAAGGTTATACAATGAGCTTTTTTGGTCGTCATGCCCCCCGTATCCCGGAAAGCGTGGAGAGATGCGTCCCGCCGCATCCCGGGTGTAGGTGGTGATGGTTTCCGGCGTAATGACGGTTTCCCCGTCCATCACCGCCGAGCGAGTGGTTTCCACCAGTTGGCGCGCCGTGTCGTACGTAGTCGGTCCTTACGCCGTTTTCATCAATGTTCCACAGCAGGCGTCCGTCGCACATCACCCGCGCTGCGTCACCCGGCCGTTGCCCCCGTTCGCTTCACCCATCGGTTCTGCGTGTCGAATTCGTAAGAGGAGCTGTCTGTGATGACCCATTCCCCGCTACTGAGCAGAACGTGGCTTTCCTCCCTGACGCGCTGCCTTCCGCCGTGATCCACGTTGTGGTGCGCGTGCTCTGTCCCGGTACGGCTTCCCCGTTGACGCGCGTTTCCACCGTTTCCGTGTAGAGGGCTCCGTGTTCCGTCGTAGCCGCGTAGTCGTGCCAGGTTTGCACGCCGTTGACTTCCCGGGTCATCCGGGTGCGTCCGCGGGCGTAGACGTCGGGAGCCCCGGCCAGCCATTGTTCCGTAGCCGTCAGGCGCGTGCCCGTGACGCCCAGCCCCGTGACCCCTTTTCCGTCCTTTTGACGTGGTTGGCCGTCGTGTACTTGCAGGTGGTGGTCGTCAGCGTCTTGATGTGCCCTTCCAGCGGAAGCAGGTCCACTGTTTCCGAGGCCGGTTCGTCGTTGAAGTCGGCTTCTCCCGAAGACGCATAGGTGTAGCGCGTGATGCGCCTGCCGCTTTCCGCCCACGGTTCGTCGCGGGTAAGAAGGCGGCCGTAGAAGTCATAGGCGTAGTGGATCTGGCTGCCGTTCGGAGCGGTCTCTGTTTTGAGCCTCCCGCACTGGTCGTAGGCGTATTGCGTAGTTTGCGCCTCCGGACTTTGGTAGCCTTCCACTTGGAGTGAGCAACAGGTCCCTACGTCCGTGGTTGGTAGATGGCGCAGGTGCGCGCCGCTATGATGCCCCCCTTTTGAAACTTCCGTCACCAGTTGCAGACCGAGTCTTCCGCTTCCACCTCCGTGCGCGTGCGGATGGTTGTAGTCGCGTTTCCCCCGTTCCTTCCGCATGTTCCAGGCCAGGCCGTTTTTCCACCACGTGACGGCATAGGGCTGCCTCTGGCTGGCGTTTGTTCCGTGATGAATTGGCCGTCCGTGGAAAGGAGAGGACAAAGTTTGAAGGGAACGCCCGTAACGGTATAAAATCCTGTTGTCCGTTCCGGTGATTTGCCCCGGCGTAGAGCGCGATGGTGGTAGCCCGTAGCCGTGACATCTTCCACGTTGAGCAGGCCGTCCCACAGATTCCAGATTTGCCTGATGGAGCTGTCCTGGGCATGCCTGACGTCCAGATAAGTGGCGGCATTGAGATGACCTGCCTGTCCGCCGTGGTGTAGGGAGAGAAGCGTTCCTGTTTCCGCCGAGAAGAGATACTGGCTGCCGTCTTCCACCACCCAGCGCAAGCAGGATTGTCCTTCCACCGTGGCCAGCGCCGCACGCCTGCCGCCCGACGTGCCCAACCCTGATGGGCAGCACGACCTGTTGGTAGCAGCGCATCGCAATCACCCGGTCTCCCTGGATCAGATTAAACCGCACTCCGGGCACAATGCCTCCTTCCGGAACGTCCAGACGGTCACGTTCAAGGGATGGTTTAAGCCAGAGACGACGGGTTTTCCAGGCCCTGCACACTTTCCTCACCCCTCAGTTCCACCCGGCCCGCAGGAAGGCCTCCCAGTCCCCTGAATGTCCCGGAAGTTGCACGATTCAGTACATCAGCGTGGCCGTGCTTTCCGCCGTCACGCTGCACCCTGCCGAGGAATAATCTCCCAAACTGTTTTCTTTCACACCCGCCGCGGATCCCGACCGGGCCAGCGATTTGGGAAGGCGGCGTTCCGCCGCTATGGTCGCACGTGTCCCCCTGCACGGGCATGGATCGGGTTTCTTTGGCCGCCTGAAGTTCCGTCGGCACCACGTCGATGCTGTAGTTGCAGATGGAGACGTTGGCGCTTTCAGGCTTGTAGTCGATGTATGGTCTGGTTGACTCCCAGCCAAGATGCGGAAGGCAGCTGCGCCCCGCCGGTGCCCGTGGTATTTGTGGCCGGCCCTGCTCGCCTCCGTCTGCGAGTTTTTCTTCAGGTCCACCTGCGCCACCACCTTGCCGCCGGAGTCCTTCACCTCCAGGCTCCCCCAGTCGTCCACCCCCCAGGAAGAGCGAGCAGGTGCCGTAAAGTTTTTGCCATCGGCTCCTTCCGGAATGGTGAAAGTGCCGCAGGTGTCGTACCCGTCCGCCGAGGTGCGCTGGGAGGACTTACTTTATGGTTGTCTTTTCGTGGATTGGTTCAAACGGCAGCGGATCGGGCCCCTGGGGCACCGGATGACCGCACACCGCGAATAGAGCCGGACTGTTTTTGCACCGGAACCAAAGTACCACTTGCGGTAAACAGAACGGAAGAATGATGGCCGGAGGAAAACGATGGGGTGTGTTCATAAGGTATTAAGGTGTTGGGATTAATAATGAAATGAGAGGAGGGCAGTTCTCTATGATCATTTCCCCAGTAGTATTATTCAGATCCAGTGTCAATAAAGTTTATTTGAAAATTTTCTGTTTGCTTATGAAATCATGGTGAATATTTTCCATCAAAAAATAAGTATATCATTTTTATGATCAGCTTCTCCATGCCATGGACATAAATATTTTCTATTTGTTAGAAAAAGATACGCAGGGAATGATTTCTTGTTTATGTCAGTTAAATTTTTATGAAATTCAGATGAGAAAGGTTTCCCGTTTCCGTAGACCCCGTACCATTCCGCCATGCCCGTATTCCGGCGCGCATTCTGAGAGATTTGTCCACTTCTATCGACAGAAAGAATTTCCTGTGCTCCTACACCAGCACGAAACATGGTTGAAAAGCTATCCTTTGGAGGGATACCACGTGAGTGGTCCTTCCCTGTATTCCGCGCCACTTGTACCAAGTATGTCGTCCTGTCGGCGTCACGGGAGCGGTCTCCCTGGTGATGCCCCGCCATCGGGAAATGGTTGCCTTGCTGGAGCACCGTACAGAATTCCTGTGGTGGTGGGACGGATCGCCGACCCCTATGACGTCGTGATGGATTGTATGGGAGCCCTCAGTCATGTTCCCGGCCGCTGCAAATGTGTGGAACTGAACTAGTCAGCATGCAACATTATGAGATATGCACATAGCCCATGTGAATGATGGATGCCGACAAAATCAAGCAGATTGAAACCTGCCTGGGAACCGGAGAAAGCTTTTTCCAGGTGCTTACCGGAGCGGACAAGCATCAGGAATGTGACCAAGCATCAATGCTTGAAAAATGATTAAAACCCTCGAATTTGCCAGATTGTTGAAACTGGACGAAAGGGTTACGAACGGAGTTTGCAGCAATAAATCACTGAAAGGGGCGATGGTCTCATGTGAGACATCAAAATATACTCCCTTAAGCGGCTTCAGAGCATTGATGTGGTATATCTTCAATTGACGCGCTCCACCTCCAGGCAGGCGGGCAACAGCCGCGAATGGGCGTTCCGGCAAATTTTCCTTCCCTCGGCTACTTGGCTGATATTAAATAACGGCATATGAAACGGTTTTTCTTTTCTGCTCTGGCGCTTTGCGTTTGTTCCGCTGCTCCACTTTCAGCCCAGTCCAGGACGGGAGCTCCTACTCAATCCACGGACGATTACAACCAGAGCCAGTTCTGGATCGGCAATTTTCCGGAGGGGCAGTATGTGGTGCATCTCAGCCGCATTGTGGCCGTGGCCCAGCACAGGTACATTCTGGACAATGCGTGCATGGTGCATGAGGTGACCCTCATCACCATGGGAAATACGCCCACCAAGTTTTATTATCTGGAAACGCTGGGACAGGGGTCGGGAATCAACGCCATCAAGAATGTGACCGAACGGGCGAAGGAACTCGGTTCCGGCGCCGTCAACCGGGCGACCGGAGGAGGCATCGACCCGGATACGACCGTCGTCAAGGCGTACCCGAATACGAATACCGTCGAGTTCCGCGTGGCTACGCTGGAACAGCTCAACAAAATGTACGCCTCCCTCCTGAAAGCGTGGCAGGACGGAAAGGGGAGGACTTTCAAGCCGTAAAGGTGGAAAGAAAGACTGAATACTAAAGATTAAAGACTAAAGTTGTTGAGGTCCAGGGACGGAATGTCCGGGCACTCGCTTTTTGGTCTTTGATCTTTTGTCTTCCGTATTTGAGACCTCGACCTCAAATATATTTCCGCTCTATCATGTGGGCCTTCAAGGGGTCCGCGGCAAAGAGGTGGGTGAGGCCGATGGCCAGGGCATCCGCGGCATCGGATTCCGGCGTTTCCCGGAGTTCCAGCAGGGCGCGTACCATGAAGGCGACTTGCGCCTTTTGCGCCCCGCCCCGCCCCACGACGGAGAGTTTGACGCTTTTGGGGGAGTATTCCATGATGCGTAGTCCGGCTTCCGCCGCGGCAATGACCACGGCCGCCTTGGCCGCTCCCATCGTGATGGCGGTCTGGTGGGACTGGACGTAGATGATGCGTTCCACCGCCATTTCATCCGGCTCCCATTTGTCAATGAGGTTGCCCAGATGCTGCTTGATGGCCAGCAGGCAGCCGGACTGGGACACGGTCCGGGGAATGGACAGCGTGCCGTAGTCCAGGGCATGCGCCCGTCGGTGGTCGCCTTCCACCACGGCGTATCCCGTATTGCGGATGGCTGGGTCTATGGCAAGAATACGCATGGGACAGGGTTCCTTCCCCGCCGTTCCTTGTGATTCCTAGCGCCTGCGGCGCTTGGGAGCCGCGTGCTTGGGCTTGCGGACGGAGCGCACGGGCTCGTCTTCCAGAAGGGCGGAGTAAGTGTAGTTGAAGCCTTCCAGCTTTTTGCGGGCAATGGGCTTGCCGATGAAGTTTTCCACGGCGGCGGCAAAGTCCACTTCATCCGCCGTCATGATCGTGAAGGCGTCCCCCGTGGCTTCGGCACGGCCCGTACGGCCGATGCGGTGTACGTAGTCTTCCGCGTTTTCCGGAACGCGGTAGTTGATGACGTGGGTAACGCCGCTGATGTCAATCCGCGCGCGGCCACGTCCGTAGCCACCAGAATTTCGTATTTGCCGGCCTTGAATCCCTTTGAGCGCCTCCATGCGTTCCTTTTGAGGAATATCGGAGTGCATGACTGCCACTTCGCCGCGGTAGCCGTGCTGCTTGAGCATGCCGCACACGGCGTCCGCCTCCTTGCGGGTGCGGGTGAAGATCATGACGGAGTGGAAGTCCGTTCCCTTGAGCAGGGCCAGCAGCAGTTCGTCGCGCTGGTCCAGGGCCACCGGATAGATGGCGTGGTTGATGGTGGCGGCCACTTCCCGGCGGGCGATGGTCACTTCCGCGGGGTCCGTCAGGCACCATTTGGCAAATCCGGCAATGACCGGAGGCATGGTGGCGGAGAAGAAGAGCGTCTGCCTGCCCTCCCACGGGCACAGGTTGACGATTTTACGGACGATGGGCAGGAAGCCCATGTCCAGCATGCGGTCCACTTCATCCAGCACCAGCGCCTTGATCTCTCCGAAGCGCATCGTGCCGCGGTAGAAGTGGTCCACCAGGCGGCCGGGCGTGGCGACGACGATGTCCGCGCCCTTGTTCAGCTCTTCCGTCTGCTTGCCGTAGCCCAGGCCGCCGTACAACAGGGCCACTTTCAGCCCGGTGAATTCGCCGTATTCGGCAAAGGCTTCCGCCACCTGGTCCGCCAGCTCGCGGGTGGGTTCCAGCACCAGTATCTGGGGCTTGCCCATCGGCTGTATTTTGGTCAGCAGCGGCAGGGCGAAGGCCGCGGTCTTGCCCGTTCCCGTCTGGGACGCTCCGATCAGGTCCCTGCCCTCCAGGATGATGGGGATGGCCTGCTCCTGAATGGGGGTGGGATGTTCATAACCGCATTTTTCCACCGCCTTCAAGACGGGTTCCGATAGGCCTAATTCTGAAAATAACATTGATTTTGTATGTTTGATAAACGCAAGACCCCCAACGCGGCGCCGGACGGCGAGGCAGGCGGGGTCAGGAAATAAACGGATTGGTCAGCAATTCGTTTTTCACGGTGGTGTACGGTCCGTGGCCCGGGAAGATCATGGTGGTGGCCGGCTGGTTGAGCACTTTTGTTTCTATGCCCTTCTTCAGCAGGCGCAGATTGCCGCCGGGAAGGTCCGTCCTGCCGATGGAACCGGCAAAGATGACGTCCCCGGTGAACATGATCCCCTCGTCCGGAAGATCGTACACGATGCTGTCCGCAGAATGGCCGGGCACCTGGTGCAGGTGCCAGAGCAAACCGCCCCAGTTGGCCGTATGGATGTCGGACGTGAGCACTTCATCCACCACGAAGGGCTGGACGTTGAGGGGGAGCCCCCACGCGTCGCGGGCCATTTTTTCAAGTGTCAGGTTCTCATTGTACGGCTGGCCGGCATGAATGCGGCAGTCGAAAATCTGGCGCATCCGGCAGGCATCCTCCACATGGTCAAAGTGCTGATGGGTAATCAGCAAGTCCGTGATGATGATATCGGGTTTTTTGGAGTAAATCCAATCCGCGAATCCGGAGGGAGCGTCCACCGCCACGTAAGTGTTATCCTTTGTCTTGAAAAGATAACCATTACAGGAAGCTACTCCGCCCGTATAAACACGAATCCGATCCATGGGGAGGGATTGTAATGGAATCGGCGTGAATATCCAGTACAAAGACAGGACATGCAACCCGCTTTATGTCATTTTTGTAAAGCCGCTCTGCATCAGGCTCCACGGGATGACGCACCCGGCTTCCATGGGCACCACCTTCTGCCCGTATCCTTCATAAGCGTCCGGCACCAGCATTTCCCGCCTTTCCAGGCGCACCGTCTTGGCGGGCGGCGTGAGTCCGTACAGCGCGCACGCGTGGCCGGAAACAAATCCCTGCAGGCGGTCCAGCGCATCGTGTTCTTCAAACAGGGCGGCCAGGCGCGGCAGGGCGATGGGCGCGGTAAACACGCCGGCGGCGCAGCCGCAGGCTTCCTTGGCATGGACGGGATGAGGCGCCGAGTCACTGCCGAACATGAGGCGGGGATGGCCGGACAGGGCGGCTTTCAGCAGCGCTTCCCGGTCTTCCGGCCTTTTCGCGATGGGCTTGCAGAACAGGTGGGGGCGCAGCATGCCGCCCGCCACGTCGTCCAGCGTGATGAGGAGATGCTGAAGGGTGACGGTGGCCGCCAGGTTTTCAAATTCGTCCAGCAGCCGGACGGCGGCGGCCGTGGTGATATGCTCCATGCAAATAGTCAGCCGGGGAAATTGTTCCGCAAGATTCCGGTAGATGTCCAGGAATTCCGCTTCCCGGTCCATCACGAATCCGTGGGTTTCACCGTGTACCAGCAGGGGAATGCCCATTTCCTGCATCATGGCCATGGTGGCTTCCGCGTCCTTCATGGCCTTCACGCCGCCTTCGCTGTTCGTGGTGGCCCCCGCCGGATAAAGCTTGATTCCGAAGACCAGGTCCCTGAGCCGCTCCAGCTCCTTTTCCGTGTAGGAGCGGAAGAACGCCGTCATGTAAGGCTTGAATACATCGCCGCCGCAGGCGTCCATAATGCGGCCGCGGTAGGCCTGCACCGCCTCCGCATCCGCCACGGGGGGAACCAGGTTGGGCATGACGACCGCCCCGGCGAAAGAGGCTGAACTCAGCGGGGCGACCAGTTTCAGCATGTCGCCGTCCCTCAAGTGAAGATGCATGTCCAGCGGAGAGTGCAGTTCCAGAATCATGGGGGCATCATGCCGGAAGCAACTCTCGAAATCAAGCATGGTCCCCCGCCCGCGGGAAGGAAGCGGCAGGAAACGGTATTTCCGCAGAGAAATTCAGGAACGGCCGGTACCTTTCCTTTCCCATAAAATCAGGAGCAGCTGTCGCAGGAGCACTCCATACCGAACATGCCGAAACGCGGCAGCCGGGCACAAAAAAACCGCCCGGAGGCGGTTGTTTCTGCAAGGCAAGGTGGCGAAGCGGACGGGGCTCGAACCCGCGACCTCCAGCGTGACAGGCTGGCGCTCTAACCGAACTGAGCTACCGCTCCATAACCTTGACTGCCGTCCCCTGCCTTGCGGCGAGGACGTGAGGTTTATATACGCCCGAAAAGATTCTGACAAGAAAAAAGTTTATTTTTGCAACCGGAAACGGACGCCGGTGTTTATCATTAAAGATATTATCGTTTTAACTCTCTATTTATTTCAAAACGATAACAACTTCCCTGCATTATTTATTTTAGTTTGACAACTATTCACACCATTTGACATAACATCCGCATGATCCAACCTGCCGTAGATATTACCACCTCCGTCCACAAGTTTGAAACCATTCTCTACCAGTTTAAACGGGATAACCTGAATGAAGTGGACGAGAACCACTACCAGAAAATCATGGCGCTCTCCGTCCGCCAGATGAACGCTCTTGGCGCCCTCAACAGGCTGATGACCAACCGCCATGAGGGCATTCCTCTGAAGACGCTGGCCCACCACCTCCGCATGAGCGTCCCCTCCACGTCCCTGCTGGTGGACAGCATGGTGAAGAAGGGTCTGTTTGACCGCAAAGAGAACCCGCGAGACAGGCGTTCCCTCTGCATCCGCCTTTCCGAGGAGGGAGAATCCAGATTCCAAATGCTTTACAACGGCATGAAGAAGCGTCTGGATTCCCTGTTCGGCATCCTTTCCGAGCAGGACCAGGAAGATTTCTGCCGCATTGTGGACACCCTTTACAACCACGTCTATACCAAATAATACCATATGAACATACATACTCATGAACGGAAGATTCCGCTCCGCCTGCTGGCCGGTTCCGGCCTGCTTTTCAGCCTCATGATGCCGGGCTACTCCCAGGGAATGCCGGGGGCCCCCGCCAAGCCCAGCACCGTGCTCGTCCAGAAGGCCAGCACGATCGACAGCGCAGTAAACAAGAAGTACATAGGCCAGGTGGAATCCATCGACCGCGTCACCGTGCAGCCCCGCGTTTCCGGCAACATTGTGGCCACCAGGTTCCGGGAAGGGAACGTGGGACAGGGCGACCTCCTTTTGAAATAGAAGACACGCGCTACAAGGCTGCCGTGGAGGAGGCGGAAGCCAAGAAGGCGCAGCTGGAAGCCAAGCTTCTCTATGCCAGGAACAGCTTTGAACGCTACAACAAGCTGCTCGCCTCCAAATCCGTCTCCATGGACACGGTGGAAAACGCCAAAAGCACCATGCACGCGCTGGAAGCGGAAATACAGTCCGCGGACGCCTCCATCATCGTGGCGAAGGATGATCTGAATTATACCAGAATCACGGCCCCCATCACGGGCCGCACCGGGAGGGTCACGTTTTCCACGGGCAACTACATCACCCCACTTCCGGCTCCCTGGTGACCATCACGGGCATTGAAGAGGTGTATGTAAAGTTTCCCATCAGCGAACGCGACTTCCTTTCCCTGTTCGGCACCCAGGACAACATGAAGAAGGAGGCCGTCGTCACCCTGACCCTGGCCAACGGCAAGGCTTACGCCCATCCGGGCAAGGTGTTCATGACGGACAACACCGTCCAGACCACCACGGACACGCTGAACGTCTGGGCCAAATTCCCCAACCAGGAGGACGTGCTGACGCCCGGCGGCGTGGTGACCGTCAATCTCTCCAAGAAAAATGTGGACCGCTTCCCGGCCGCAAACATCTCCTCCGTCATGCATGACGCCTACAAGAGCTATGTTTACGTCGTGAACGACCAGGGCGTGGTGGAACGCCGGGACGTCACGCTGGGCAACACGGTCAACAACGAGCAATGTTTCAGCTCCGGCGTCAAGGAAGGGGAAGTCATCGTCATCGACGGCATGCACAAGGTGCGTCCAGGCGCCAAGGTGAACCCCGTATATTCCACTCAAAACTGATGTTTCCATGATTGCGGACCTGTTTATCAAACGTCCCAAATTCGCCATCGTCATCGCCATCCTGATGGTGCTGGCCGGGTTGCTTTGCCTGGAAAAGCTGCCCGTGGCGGAATATCCGGAAATCGCCCCCACCAGCATCAACGTGCAGGCCACCTATACGGGGGCCAGCGCCCAGGTGGTGATGGAGACCCTGGCCTCCCCCATTGAGGAAGAACTCAACGGCCTGGAAAACCTGATCTACTTCTCCTCCAAGTCGGACAACACCGGCGGCTATTCCCTGTCCCTGACGTTCAAGAGCGGCACGGACTCGGACATCAACATGGTGAACGTCCAGAACGCGCTCAAGCGGGTGGAATACAAGCTGCCCAAGGAAGTGACGGACCAGGGCATCAAGATCAGGAAGCGTTCCTCGGACATCCTGGGCTTCTTCGCCTTCCGCTCCACCAACATGAGCTCCTTGGAGCTGAACAACTTCGTCAAATCCAGGGTGAAGGACGAGATCGCCCGCGTGCCGGGCATTTCCGCCATCAACCTGATGCCGGAAAAAAAACTACAGCATGCGCATCTGGCTGGACGCCCTGCGCATGTCCGCCCTGAACATCACGCCGGATGACGTCTCCAACGCCATCAAGGCGCAGAACGTCCAGGCCGCCGCCGGTTCCATCGGTTCCGAAGGGGAAAACAACTTCATCCAGTACAAGGTGAACGTCACCGGCCGCCTGAAGACGGTGGAGGAATTCAGCAAGATCATCGTCCGCACGGGCCAGGACGGGCACGTCACCCGTCTGGACGACATCGCCAGAATCGAACTGGGCGCGGAAACCTACTCGGGCAGCAGCCGCAACAACGGGGAGGACTCCGTGAACATGGCCGTATACCGCCTGGACGACGCCAACGCCATGGAAGCCATGACCGGGGTGAAGGACGCCCTGCAGGAGCTTTCCAAGCGCTTCCCTCCCGGCGTTTCCTATGAGGTGAGCTACGACCCCACGCAGTACATTTCCGCCACCATGGCGGAAATCGTGGAAACACTCATCATCGCCCTCATCCTGGTGGTGGGCATCACCTACCTGTTCCTGCAGGACTGGCGCGCCACCCTCATTCCGGCCCTGGCCATTCCCGTCTCCCTGATCGGCACATTCGCCATCCTGTACCCGCTGGGTTTCTCCATCAACGTGCTGACCATGTTCGGCCTGATTCTGGTGATCGGCTCCCTGGTGGACGACGGGATCATCGTGGTGGAAAACACCATGCGCATTCTGGAGACGGAGGACCTGACCCCGGAAGAGGCCACCAAAAAGAGCATGCACCAGATTACGGGCGCCATCATCGCCACTACGCTGGTGACGGTGGCCATTTACGTCCCCATCGCCTTCTTCGGCGGCATGGTGGGCAACATCTACATGCAGTTCTCCGTAACCATGTGCGTGGCTCTCTGCCTTTCCGCCGTAAACTCCCTGACGCTCAGCCCCGCCCTGTGCGTGTTGCTGCTGAAGAACAGGAAGGAGAAGAAGCAGAAAAGGTTCAGCCTCTTCCGGCCCTTCAACGCCTCCCTGGAATGGGCGCGCCGGAGCTACATCAAGTGCGCCGGCGTCATGGTGCGCCGCGCGTGGCTCACCCTGATTCTCCTGGCCGCGGTCTTCGCCGCCAACTGGAAACTGTTTGAAACCGTTCCCAAATCCTTCCTGCCCAAGGAAGACAAGGGCACCGTCTTTTGCGACATCCAGCTTGCGCCCGGCGCCACCCTGGGCCGTACGGAACAGGCCCTGCGCAGTGCGGAACAAAAGCTCATGGGCATCCCCGGCGTGCGCCAGGTCTCCTCCACCTCCGGCTTCAGCTTCATGGGCGGCAACGGAGAAAACCTGGGCATGTGCATCGCCCAGCTTGATTCCTGGGACAAACGCAAGACTCCGGAACTCTCCGTGGATTCCATTATCCATCAGGCCTCCAACCTGTGCGACGAGATTCCCGCGGCCAAGGCCACCGTCTTCAGCCCGCCGGCCATCATGGGGCTGGGCCTGACCGGCGGCGTCTCCTTCATGCTCCAGGCCAGCGGGGATGAAACCCCCAAGGATCTGGAGCGGGAGCTGGAAAAACTGATCGACCAGATTGAAAAACTCCCGGGAGCCCTGTTCCCGCGCAGCTCCTATGAGGCGAACACGCCCCAGCTCTTCCTGAACATCGACCGTGAAAAGGCGCAGAGCATGCACGTGCCCGTCAACCGCATTTTCACCACGCTTCAGAGCAAGCTGGCCTCCATGTACATCAATGACTTCAACCTCATCGGCTACACGTTCAAGGTGAAAATGCAGTCCGCACCGGAGGACCGCACCACCATCAACGACATCATGAACACCTACATCCAGAACGACCAGGGCCAGATGGTGCCGCTCAGCTCCGTGGCCACCCTGTCGTACATGGTGGGGCCCCGCCAAATCGCGCGGTTCAACCAGCTCATGTCCGCGGAAGTGACCGTGCAGACCAGGCCGGGAACCAGCAGCGGGGACCTGATGAACCAGATTGAAGCCATTCCCCTGCCGGAAAACTACTCCATCACCTGGACGGACATGAGCTACCAGGAGCGCCAGAACGACGGAAAAATCGTCCTGCTGATGGGCCTGGCCCTGCTCTTCGGCTACCTGTTCCTGGTGGCCCAGTATGAAAGCTGGACGGTCCCCGTCTCCGTGATTGTCTCCGTATCCGTGGCTCTTCTGGGCGCCCTGCTCGGCTTGCTGATCTGCAGCACGCCCCTGAGCATTTACGCCCAGCTCGGGCTGGTCATGCTCATAGGCCTGGCCGGGAAGAACGCCATCCTGATGGTGGAATTCTCCAAGGCGGAGCGCGAACACGGCGTTCCCATCCAGCAGGCGGCCCTGGAAGGCGCGCGGCAGCGTTTCCGCGCCGTGATGATGACGGCCATCTCCTTCATCATCGGCGTATTCCCGATGGTGATCGCTTCCGGGGCGGGAGCGGAAAGCCGCAAGGCCATCGGCATCACCACCTTCTATGGAATGATCCTGGCCACGATCGTGGGCATTCTATTCATTCCGGCTCTGTACTCCATGTTCCAGCGCTACCGGGAATGGGTGAAAAACCTGTTCTCCGGCAAGGCCGGCTAATGGGTCTCCGGGATCTCCCATCCGGACGGAGCGGCTCATCCGCTCCGTCCTTTTTCATTTCCGGAATTTGTAAATTCCACCATTTTCTTAAAAAGAAATAAAATCTGAAAATCTGCGTGTGACGCAAAAAAACCCCGGCTTTTCCTGCTCCCGAAAAAAGGCGCTGGTCTTTTTATCTTGCACGCCAGTTTGGTCCCATGATAATGCCCCGTACTATGAAACAGACTCCACTCGTTCCTCTCATCATGGCATCGGCCGCCCTCCACGCCCAGGCAGTCCCGGCCCCCATGGAAGTGACCGCCCACGAGTCCGCAACCATCTGGACACAGGGCTACGGAGTCGGAAACGGCAGGCTGGGGCCCTGTCCTATGGAGAATTCCCCAAAAATTCTCGTCCTCAATGAAGAAAGCATCTTTGCCAAGTCCAGCATTGTCCCCAGGGAGGGTGCGGCGGAAGGCCTGAAAGAGGCCAGGGAATGGTGCGCCCGCGGGGATTATAAAAAGGCGGACGAAACTTTCCGCAGGAAAGTCCTGTCAAACAAATCCTCCTCCGGCAGTTACCAGCAGGGCGGCCTGCTGGACGTCCAGTGGCAGGACCTCCCCCCTTCCACTTCTTTCTCCAGAAAGCTGGACATGAAACACGGGAAGGCCCAAATGGACGTCCATTTTGCGGACGGGGCGCTGAAAACGGAACTGGTCGCCGCTCCCTATGCCGACTGCATCGCCTACCGCATGACCTGCACACTTCCCAAGGGCTGCACCGTCACCCTCTCCCTGCGCCATCCGGACAAAAAATCCGTCATCACTCCAGCCAGGGACGGATGGATTCTCAGGGCCAGGGCCACAACGGAGGCACCCGCTTTGAAAACGCTGTCAGGGTGCAGGCCATCGATGGACACGTTTCCCAGGACGGCGGCATTCTCAGGATAGACAACTGCAAAGGAACTGCCTCGTTCTCTCCTCCACGAAAACCGACTACAACAGCCGGGAACCGGACAGTCCACTGAAAAACAACCTGGCAGACCTCAACCGGAACATTCTGGACGCCGCTTCCAGGGCAGGATGGAAAAAGCTGGAACAGGAAACGGCCAAATACTTTTCCGAACGCATGATGCGCTGCCAGGTGGACATTGGGGACACGCCTGCCGAAATCGCCCAAAAAACGACCCCCGAACGCATCCAGCTGGTCAAACAGGGAGGCAAGGACCCGGACCTGATTGAACAGCTTTTCCAGTTCGGCCGCTACTGCATCATTGCCAACACGCGCCCCGGCGCGCTGCCCTGCGGCCTGCAAGGGCTGTGGAACCCGGATCTCAACGCCGCCTGGAAGGGGTGCTTTTTCCTGAACATCAACTGCCAGATGAACCAGTGGCCGGCCGACGTGACCGGACTGGGGGAATACCACCGTCCCTTCCTTGAATCGTGGTCAGCCTTCAGCCCGGCGGTGAAAAATTCGCCCGCTTCCTGAAACTTGACGGCTTTTGTTTTGGCCACAACGTGGACTGCTGGAAGGAAACCTACTACATCGGGAGCGTACCCGAATACTCGGCCAGCCTGATGAATGGGGCGTGGGCCTGCGCCCACCTGATGGACAGCTACCGCTTCACGGGGGACAAGGCATTCCTGAAAAAATCCCTTCCCATCCTGGAATCCAACGCCCGGTTCATCATGTCCTGGTTCCAGAAAGACGGGAAAGGGCGCTATATCTCCGGTCCGGGGACTTCTCCGGAAAACGTCTTCAGAGTCCAGGATGAAACAGGAAAAAAATCAGCCTTTCCGTCTCCAACGGCTGTTCCCATGACCTCCTTCTCGGCAGGGAAGCCCTGCGCAACTACATCACCGCGTGCCGGGAACTCGGAATCAATACGCCCGTACTGGCAAAAGCCCGCCAGTTCCTGCCGCGCATTCCCCAGCCGGCCATCGGGAAGGACGGCCGCATCCGGGAATGGCTGGAACCCTTTGAGGAAGTCCAGAAGGGCCACCGCCACATCAGCCACCTGTACGGCCTGTTTCCGGGAAATGAATGGGATGTGCTCAACACCCCCGAATACGCCGCCGCCGTCAAGAAATCCGTGGACTACCGCCGCAGCTTTACCGGAAAAAACGGCATATGCACCGGATGGAGCACCGCGTGGCTGATCAACATGTACGCCACGCTCGGCTGCGGCAACGATGCGGAGGAACGCATTTACACGCAGTTGAAAAAATACATCAACCCCAACCTGTTCGACATGCACCCCCCCTACCAGATCGACGGCAACTTCGGCATGGCGTCCGGCCTGGCCCAATGCCTGATCCAGAGCCAGGTTGAGCAGCAAGGCTACCGCGTCATCATGCTCGCCCCGGCGCTGGCCGACTCATGGACGGAGGGTTCGGCCACGGACCCGCACCCGCGGGGGTCTTACGGTCAACCTGTCCTGGAAGGACGGCGGCATCAAGGCCACGGCCAAAGCCTCCCGTCCCGGAAAATTCCGTTTCATGCACCAGGGCAGGAAAAAAGATGTGGTCATGAAAGCGGGGGACAGCGTCAACATCTCCTTTTAATCCCTCCTGCCTTAACACAGGTAAAGGCGGCCATGCCTCGTTCACCCCGGCGTCCCCTCTGGCCCGGCAGGTATGGCCGCCTTTCAGTGCCGTACCGGATGAAACGGAAGGCCAGCCCGGAGCCGCCGGTGCGTGCCCCCCTTCCCTTCGGCAAAGCTTCCGTTCCCTGTCCACAGAATAAACGGTAAAAGGGGACCATCTCCTGAGGAAAGCGGCACAGAACCTGCGTTTCTTCCAAATCCCGCCTGCTCCGTGCAGGAAACCGGGGAATGCATTTATTCCACCCGCACGGTCTGTTCGATCAACTGGTCCAGACGGGCCGCTGAAACGCCTCCCACCATCTCACGGAGCTTCATTCCCTCCAGATACAGGACCGTCAGCGGAACCGCCTCCAGATCGTACTTGCGGGCCAGCTCCGGATGCGCGTCCGCGTCAATCAATACGGCAAAGGCCTTCCCATCCTGCGCCTCGGCATAGGATTTGACCGCCTGGACGTACTGCATGGCCTGGGAACTCCACGGGGCGTAAAAGACGACCAGCACCCTGCGCCCGGAAAGTTCCGTCAACTGCCGCATGTCCTCCCCGGTAATCCATCCATGCGGGTTCCTTCTTTTTGGGGGCGGAAGGCGGCAATACCTGTCTGGGAGGGTCAAAATTCCGCTCCAGCGGACGCGGAGCGGGCTTCTTCTCCGCATAGCGGGAACGCCGGTCATTGGAATCGTCGCAGCCGGCCAGTGCGGCCAGCAACAGCCCGCTGATCACTATAAACGCTCCCTGCCTCATCACGGAGGCAAGTATGCCCGCGAAAGGCGAATTTGCAAGACTGAACCTTTCCATCAGGATTCCGCGTTTTCGCGGTTGCCTTGACCGTCCCGTCTCTGTTATGGTAGTCACTGAATGAACAGCGTGCCGCCACTGGAATTTGGAGGAATGTCCCATTGGGCGGCCCTGGCCGTTCTGCTGGCGGCGGGCCTGTGCCTTGTGGAACTGGGGCAGTCCTACAAAAAATCCGTCAGAAACCGCACGACATTCTGGCTGGGGACCGCATGCCTGTTGAGCCTGGTTCCGACCTGATCGCCCTGCTTGCCGACGAACCGACAAATCCTGGGAGTGGTTGCTGCCCCTTCACTTCTGCTCCGTGATGCAGGTGGCGTGCGCCCTGAGCCTCTGGATACCTTCCCGCATTCTGCGCTCCATCGTGTACTACTGCGTGCTGTGCGCCACTCTTCAGGGGCTGGTGACGCCTTCCGTGGCCCACGACTTCCCGTCATGGACGTACTTCGCCTTCTTCTTCTCCCACGGCGTTACGGTCATTGCGGCTCTACCTGCCCCTGGCCCTGCAATGGAAGCCGGCGCGGTGGGACTTCCTGTGGGCCCTCCTTCGCCAACCTGTATCTGGCCGCGGTGCATCCCGTCAACAAATTCCTGGGCACCATTACGGCTTTACGGTCTCCACGCCCGCCTCCGGATCCGTGCTGGACCTGCTGGGGGCGTGGCCCTGGTACCTGCTGTGGATGCAGATTCCGGCCCTGATCCTGATGTACCTGCTCACACTGCCCTTCCGCCATTATCCCAAGGGCCGTACGGGCAGTTCCCTGTTCCGGAACTGAAAAACTTACGCAGAAAAACATCCCTGCCATCCTGCATCATCATCCTTCCATGTTTCCATACCTCTACCTGTTTCTCCCCGCCGGAGCGGTCTTTTACTTCCTTCTTCACCTCTTCCCGGGCATCCCTGCCCATCCTCCCCCGCGGCGCAGCCTTTCCGTTCCCTTCCCTCCGGCTACGCCCTCTCATGGAATGACGAATTCGGAGGCGCGTCCCTTGACATGGAAAAATGGTTCTACCGCCAGACCGGGCCGCGCCACGACGCCGTAAACACCCCGGAGGCCGTCTCCGCGGGCAACGGAATTCTAAGCATCCGCACCTATACGGAAAACGGCAAGCATCATACCGGAATGATCGCCACAAAAAAGAAAAGCCTGGACCGGACATACGGCTTTTACGAGGCTTCCATTGAGTTCACCGGAGACAGGAATGCCTCTTCCGGCATGTGGTCCGCCTTCTGGCTCCAGAGCGACACCATTTCCACCGTGGGCAACACGGGAAAATACGGCACGGAAATAGACATTGTGGAATACAGGCCCAACCCCGCCAACGGATATGAAACCAACCAGGCCATCCACTACCACGGCTACGGGGAACACCACAAATCGGCGGCAAAACAGCACAAAATCGGACTTCTGGAAGGCTATCACACCTACGGCGTGCTCCGGACGGCCGGAGGATACACGTTCTATATGGACGGAAAGGAAGTCTGGAAAACGCAGGAAGCCCTGTCCTGCATTCCGGAATACATCATCCTGAGTTCGGAAATCCGGGATAAAAACTGGGCAGGCGACATCCCCGCAAACGGCTACGGCAGCAGGGACAAAAGCCCAACGGCCATGAACGTGGACTACGTGCGGGTTTACTCCCTGCCCGATTCCTACCGGACCGCGCCCGACGGAAAATGGAGCGACCGCCAATGGGAAACCGTCCTGCCTTCCGGCAGGAAAATCGCCCGGCTGGCGCCCCCGGACGGAGCCAACGTCTGGTTCAACAGGGAAAGGACAAGCAGCCTGCTTCTGGACCGAGACGCCGTCGTGGACTCCCTCACCGTCGGGAAAGGAAAATTCTTCCACCTGGAAGGCAGGGATAAAACGCTGGTCGTACGGAGCGGAATCGCCGCGCTGGAAAGAATAGATATGGTCTTTGACACGAAAATGGCGCTTGAAGGCGGCGATGTCGCCTGGACTCTGTTTGAACCCTATTCCTCCTTGTGCGCCAACGGCCCCGTACACGGAAAAGGCAGCCTGATCCTCCGCTGCGGCAGCGGAACACTCGTGAACTCCACGTTTCTCTTCAACGCCCCCGTCACCCTCCAGGGGGAAATGGACGTGAAAGGGCAAGTCGCTCTCGGTCCTTCCGGGAGCCTGTCCATCTCCGGCAAAACCGTTTTCCGCCGGAATTCCCGTCTTGTCGTTCATCTGGACGGCAAAAATGCGTCTCCCAAAATAAAGGCGGAGGGAGGGCTGGAACTGGAGAAAAACGTTTCCCTGTACCCCGAATTTTTCTATGTCCCGGAACCGGGCGACGGATCATCCTGGCGGACGGCCTAAAAAGACCGCCGGGGAACTTTCTTCAACCTGCCGGAAGGCCGCGTTTTTGACGCTGAAATATACCGTGATTCCCCGTTGAAAACCTCGCTCGCCGGAAAAGCCTCCCTGCGCATCCATTACACGGATACGGGAATTCTGCTGACGGTCCTCTCCGTGGACAAAACGGCCCCCTCCCGTTAAAATCCTTCCATCATCCCCGGAAAAAGGCCCCCTTCATCCGTCCCGGACCGGGATGAATAAATAAGGGAAAATCTCCCCAGAACGGAGCCACTCACCCTATCCACCCTATCCACCCTATCTCACGATCGGCTTGAGCACGCCCAGATAGGTATCCGCCGTGCCCGTCCCGGGATAAATGGAATCTATCCTGATCCTGATGGTATGCACGGGAGCCTTGTAATACGGGGGAATGACAATCTGCGGCGTCCAGTCGTCCCGCAGGGTGGCGTCAAAAGTGTACTCCCCGTTCAGCGTTACCTGGACGCTTTTGGGACGGCCGAACATGGAATACGCAATATTCGGATGACGGCGAGCCTCCGTATCGTTTTCCGGCAGCGTTATCGGGGAAATTCCTGATTCCAGCATGATTCCCAGCAAACGGCCCGGATTCTTAAGCTTCACCTCCAGGGTTTCCCCCTGCCCGTCTCCGGAAAACGCCCTCCGCCCAGTATCCCTGGCCGTGTTTCAGATTGTCCGGGGAGCAGGGATTGCCGTAAGGGTCCTTTTCCAGGGTGGAACTGGCCGTAATGTCGTACTGGTCCGTCAGGGAACCCTTCTCCCCGCGGATGGTGACATGGCCATTCTTGTCCAGCGTCCAGCCTGGGCCGGGAGTCAGCACCACGGAGGGCGCGTACGGACGGCCGTCCGCCCCCAGCAGGGACCAGGTATAAACGCCTTTGGGCGTCGTGACGATGGACTTGGCATCGGCGGAAGGGTCCAGCTTCACGGACTGGTTGGTCATCTCGGAACTGTACACATTCACCACCGCCCTGGGCGTTCCGCCCGTCCAGGTCATGACGGGAGAAGTGAGCAGCGTCAGGCGCGGTTCACCCATCCTGACTTCCGTTCCTGGGGTGATGCTGATATCCTGCGTGTAAGGCACGGAAAACTGAAAAGTCAGCACGTGCGTTCCCGGCTTATTGGGAACCTGGGCCACCAGCCAGTGGGCAATGCCGGCCACGGGAGCCATGGTGGGCGCGTCCGCCTGCTGGTGGCGTCCCTCGGTAAGGGAGGAATCGCACTTCAAATCGTCCACGGACGCCACGGCATCCAACACCGCCTTGGTGAAGGGAAGATTGCGTATGGGCTCCGGACTGGCGGCGTTGGCCCGTTCATCAGGAGGGTTGTACCGGAACGGAACGCCCACGGGAATGGTTTTCCCCTTGATGCCTTTGGGAATGTCCAGGGCACAGGTATAAATCAGGAAAGCCTGGTGCTGCTTCAGGGCAACGGTCAGGTCCAGGGCCTCCAGGCGGATGCCGTCCGCCTGCGTCAAATCCATGGGAACCGGCAACCCGGGCACCGGGGCTATGCTCTGGACCGCGACATGGCGCGGAGCATCCTGCCGGGTCTTTTCCCCAGCGGGCTGTTCCTGAGGCGGCGGCGCGGCGGCCATGCACGGCGCACAGCCCACGGCGCCGGCCAGACAAATGAGAGAAGCCAGTCTCATGCCGTTAAAATAATGTCTCTTCATCCGTTCATCAAGGTTCATTTTCCGGACCGCCGGAGTCCGTCCGCTTGCCTCCGCCCCTCTTTCAATCCGGAATAACGGAACGGGAACGAACCTTCGACAGAGAATCATGAGCAATTCCCCGGGCCGGAGGCTGGAAAAACTTCTCCCTGTTCCGGACTTTTCCGACCGCCCAATCCGGCGTCATGAAAAAGGAGATAGGAACAGCCCCCAATCCCTCCATGAACACAACGGTCTCTTCCTGGCGGGGACCGGAAAGGAAAATGTCTTCCCCTTGAGCCTGCCGCCGGCCGGCGCTGAACATGTCTTTCATCACATAAAAATCCGTTGCCCCAAAAAATGCCGCCCGAACGGAAGCCTGTTCCTCTTCGGCCACATCCGGAGAGAAAACAACATACAGGATGGACAAGACTCCGGTATTTTTCCCGACCTCATCCAGGGAATGGCAAACCTTCCCCCGGTAAAGAAAAATACAGGGACGTCCTTCCTCCGGAAGAGGATTTTCCGCAACGATGAGCGTATCTTCCAGGGCGTCTTCCAACTCTTCACGATCCACTGCACAGGGCAATCTGCCGGAAAAACAAAAATTCGGCGCCGCAAGTGTATGGGGAACCTTCATCAGGCGGCCGCTCCTGTAGCTCCATTGATACCGGACGCGCCCCATGTCGGAATCCCGGGAAAAAGGGTCCTGAAGCCATTGGCCGCCTCTTTCCTTCCGCCGTTCCGGTTCCGAGCCGGCCAGGATTTTTCCATTCCAGCCGCGTCCCGCGGCTCCTTCCCTGAGGAGTGACGCCACACCCGTAAACAGGACCGCGGGCTTCGGGAAAGGGTTCCGGCAGAGCAACGCCGGAATCGGCGGCTCCCCAGCAGAACAAGAGAAAAATTACAGGGTAGTTCATGTTAGATAACACTATATCCATCTCATTAATAACATTCAAGGAATAATCTTCCTTCTCCGGAGTCGGACCAGCCCCCCTCATCCGCCTTCCACGTAAAAAAGCACTCCCGCCAGCCGTCCGCCGGAAATTCCGCCGTCCGGAACCGCTGCCGTTACATAGCTCTTTCATGATGAAAGGAAGCAAGGGAAAAGAAGAAAAAACGTTCCCGGAAGAGCATTCCCGTCAAGCAAAAAAAGTTGAATTCGGAAGACAAAAAAAATGTCCGCAAGACCGGACGGAAATCCCTTGGAAACAACGCCAATACTACCATATGTGGTATGCATTAAAATATCCGTACAATATTTCCTTTTCATCGCGATTTTTTTTCAGTAGATAATGCAAACGTTACGCGCCGCCCCCAACACCGCGACGAAGCAACGCCCTCAGTACCTTTCACTTCGCAAACCATGACTACTGACAACTCGCAAATTACGCTCAAATTACGCACCGGACAGGAAATCATCCCCCCCCCAGGAAGGACCTGCTGGGCGGCCTGAAGTTCACCAGAAGATTTTCCCATAACGAGGTTCATCCCTACGATGAAGTGGACTGGGCGCGGCGCGACGTCCGCATCATGGACTGGAAGACCGGAAAAACCATTTACGAGCGCCTGGGCCTGGAAGCCCCGGCCCACTGGGACGACAACGCCGTAAAGATCACGGCGGACAAATACCTTTTCGGCAGCGAGCCGGGCTCCCTGGAATACGAAGACAGCTTCCGCAACATTTACGACCGTATTTCCAACACCTACACCGTCTGGGGCTGGGAGGAAGGCTACTTTGCCACGCTGGAGGACGCGGAAATCTTCAATGAGGAAATCAAGGCCATGCTCGTCCAGCAGATCTGGGCGCCCAACTCCCCCGTCTGGTTCAACATCGGCCACTGGGAGCAGTGGCGCTGGGGCCGCCCGGACCTGCGTGAAAATTATACCGGCCACGGCAACAAGGCCTACCATGCCAAGGGCTCCAAGAACAATCTGAAAACCTACACGGTGCAGTCCACCTATGAATATCCGCAGTGCTCCGCCTGCTTCCTGACGGAAGTGGGGGACAGCATGGAGGACATTCTGGACCACCTGACCACGGAAGGCCGCATCTTCGCGTCCGGTTCCGGCGTGGGCATCAACCTTTCCACCCTTCGCTCCTCCAAGGAACCCATCAGCGGCAAGGGCCGTTCCTCCGGCCCCATCTCCTTTGACCGCGGCTGGGACCGCATGGCAGGCGCCATCAAATCCGGGGGCAAGACGCGCCGCGCCGCCCGCATGGTGCTGATGTTCAGCGATCACCCGGATATTTTCGAATTCATCAACACGAAAAACCGCCAGGAAGACATCGCCAAGGTGATTCTGCGGGAGCACAACGTGCATGTGGAACTCAAGCAGATTGCGGAAACCAAGCTGGTGGCCGGCACCCCTGCGGAAAAGGCCGCCGCCCGCGTCATCCTTTCCCTGCCCCTGGCCACCAAAAACAGCTTTGACCCCCACATGGACGCCCTGCTGTACGGGGAAACGCTTTCCCATCAGAACGCGAACCACTCCGTTTCCGTAAAGGGGGACTTCTGGCAGGCGCTGGCCAACAACGGCAACACCTACACGCGCTGGGTCACGAACCCCGCCCACATCGAACAGACCTTCCGGGCCCAGGAACTGCTGGAAGCCATGGCCAAATCCATCTGGGAAAACGGGGAGCCCGGCGTGCACAACAACGACGTGATCAACCTCTGGAACCCGGTCAAATCCATCGGCTCCATCACCACGTCCAACCCCTGCTCCGAATACGTCTTCCTGAACAACACGAGCTGCAACCTTTCCTCCTTCAACGCCTACCGCTTCCTGACGAAGGGTGAGGACGGGAAGCCCGTCTTCGACGCGGACGCCCTGACCCACGCCGCGCGCCTGGCGATGGTCTGCGCGGACCTGAACGTGGAACGCGGCGGCTTCCCGATTGAAGAAATCGCGGAAGGCACGTACAAGTACCGCACCACCGGCATCGGCTTCGCCAACGTGGGCGGCTCCCTGATGGCCCTGGGCGTGCCGTACGACTCCGACGAAGGCCGCTGGATCGCCTCCCAGCTTTGCAGCGCGCTGACGGCGGCCTGCTGGACGGCTTCCGCGGAAATGGGAGCGGAACTCGGTTCCTATGTGGAATATCCCGCCAGCAAGAAGGACCTGCTGGCCGTGCTGCGCCTGCACCATGCGGCCCAGAAGCTGGCCGTCGCCCTGCCCGCCCAGAAAGACGTCAAGGCCCTGGACGACATGATCGACAACATCATCGCCAATGCCGGAGGCGTCCTTCCGGAAGCGCAGGGGCTGACCGCCTCCTACGCCCTGCATGCCTACCTCAAGAGCTTCAAGGCGCCCACCCAGATGAACAAGGAGCGCATCGCCCCCGCCGCCAAACTGGCGGAAGCCGCCTCCGCCATGTGGGCCAGGGCGGCCAAGGCCACCGCGCACCGCAACGCCTTCGTTTCCGTCATGGCCCCCACGGGCACCATTTCCGCCCCGCTGGGCTGTTATGATGAAGGCACCACCTCCATCGAACCGGACTACACGCTGGTCAAATGGAAGCAGCTTGCGGGCGGCGGCTCCCTGAAAATGTTCAACCGCCTGGCTCTGGAAGGCCTGCGCTCCCTGGGCTATCCGGAAGACTTCGTCAATGAGGCCGCTCTGGAAGTAGCCGGCCTGGACGGCCTGATTTCCGCCTTCCAGGGGAATATGGACTCTGTCGTCAACCAGCTCATCATCGACCCCTGCAACGATCAGGCGGGCCCCGTGCGCCTGGCGTGGCGCCGCCTCCTCTCCGGAACGGAATCCCGCAGCGAAATTCAGGAAAAGGTGGCCTACATCAGCAACCCGGCCAACATGTCCGTGCTGACTGCGGACGAACTCACCGTCGTGAACGGCGCGGCCCATATAGAATCCATCCCGTGGCTGGACAAGAAGGACCTGGCCGTCTTCGACTGCGCCGCCACCAACGGCAACGGCGTGCGCTCCATTACCCCCGCCGGGCACGTACTGATGCTGGGCGCCCTTCAGCCCTTCATCTCCGGCGCGTGCTCCAAAACGGTGAACATGCCCGTCTCCGCCACCGTGCAGGATATTTACGACTCCCTGATCATGTCCCACGAACTCGGCGTCAAGTGCATCGCCATCTTTCGGGCCGGATCCAAGGCAAACGCCGTGTACGTGGTGGACACGCCGGAAACGCGGATGTTCAAGGCCAACCACGTCTGGGAACAGCTCGTAGGGGCCGGATCGGAAGCGATTGACGAAATCATCGCGGAAGCGTCCAAGCCGCGCCAGCGCAAACTGCCCGGCCGCCGCCTGGGCCAGACCGTGAAATTCTCCGTGGGCGGCCAGCTCACGGGCTACCTGACGGTGGGCGTCTATGCGGACGGCACCTGCGGGGAAGTCTTCGGACGCCTGGGCCAGGTAGGCTCCTTCGCCTCCGGCATGTTTGAAGCGTACTGCAAGCTCCTTTCTACGGCGCTCCAGTTCGGCGTACCCCTCAAGGAAGTGGTGAAGGGCTTCCGCAACTACTCCTTTGAGCCCTCCGGCTTCTGCCGCGTGGGGGACGACACGGACGCGGACACCTGCACGGAAATCCGCTCCTGCGCGTCCGTCGTGGACCTCATCGCCAAAATTCTGGCGTGGCTCTTCCCGGAAAGCAACGGCTACCGCCTGCGGGACGTATTCTCCATCCCCAGCGTCAGCCTGCCCGGGCAAAGTCCAGACACCACGGTAAGCGTGCTGCCTCCCCGCATCATTACTACGCCGGCCCACAAGCAGAATCCGGTCCTGCCGGAAATTCCCGCCGGAAAAGCGCCGGAAGGCACCATGCTCAACGGAGCCTCCCTCTGCCCGCAGTGCCATTCCCTGGCCTACGTCCAGGACGGCGGTAAAATCCTGCTGCCCTGGTGGCCAAGGACGGCGGCTGCGGGGAATAAAGCCCCGGAACACTTCCGTTCCATCCATTCATCAGGCGGAATCCGGACTTTCCGGGTTCCGCCTTCCTCATGCCCTTATACCGTATGGCACGGGCCGACTCTCCATGTTCAGGAAATGCCACATGCCCTTGCGGCGCTGAAAATCATGGAACACCCGCAAATCGGTCTTTAAATCCCTCCCCAACGCGGACGGGAACGGGAGCCAGCAACAGGCCAGGAAAGAACGCCCTGCGGCGCCGGCCCAGATTGCCGCATGGCATACGGCGCTCCACGCGGTTAAAGAAGAACCGCGTCAGCGCACCGCACCCCAGACGATGATGGCCGCCAGGCACAGGAAGAGGACGCCCAGCAGCATTTTCACCAGAAAGGCGTGCTTCTGCTGGTAGCGGATCAGGGCCTCCGCCTTCATCCCCCGGTAGGCCAGGAAGAAAATGAGCAGCAGGGGCAGGATGAATGCCAGGTTGTACAGGGCCAGCATGCCCACGGCGGACGAACTCCCCTGCCTGATCTGGTAAATGATGGGAGCGTACACCTGCCCGGTGCAGGCCAGTTCCAGCGCGGAAATGACGATCCCGGCAGCGAACGCCGCCACGATGAAGCGGGCGGACTTGCTCTGCTCTCTGGCCGTCCGGCGGATGCGCTTCTTCAGGAAATCCGGCAAAGTCAGCGACATGTCCGCCAGCCGTCCCCGGCGGGCCAGCCACGCATCCCGGAAGGAAAGGACGGCCGCAAGCAGAGCCAGCAGGGAGAACAGGACGTCCATGACCATCTTCAGGGAAGACCACGCCTGCAGCTGCCCGATGAGTTCATGGAACGCCAGGCCGATGGCGAAGTACGTCAGATAAACGGAAAGGACGAAGCTGCCGCCCGTCAGCAGCAGCTCCCGCGGGGAGCGCCGCGCAATCTGCAGATAGGACAGGAAGAAAATCAGAGTGGCGAACGCGCACGGGTTGACGCCGTCTATCAGGCCGCCCAGCAGCACCACGCCCAGGGAAAGGCTTTCATACGTGTCTTGCACCTCCTTCCCGGCCTGTTTCATGGCTTCTCGGTCCATCATGGCCCACGCGGGCCGGGTTCCGTCCGGGCGGATGCCGCTTTCCGGCTGCCTTCTCGAATCTTCCAGCAGGGCCTTCAGGTTGCCGGAGGTCAGGCGGTCGCGCATCAGGCCCCCTGCCGCTCCGAATACGGACGGGGCAATCAGCCTGTCCCGCTGGGGAATCTTGAACCGTGAAGACAGTAGCGCGTTGAATTCCGTTCCCCGATCATCCGTGATGGAATAAGTCTCCAACTGCATGGCGGGATATTCCCGGCGCAGGCTTTCCAGGTCCCGCATGACCCTGGCGCATTCGTCGCAGCCGCTTTTCTCAAAGAAAACGACCAGGAACGGCGCATTCGGATCGGGGGGATGTGTCCCAGCCGTCTCCCGGACCGCAACGGAATCCGTCTCCGCCGCCGATGCGGCTTTTTCCCTGCCCTGCATCATGGACGCAAAGCTCATGACCGCCGGAACGGCCGCGGCTCCGTACTTGCGCGTCAGGGAGGAAGACCAGTACATGTCCTTCAGCACCTCGGTGGAGACGCGGACGAACAACCGGCGTTCCTCTTCCGTCAGCTTGCCCTTGCCGGGAAGAGGATCCGGCGGTTCAAAGGCAAACATGGTGCCTCCGCCGCTAAAGTTCTCGTACATTTCATATTCGCGACTCTGTAAACGGTCCGTAAACACATTCTGGAAATAATCGAGAAGCTTGTCCCATTCATTGTTATACCGGCCCTGTTCCTCCAATTCCTCATTCTTCCGGGAAACCTCTCCCAGTATCGCACAAAAGGCGTCCACATCGCACTTGCGCGAAGCCACCAGTTGTGCCAGGGAGGCGTAAACCCGTACGCGAAGATCCGGGTCCTTGACGGCCAGCCGGGAAAGGGAGGCCAGCACATCCGGAACGAGGGATGACTTTTCCGCCTTCCTGCCGCCCAGGTAGGATTTCTCGTAAAGCCGCCTCAGCGCGGGGAAATCCCCTTCCAGAAGTTCCCCCTCAGGCGACCTGAGCGCCATTTTGATCCCGCTTAACGGCATCAGCAGGGTGATGGCGTTGCATCTGACCATGGGGTCGGGAGAGGAAAGGGTCTGAACGATCCATTCCGGAATCTCCCGGATACCCTGCGGAAAAGTCCTGAGGGACGCGAGAACCGGGTTTTCATCAACTCCGGCGGGAGGGAAAACGGCATGGGGATACTCCTGCAGGAACAGGGCGAATTCCGCAGAAGCCCGCTGCCATGGAGAACGGGCGGGATCATCCGCCACACCGCGTATGTACTTCCGCGGGAAAAAGATGGAATACTTGTCCGGCGGAATCCTTTCAAACAGCCTGGAAATCTCGTAACTGCCCAGGAAATTCCTGAGGAAATACGTCCAGTACTGGTCGCCGTACTTTTGCGTGAACACTTCGTCCAGAAATGCCTGCATCTCCGCATTCCTCCGGGAATTATTCAGGATGGTAAGCTTCCTTCCTCTTGATTCTTCCCTTTTGCTGGAAGAATAATATTCACAGACTTTTTCAAAAAATGACTTCATGCGTTCGCGGACTTCCGGGTCCTCATCCTGCGCCACCAGCTTCACAAGAGGCAGGTTCCTGAACAAAAAGTCCTTTTCACTGCTTATTCTGTAAGCGATCTCATACCGCATCTCCTGGGGCAGGATACGGTAGGAAGCCAAAACACTGCGGAACGCTTCCTCATCCCCGTATTGCAGCAGGGTCCGGATGCATTTGTTCTTCAATCCGAATATTCCTCATCCTTCAGCGTGGAAAATTCTCTCAGGATATTCACCAGTTCCACACCGAAAGACTGTATTTTTTCAGTTTTTGATTTTCTGGGTCTCCCAGTTATCATTGGGATCAACCTTGATATCGCCGAGAATGGCCAGTTTGCACAATTTACCGATTTCCCCGTAGGAAAGAGACATGGTGGAAATCATTTTTTCCTTTGTTTTGAGGGGAACGGAGGAATCTTTCAGCCGGTCCAGCACAAACCTCCAGGCCTCAGGGGAAGAATCTTCGTCCAGACGGTCCGCCTCCATGACAGCCAGAATGCTTTTCACTTCCGGATCCGGATGTTCCAGCAGACACTGGATGACGAGTTTGGCCGTATTATTGGGATCAGAAGCCGTCAGCATGTTATCCCACTGGTCTTCCTGACGGACCAGTACGTTCACCTTTTCCGCGGGCATTCTCTTGAGCATGGCCTGCATGGCGGGGCTCAGCTCCGCGTTTCCGGCCATCATGGCATACAGGATGACGGGGACCATGTCCGGCATGTCGAATGCAAGCTGTTCCAGAGCCGGAGCTAGTGCGGCACTTTTCATCCGCGCCGCCACCAGAAACGCCGCTGCGCGCACGGATTCGTCTTCATCCCGGAACATCTCCACCACGCGCGGATACAGGAGTTCCGCAGAAGAGGGCCGGACAACGCCGCTCCTGACCGCCGCCGCGCGTATTTCTCCCAGCTTCCCGTCCAGGGGAGGCTGGACGATCCTGTGTTTTCCGGCATACAGCAGGGCCTGATGGCGGATTCTCCATTCAGGGTGCCGGAACAATTTCAAAAGCTGTTCGGGATCAATGGCCGTTTGGAGCTTTTCGATCTCCGACAGGGACTTCAAGGCGGCCAGGCACAGGTCTTCCGACTCCGAAGAGGCATGCCTGACCAGCAGCTTTTCCAGTCCCGCCCGGGATTCCTCATCGTCATTGTCGCTGGCCCTCCGGAACGCGATTTGCAGCACATTTTCATCCGTTTCCCGTTCCAGGAGGGGAGCGATATGGTCCACGGCGCTCTTTTGCCGTTTTGCAGGAACACGTCCACCGCCACTTCCCGGACGAGGGATCGCGGTGATCCAGGGAATTCATGAATGACGGGCAAGGTGGAAACGGGTTTCTTCCGGAGAGCTTCCAGAGCGTCGATGATGTCGTTCCGGTGGCTGCCGGCCAGTTTGCGCGCCAGCAGGGAGGCGTCCGGCGTTACTTCATCCAGCTGCATCCGGAAACGCGCCTGACGAATGGCTCTCTCCGTATCCGCATCCAGGTCCGGATGCTTTTCCAGATACCCCGTCAGGAATTCCAGAGCCTGCCGCTTGCGGGAAAGAAGAGCCCGGCAGGCGCTTTCCCTCGCCTTTTCCGTTCCCGTCAGGATCATGGAATACAGGCGGGTATCGTCCTGCTCCTTTCCCCCGTTTTCAGCCCGGGAAGGCTGTTTCAGCCACGCTTCCCAGGACAGAAGAGGGCCGGGGTCGGCTTTGTCCGGGTCCGTCCAGGGTCAAAGCCGAAGTCGTTCCCCGCCATATCCTCCAGCGCATCCAGCGCCTTGCTCCGAACGGCCAGGCGCTGGCTTTTCAGCATGGCCACCAGGTCCGGACGCGGGTCCTTCCCCTCCTTTTCCAGAAACTTGACCAGCGCGGACGGCTGTTCCGCCGCTATCAGCTGCTCTTCCGTCAGAACGGTTCCCCCGGCGTTCAGGCCAAGGAACATGGACAGGCACAGGAAATGGAACAGGAAGGGCTTCATCAGCGCAGAAGGGCGTAAGCCAGAATATTGGCGTTGATTTCAAGGGGCGTTTCCCAGTTCGCTGCCCCGCAGCAGCAGCATCCCTTGGAGTGGCGGCTGTCGTTGAGGCCGTCCGCGGAATAAATGATGACCAGCTTGTCATTCAGCGTAACGCCTTCCAAATGGCCTTTCGCGGCCTGTTTCCCGGCTTCCAGCTGCTTGATGTTGAAAACGGTTGAAAAAACAGGATGGCGCATGGACACGGGCTTGAGAACGGCTTCTCCGAAGATGGTGCGCATCTCCCTGCGGAAGGAAGCGTCCCAGGCGGCATTGGAGCACCGGCGGAAGCCAGCAGGAAGCCGCCCGACTGGACGTATTTCTTCAGGTTTTCCCGTTCCCGTGCCGTAAGGACGAAGTCCCCCTCCCCGGTCATCACCACAAAGGGGAAGCGGAACAGTTCCTCATTGTCCAGCCGTACGGCCCGGAACCGCCTGCTGGTGGAAATGCTGGTTTTCTGCTGGACGGTGGACAGGAATTCGTCACTGAAACAGCGGGAAGTCTGCGTACCCGCATAAATCAGGTTGCCGCACTGAACCACGCCTTCCTTTCCCCAGCTTTCCGCCGGATACAGGAACAGCGCGGCAAGAACCGCCGTCATCATTCGTTTAAGGTTCGTTTTCATTGTTTTGGCTCGTTTTGCCTGTGTTGTTCAAAGTATTGCCTGACGGCATCCCGGTAAAGGCCGGGCACCTGCTGCATGGCCGGACTGCCCAGGCCGTCCCCCGGCGTTTTTTCCTGTTTCCGTCCGGCTTCTTCATCCTTATGGCCGGAAGAGGAATGCCGGGCGTTCGTTGCGGTCCCGTCTCCGCCTTCCCCCTTCTGCGAACCCTCGCCCGCTCCTTCCCGGGACGGGCGGGACTGCTGGAACTTCTCCCTCTGGGGGCCGAACATGGGGGCTCCATTCATCAGGCCGCCCCCGCCATCCCCCTGTCCGCCCCCAAATCCGCCTTTTCCCTGCTTTCTGCTCAGCATGGATTCAAAAGCTGCTGCATGGCTCCGGCGCATTCCCGGCTCATGCCGCTTACGGAACATGCTCCTGTCGATGACGCGGCGGGGTTTTCCCCCAGCAGCTTCATCATGATTTCCCAGGCTCTCTGCGCCCTGTCCGCCGCTGCCGCGGGCTTGCCCGCGTAACAGGCGGAGGCACTCTCTTCCATGAGTTCCGCAATACCCGCCTGAAGGCATGCCTGGATAAAGGCGGCCATCTCCCGCCTGAATTCCTCCGCTTCCCCGGAATGGCGGAAATCACGGCGGGAGCCCTGCTGTGCCAGAGCCAGTACAGAGCCAATATTTCCTTTTGGGATTCGCCCAGGGACTTCAACTGCTCCGCAGTCACGGAGCGCCCCTCCTTCCGTTCGGACAAAAAGCGCCCCAGCATGGTCGCCGTCTCTTTCTGAGAATCCGCCAGACGGCGGAACTCCATGATCAGGTCGTACCCCTGCATGATTTTTGCAGCCATTTCCGCTTCTCCGCTCTGCCGGGCCGTTTCCTCCTGCGGAGCGCGCAGCCTGTCGCGCATGGTCCGGAAAAACTCCTGGGTGGATTCCTGAGTTCCGGGAAGTTCTCCGGAAAGGTCTTCCTCATTCTTCGCAATGATTCCGGCCAGGGAGGAAGCCGTTTCCGACAATTTACCGTCCGTGTCGAAAATAGGAAAATCCTTCGCCATCTTTTCCGCCAGTTTTCTGACTTCCGCGTGCTTTTCCTTCAATTGGACGGCTTCTTCCCGGCTCAGTCCGGACGGATTGGCTTTCTTCGCCCTGTCCAATTCCCGGACCAGATCGGCAATGGACTGGGCCAAAAGGCGGTATTTGTTGACGAACTCATCCACGCCCGTCCTGATGCGCAGCATTTCGCGGTACTGTTCCTCACTGATGACATGCACCGTGACAGGTTCTGAAACCGTCATGTTCAGCAGGTAGGGATTGGCGTCGCGGGCCTCCACAGACAACTGGAGCACATCCCCGGCCCTGGCCCCCAGCGCCGGCAGGGAAAGCTGTTCCGCCAGGAACAGGGACTTTTTGGACGATTCCGGCACGGGCATTTCAAGCGAACGCGCGCGGGAGCCGCTCACGCTCCTGACCCACGCCACACGGGTGGCGCCGTAGTCGTCCTGCACCTCCGCATGGAAGGGAATCACCACGTCTTCCAGGGCCACGGAAACCGGAGCGGGGGCATGAATAACCACGGACGGACGGGCGTCCGCATTCACCCTGACGCGGTTTTCCAGAGGCCGTGCCATCCCGGTCCCGCGGTAATCCGTCATCTGGATGGACGCCGTCCCTGACTGGCGCACGCGGAGGGGGAAGGAAATGCGGCCGTCCGGCAGAAGGACTCCCTGCACGGTTTGCGGCTCCAGGTCCTTCCTGTCCGGCGTAAAGACGGCTTTCCCGGACATCAGAGGACGATTGCTTTCCAGAATGAAATCCGCCGTGCCGCCGTCAATCACCGTCACATCCTGGCCGTTCAGGGGATATTCCACGGGCGGCAGACCGGTATATTCCGGCGGGGACACGATCACGGAGCCGCCCGCCACCTTGGGCTGGTAGTTGATTTCCAGCGGAAACCATTCGCTCCTGGCCTTTCCGCCGGCAGTGGCGAAGGCGATCCGGCACGGAGCCGTCAGTTTTTCCAGCCTTCTGGCCCAAATGCCGGACTGGTCGCGGAACGCGGCCAGCTTCTGGACGGGATGGCCGTCCGGCCTGACCCATATTTCCACGGGAGAAGTCAGCGGAGCCCCCGTGACGCGCACCTGCATCAGGGCGTCCTCACCGTACACGACGGAAGAAGGGGAGTCCACCAGTTCAAAACGGTAGGGGGAAAGGGGCGGTATGTCCTCCCACGGAGTGCACAGCCTGCCGTACAGCACTCCGGCCGCATCCCGGTTCCATGAGGCCAGCGCCGCGCACATGGCCAGCAGCAAAAGCAGGCCCCATACGGATTTTCTTTTCAACAGGCGCCACAGGCGGTCGTTCTGCGCGTATTGCTCCAGCCGGGAACGGGCGGCGCGCTCCGTTTCCCCCATCAGCCAGGCTCCCAGGGAATGGCCGGAAGACTCCGCCGCAAAAGGGCTCCGGCTCATTTCCCAGAAGGAAAGCACGGTTTGACGGGCGTCATGGTTGGCGGAATCCGCCTTGCGCGCCAAGTCCGCCGGATTCCTGCGCCACGCATGCGTCAGCAGTGCGGCCAGCAGAACCAGCAGCAGGAGCGCCAGAACGGGGGAGGCCCATTCCCGCGTCTTATTCTCCAGGGGGGAATAAACATCGGCCAGGACATACAGGCCGCATGCCAGAATGACCGCCATCCCCCACAGGGAGCAGGCGGCGGCCAGCGCCCGGCGTCTCTCCCGGCGCAGAACGGCGGAAAACAGTCCGCGGAATCCCGGAGCGGGCCGGGAGGCGGATGAAGCCGGAGTGTTGGAGTCCTTTTCCTTCATGGGGTTGTTTACAGTAATCCGTTGCGGCGGCGCACCCACCAGTACAGGGCCGGAAGCAGGGCCAGTACCAGCAGGACGTACCAGCGGTTCCAGAGGGGGAAGAAAGCTTCCTCCCTGCTCGTGTAGTCGGGCGGCGGTTCCATCATGGCAGGCAGGGTCCCGTCCAGTTCTTCACGGGACAGGCGGCGGCCCCCGGTCAATTCGCTCATGGAAGCCAGAAAAGCCGGGTCCGCATCCAGATTGTCCCGTTCCCCCGGCGGTTCGGGAACATCCAGACAGACGTCCGGCATGGGGGAAGCGCCGCTCCCCGCCATGCGTGCGCGGAGAATGTAGCGGCCCGGTCCGGGGGAAGTGAACACGCCGTTCCAGCGGGGCAGCCCCCCGCGGGAGGCGTCCTGCCGCGCGGCGGCTGAAAAGATGGTTTTTTCCGGATTCCTGATGTCCGCCACTTCAACGGACACCCCGGACGGCCGCCCTCTGCCCCTCCAGCTCATGGAGAAGGAGACGGGAACGCCAGGTTCCACGGAAGTGCGCTCCACATGCAGGGAAAGGTCATAGCCGGGGAGGAATTCGGCCGCCGTCTGCATCCACGGCAGGAACTGCCCCCAGAAATCCTCATACCAGTTCCCCAGCCTGAGTGCCTCCGGGAAAAAGTCCCACTTCCACAATCCGTCGCCGTTGATCATGCCCGCGGCGCCCATGCCCACTCTTTTGACGGCCAGCAGGGGAATGCGGCCGTCCGGGGACCGGGCCACTACCCGCGTGCTGGGGAAAATTCTTTCCACGTCCCAGGAATCCTCAAGCGGCGGCAGGGAACGCCACACGTCGGCCCCGGTACCCGGCAGCACGACGCCGAACAGGCCGTCCTTCACCCCTTCCGGGGACGGGGTGAGCTGGTGGTCACCCGGGAACGGCGCCTTCCAGGCGAAGGGTTCCAGGGCTTCCATCTCCGGAAAGCGGCCCGCGTACGACTTGCCGCGCGCAAAGACGAGCAGGCCGCCGTAATCGCGTATAAAGGAATGCAGGGCGGCGGCGCGCGCCGGGGTGATGATCCGTTCCGCCCCCTTGCCCAGAATGACCATGTCAAAGCGCAGGAAATCCTCCAGGGAAGAGGGGATGGACTCACCGTCCGCCTTCGCGCCGGTTTCCTCCCCGGTGTTGATGCTGTAAAAACGCTCCTGGGTCAGCATGTGGATGGAACGGACGTCGAACGAAGGCTGGCGGCGCAGGAACTGGGCCAGGAATTTGCTGTCCCAGTACGGGGCTCCCTCCGCCATGAACACGCGGATGCGCGATCTCATGGCTTGTACGGAAAAAAGGGCTTCATGGCCTTCCGGTCCGGATTCGTCGCCGGGCACGGCATCGCATTTCAAGGAAAAATGGGCCGATTTGGGCGGGCACTCCAGAGTGAAATTCACTACGGCGTCCGCATCGTCGGCCACATTGACCACCTTCCTGTCCAACACCCTGCCCCCGGCATCCAGCAGAGACACGGCGGTCTGGACGGCACCCAGCTTCCTGTTCCTCACCCGCGCGGACGCCTGAACCGTATTTCCGGGGAAGGAGTGAATGATGGTCTTGGTCGCTTCCAGCGTCAGGCGGGGGGCCTCCCACTTCTCTCCGTAGCACAGGGTATGGACCGGAACTCCCAGATTCCCGGCCTCCCGTGCCAGCCTTCCCAGATGCGCGGGCTCCGTGTCTCTGCCGTCGGAAAGAAGGATAAGGCCGGAAGGGGCGCGCCCTCCGGAGCGTTCGTCCTCCAGCAGAGTGGCCAGGGAGCGGGACAGGGGGGAGGAACTGCCGTCCGCCTCCACACGGGCGAGCGCTCCCGCATCCGGCAGGATGGAGGACGAATCTTTCACAGAAACCCAGCGCACGTCCACGCCGTCCGGCACCAGGCCGGCGATGGATTTCAAGTCCCTGCGCGCGGCATCCACCCGGGAACCTCCCGCACCGGAGGACTGCATGGGGGCTGTCATGGAGGAAGAGGCGTCCAGAGCGACGATCCAGACGGGACGGGAATGTACCGTCAGCGTTTCCTTCCTGCCCGGATTGGCAAGCAGGAACAGGGTTCCGGCAATTCCGGCCAGGTAGGCCGCGGACACGAGCATGCGGGTGCGCGGGCGGAAACTCCGCGTGCCGCGCGCCAAAAGAAAACAGAACAGGACCAGGCAGGCCGCGGCGGCGACGCCCAGCCAGCCCCAGGGAATGACGGGTTCAAAGATCATGATTGCGCCTCCTTTCCATCATGGACCGTCCGGACAGGCAGGGAGGAAAGCCAGAGTTCCAAGGCGAAAAGAAGAACGGCCGCCCCCAGCAGCCACGGCCACAGAGGTATTCTGCCCGTTACTTCCACCAGTTTTCCGGAAGCCGTGACGACAGCCACGGATGCAGGCAGGTTCCCCGCCGCCAGCGTTTGCAGGTTGGATTCCCCCACCGGGAAGTTGACTACCTGGGTATGCAGGGGCATTCCGGCGGCATGGCGGCCGCTCCACACGTAGGTTCCGGGAACGGCGGGAGCCACGGAAGAAAGAAGGCGCTTGCCGGAAGAAAGGCGGGATTCCTTGCACAGAAGTTCCGCTCCGTCCGGCCCGGTCAGAACCACGTCCGCTGCATCCAGCGTATCCGGCAAAATCCAGGAAGGAAAGTCCCTGCCCGGCTCCGGAGCGGCTTCCCCCACCCCCTCCTGGCGGGATTTCAGCATGGCTTCCGCCAGGAACGGGAGGAAGAGGGGGGATTTCCCCCAGTCCGCATCCATGGACTGGACCGGAACATTCCACAAAACAAGGGCTCCCCGCCCCTTCACCCTTCTGGCAATGGCCGGAACCCCGTCTTCATAGCGGACGAGAACGCTGACCAAATCATTCCAGGAATCCGGAGCCAGCCCTTCGTTCAGGCGCCGGAACACGCGGGCATCGGGGGGAGGCCGCATCCCCTCCGCGGAACAGATCGAACACGGAGTCGTCCGGCAGAGCGGCATTCAAAGTCCAGCCTTTTCCCGTCTTCTCGTATTCGGAAAAGGTTCTGGGGCCGTCCGGAAGGCCCATGAGCGCGTTTGCCACGGCATCCCCGGAAAAATCAGGCACGGCTACAATGACGGAGCCGGCCTCCGCCAGCGCCTCCATCTTCTTCAAATCCTCTTTTTCCGGTTTGTTCCAGACAATGAAATCCGGCTGTTCCCTCCCCAGTCCCCCGGCGGACTGGACATCCAGAAACGGAATGAACCGGAGGGCCTTCATCATGAAACCGAGCTGCGCCTCATCCTGCGTTACGGCGTCGCATTGCAGGAAGCTCCCACCCTGACCACCGTTCCGGCGGTATCGTCCGCGGGGAACGCATCGTGGTCCAGCGTAACGAAAACGGGCCATTCCTCCACGGAGGCGGGAACTTGAGCCTGGAAGGAAACCGTTTCTTTGGCTCCCGCGGGGATTTCAGCCGTACGGGAGGCCCGCAGGGAACCGGCCTCCAAATGGGCCGTGACGCGCACGGGCTGAGAACCGAAGTTGGAAAGAACGGCCTGCACCGTTACGGACTGCCCGGGAAGCACTGTGGCGGGCATCACCTTCAGGGAAGTCACGGCCGTGTTGGGAAGGCGTTCATGGTCCGCCACCTGAATGCACCGCACGTCCAGGTCCGGAGGAAAGGCCTTCTCCCAGTCCACTCCGCTCCAGTTGGACGACTGGAAATCGGAAAGAATGTAAACGGAAGTGGGGCGCGTGGAAGCCGTCCGTGCCGCCTGCTCCACGGCCAGGGCCAGCGCGGCGGCGGTATTGGCCGCCTCCGGCCTGCTGTGGATGCGCTGAAGCTCCCTGTTCACCAAGTCATGGGAGGGCATGGGCTCCCGGAACAGGGCGGCGGGGGCCGCATCCGCCCAGATGAGGTTCACCAGGTCCCCCCTTTTCAGATCCGACATGATTTGTCCGGCAAAGACACCCGCCTTGGAAATGCGGGATTCCTGGCCGTCCGCCGCGGACATGGAAGCGGAACGGTCCACCACCAGAATGACGGAGCGGCTGCCCTGCTCCTCCATGCTCCGCCCGGCCATGTAGGGAAGCAGGAACGCCGCCGCCAGGCAGGCCGCCGCCAGGGTCCGGACGGCCAGAAGAAGCCAGTCCTTGGGTCTTCTCAGGCGCACATGGCGCTTCACCGCTCTGCGCAGGAAAATCAGGGAGCTGAATTCCCGTTCCCTGGGCCTGCTGCGGGCAAAAAGATGCACCAGCAGCGGAATGGCCGCCGCAGCCATCAGCCAGAACAGGGGATTGGAAAAAAACAGGTTCATGGAGAGAGGAAGTCAGGAGAGGAAAAGATCAGCCTGCCAGTTGGTCGAAAAGGCCGTAGTACGGCTCCCTGGTGGTTGCGGACATGAAGGCCACGCCCCTGGAAGCGGCCATGGAACGCAGGGCCTGGCGGTGGCTCATGAAATCGCGCCGGTAGTCCTCACGCACGCTGGCGGCGTTCAGCACCAGGCGGTCCCCCGTCTCCATGTCCCGGTAGCGGACGGCGCCCTGGTCCCTCAGGGAAAGTTCGCCGGGGTCGAGAACCTGGATGAGGATGATCTTGAATCCCCGGTGCAGGTAGGGATTCAGCGCGTGGAAGATGGAGGCTGGGTCGTCCAGAAAATCGGAGACGACGACCAGCGTCCCCTTCCTGCGGAGAAGCCCGCGGGAACGCTCCAGCGCGGCGCTGACGGAGGTGAGGCCGCCCGGCGCATTGTGTTCCAGCCGGTTCAGTATCTGGTCCAGGTGCTTCATGGAGGAACCGGGAGGAATGAAACTGCGTATTTTCTCATCAAACAACTGGAGGGAAACCATGTCATGCCCCCGCACCACCAGCCACGCGAAACAGGCGGCAAAAAAGGAAGCGTACTCCAGCTTGCTCATGGGGCCCATGTCCCGGAAGCCCATGGAGGCGCTGCTGTCCACCAGCAGATGGCATTCCAGATGAGTCTCATGTTCAAACGTTTTCAGATAATGCCTGTCCGTACGGGCATAAACGCGCCAGTCCACCATGCGGACGTCGTCCCCCTGGGCATACTGGCGGTATTCCAGAAAATTGCTGGAAGCCCCCTGCCCTGGCACGGTGGCGGCCGGACATCCACCCTTCCACCATCATTTTGGCGGCAAACGGTAGTTTGCCAGACGCCGAACGTCTTCGGGACGCAGATATTTGTGGCTCGT
>VOFH01003202.1_pt1 | contig 49862 bp, 68 predicted proteins | sample 5384091 | NCBI WGS metagenome assembly VOFH01 (sample SAMN12384727, study PRJNA508395) | human gut metagenome | isolation source: healthy gut G | host: Homo sapiens
AGCTCATACACTTCGTCGTCGTTGATCTCATAGGTATAGAAGCCGGGGTCTTCTGGCCCACAACGGTCACAGTCTCGGTCTTGCCGGAGCCATCCAGGAAGTACAGCTCAGTTGCATAACCGGTCTTCTTGTCGCCGTCGCTGTTGGTGTAGGAAACCGTGGTAGACTTCTCGGGAACATACACCACATCCTCGCTGCCGGCGTTGGAGAATTCCTTGTTGATCAGGACCACATAAGAAGCCACATAGTTGCTGCCGGACTTGGTGGCAATCGCAATCGCCGTGGTGCCGTCCTTGGCAACGGAAGTGCCGCCGGTGACAAACTTGACATCGATATCATCGCCGTTGTCTTCCCCCTTGACGTAGTTGGTCTTGTCGTTCAGGTAGATCTTGCCGGTATTGGCCTTATCCTTACCATCCAGAGTGACCTTAGCGTTGTCCAGGGTCATCTTGTTGTCGTCCTTGTTCAGCTTGTCGCTGATAGTGGTAGCTTTGTTGTTGTTGGACACGATGTAGTAGCTGCCGTCGCCGTCGTACTTCTCAGCGATGTACTTGCCGCCATCCTTGTCAAAGGTGTACAGGCCGGCCACAGTAGTATCAATCTTCACAGCGCCCTGAATCGTCTTATTTACATTATCTTTTCAGAGAATTATTATTGCCATAGAGAGCCTGTGTAGTCTTATGGTCGCTGTCATCCTTCAGCTTGAACTCCGTGACGGAACCGTCTGCCAGAGATACCGCCTGGGCGAGGTAGGAATCGGAGTAAACGCCGCCGTCCTTGCCAACACCGGTAACATAGTACACATCCTCGATCTTCACGGACTCACTCTCATCGATACCGATGACATAGCCGTTCTTATCGGTGTACACAGCATAGGTGCTATCATCCAGGTTAAAGTCGATCTTGTCAGCTGCCTGCTTCATGGTTGTGGAGGTAGCAATGAAAGCATGCAGGGGCAGTTCCGTGCCATCCACGGTGACCTTCGCCTTGGAACCGTTATTGTATTTGGTGATCTTGCCGGGTGAGACTCTGCCACATAGGAATCCAGAACCACGTTGCCGTCGCCGCCCTTCAGGGCCACGGCCATAACGGTGCCTTCCTCATAATCGGGAGTATAACCGGCCAGTTCCTTATCGGAATCGTTGTCATAACGGTCATAGTAGGTGCTGCCGATGCCAGTCTCATCCAGACCCTGCAGCGTGATGGAGCAGGTAGCGCCCTGCTTAGTGTAAGTGCTGGACAGGCCAGTCTCAATCTCATCAATCTGAGCCAGGCTGTGAAGCGCAGCACGGCGATCGTCTCGATCTCGTTGTCATCGTTCATGAAGACTTCGATCTCATCGCCAGCCTGCAGATCCAGGTCAGCCAATGCCTTGTAGCTGGTAGCAGACTGCTTGTCGCCATTGACGTAAACAGCGATCTTGGAAGCCACGTCATCCTCGCTGTAGTTCATGTAGTCGCTGTCGGTCACAATAGCTTTCTGCGCATCAATGCTCTTGTTCAGCACGATGGAATCATCAGCCTCGTCACCATAGGTTCCAACGGTATCACCATCGTAAACCCAAGTGGTAGCGGGACGGCCGAAGCTGTCAACCTGATCTGCGCTCTTGGTGGAAACCTTCAGATCCTTGCAGTACTTTTCAGCAAACTCAACAGTGTAGTAACCATCAGCGGTCTTCTCATCGCTGATGCTGGTAGCGTCTGCCTTGACCTTGGAGGTCACGGGAGTTGCCTTGGTAGCGCCATTGTTGACGGTGATGTCGCCAATGATGATGTCGCCGCCCTTGTCCTCATACTCCACCAGAGTGGCCTTCATGGCATTGAATGCCATCTGAGCGGCCTGCTCACGGGTCAGGTTGTCGGACAGAGAAAGCTTCTCCATGCCGTTGTCCAAGTCAACATCGTCGCTCAGCGCCAGTTTGGCAGTCTTGATGGCCCATTCATTGCCCACCAGTTTTTCGATCTTGGGATCGTAACCCAGGGCCACCAGCAGCATCTTGGCAAACTGGGTGCCCAGCACGGGAGCAGTGGGGTTGAAACGGCCGTTGCCGTCACCAGCGATAATGCCTGCGTCGGTGCAGTACGCGATTGCGCCAGCACTCCAGCGGTTGGCTGCCACGTCGGCATAGGGAGCGATGGTAGCAGTCAGCTTGTCAGCCTTCTCCTGGCCCACCAGCATATAGGTGATGATCTTCGCAGCCTGTTCACGATTCAGGGTTGCGTCGGGGTTGAAGTTATTGCCGTCGCCGCCATTGAAAATGCCGGCGGCAGTCATAACATCGACCGCCTCTTTGTAAGTGACTTTGGAATAATCCTTGTAGTCACTCGCGTCCGCGGCGAAAGCGGCGGTCATCAGGCTCAATGCCATGGCCAGCGCCAGCACCAGGGACAGAACCTTTTTCAGATTCTTCATGGTTCGGTAGTCCTCCTTTTTGATCTTTTTGCTCCAAAAGTGATCCAATTTGGCACAAATAACCCGCTTTTCCTCCAAAACACCGGCTTATAAATACCGCATAGCTCCCCTTATGAAGCAAAACATTTTTTCAAGATGCAGAGGCCCTCGGCGTTTCCAGAACACATACCGTGGCTAGCCGTTCCCGTATCTGTGCTGGGTCGGCTCTGTTCCTCGTCATCTTGTGATGCTACTTTATCACTGACCCTTTTTTTCGTCAATGGGTTTTCCCCACTTGTAACACAACCGTAACATACACCGTAATACACTTCTCCCTTCACCCCAGGTCTGGTTCTCACGCTCGGATTCTGTATCCTTCTTATTTATATATGTATCCGTCCGGCAGCTGTGTCCGCCCGCCGCTGTGTGCTGGATGCGTGTTGTTCCATTCATCCGCCGGCAGCAGCGGTCCGTACCGCGCCGGTCTGCCGCCCGGGGGCCTGGGCACGCACCCAGGCCTCCGGGCATGCCCCGCTTCCGGGGCGTCAAAAAAAGGGGAGAGAACCTAAGGGGACATTTGTCCCGGCCCTGCTGTATACCGCAGCGGCAGGGCCTCACCCTCAGCGCGCGCAGTGCCGAAAGTTGTATGTTCGGGTGCAACAAAGCCGCTTTTTTTCAAAAAAAGCGGCAAAAAACGCCCGGCAGACGCCGGGCGGCTCATCTATGCAGTTCACTTGATCCGCGGCAGGGGGAATTTGATGACGTTTCCGCACGCCTCGGCCCATTCGAGCAAAACGTTCACGCCGTCCCGCGTTTCTTCCTGTGCTTCCCGCAGTTCGTCCATGTCGCTGCGCATCTGCGCCATGTCCCCTTCCAGCCGTTTCACCCGGACCTTCATATCCGCCATGTCCGTCTTGAGCATCGCCACGTCCATCTTGAGGCCTGCTACGTCCGTCTTGAGGCCTGCTACGTCTGCTTTCAGCTCTGCCACTTCCGTTTTAAGGCCCGCTACGTCGCTTTTGATTTCCTGAATGTCGCTGCGCATTTCGCTCAGCATGGAAAGGATCTTCTCTTCGTTGCTCATTGCTTCGCACCTCCCTGCGGCGCGCCGGCCGCGGTCTCTCTTTGGTATGGACAAAATTATAGGGCCTCTTCGCCGCCCTGTCAATGCACATTCTGCACAGTTTCCGCCCCCAAACTTCTCCCGTCGGCGCAAAGGCAGGCGCGGCGCGGTTTTGCCGCGCCGCGCCTGCCCGATGTCACATCTGCGCCCGATGGCCCGGGGCGTTTTGCCCGGCGCGGGCGGCTTCGCCGCTCAATAAACGCTGTCGCCCTGGGAAGGATGGAACGCCCGCTGTGCCGCCTCGGCAATCAGCTCCACACAGCCGTCGATGCCGAAACGGGCAGTGTTAAGCATCAGGTCGTAATTCTCCGCCGCCCCCCAGGTGCGGTCGGTGTAGCGCTTGCAGTGGGCGCCGCGCTGGCGGTCCATCTTCTTGATTTCCTCGGCGGCCTTGTCCCTGGCCACGCCGTAATATGTGGTCACGCGGTGGATGCAGTCCTCTTCCGTGGAACGGATAAACACATGCAGGCAGTCCTCAAAGTCGCGCAGGATGTAGTCTGCACAGCGTCCTACAATCACGCAGTCCTCCTTGGCCGCAATATCCTGGATCACTTTGCACTGAGCCACAAACAGCATGTCCGCCGGCGGCAGGGTGTCTTTGGAATAGGAAAAGCCCTGGCTGGCCAGATTGGCGAAAAACCGAACGCGGAGCGCTGCTCATTGGCCTTGATAAAATCAGGGGAAAAACCGCACTCTTTGGCGGCCAGCTCAATCAGCTCCTTATCATAGAACGCATAGCCCAGCTTATTGGCCACCTCGCGGCCGATCAGGCGTCCCCCGCTGCCATAGGTACGGCCAATGGTAATGATCTTTTTATTCATATCTTACTCCCTCCATTGCATGGATATCCGCAAAATGATTATACCATAAACCGCGCAGGTATGTTATAATTTTTGCAGAAAAGTGCGCGCACTTTTGAATTGCTTTGCGCCGGAGGCGCATTGGGAAGCGATGCGGGAGCATGAAAATCATCGAGTTTTGGTAGGCATGAGCGGCGGCGTGGACTCCAGCGTGTGCGCCCTGCTGCTGCAGCGGCAGGGCTGGGAAGTACAGGGACTGATGCTGGAGCTGTGCTCCGGCGGCGCCGGCAGCGCCGCCGACGCCCGCGCTGTGGCGGAGCATCTCGGCATTCCCTTTTCTGTGCACGACGGCCGCGCTGCTTTTTCCGCGCAGGTTATGGCAGATTTTGCCGAAAGCTACCGCGCCGGGCGGACGCCCAACCCCTGCATCGTCTGCAACCGCCGCGTAAAATTTGCCCAAATGCTTTCCGCAGCGGATGCCCTGGGGTGCGCCCAGATCGCCACCGGACATTACGCCCGGGTGGAATTCGACGGCGCGCGGGGCCGGTATCTTTTGAAAAAGGGAAAAATCTGCAAAAAGACCAGAGTTATGTGCTCTACCGCCTGACCCAGGCTCAGCTGGCACGCACGCAAATGCCCCTGGGCGAGATCGACAGCAAGGACGCAATCCGCGCCCTGGCCGCAGAAGCAGGGGCCTGCGCGTGGCGCAGAAAAAAGACAGCCAGGACATCTGCTTTATCCCGGACGGGGATTACGTCGCCTTCCTGCGCCGCCAGGGCGTTGCCCTGACGCCCGGCGACTTCGTGGACGAAGCGGGCCGCGTGCTGGGCCGCCACCGCGGCCTGCCCTGCTATACCACCGGCCAGCGCAAAGGGCTGGGCGTGGGCGGCAGCGCATATCCGCTCTATGTCCTGCGCAAGGACGCGAAAACCAACACCGTAGTTCTCGGCCCCGAGGAGCATCTTTATTCCGGCCGCACTGTGATCGAACAGTGCAACTGGATCGCCTTTGAGGATCTGGCAGAGCCGGTGCGCTGCACCGCAAAGACCCGCTATTCCCAAGCAGAGGCCGCCGCCACGGTCTCGCCTCTGCCCGGCGGCCGGACGGAAGTGGTGTTCGACACGCCCCAGCGGGCGCTGACCGCGGGCCAGAGCGCGGTGTTCTACGACGGAGACACTGTGCTCGGCGGCGGATGGATCTGCGCACAGGAGGAATACTGATATGGCGGCGCAATGCTTTTGGGTGGCCCTGGGCGGCGCGCTGGGCGCCGTGAGCCGGTATCTGTGCGGCATGCTCCCGTTTTTGCAGCGGGGCATTTTTCCCTTGCCCACGCTGCTCATCAACCTGGCCGGCGCGTTTCTCATCGGCCTGATCGCCCAGGTCGCCGCCCAGCGGGCGCACAGAGCAGCAGCGCAGTCTTGTTTTTGAAAGTGGGCCTGTGCGGCGGCTTCACCACGTTCTCCACCTTTTCTTTGGAAACAGTGACGCTGCTCAGCAACGGCAAAGCGGCCTGGCCGCGGCCTACGTCGCCCTGAGTGTGGTCTTGTGTCTGTTGGGTGTGGTGCTGGGGCAGTGGCTGGGGCAAAAACTGGCATAACAGCAAAGGAGCGTATCAATGATTACCATTGAAGATACCAAAAACAGCAGTCAGATCCGGACTTACATTCAAAAGGCCGACGAAACCATGTGCGCCCTGGGGTATACAGAGCATTCCTTCGCCCATGTGACCCGGGTCAGCGAAACCGCCCGGCAGATCCTGCTGACCCTGGGCTACAGCCCGCGGGAAGCGGAGCTGGCTCAGATCGCCGGCTATATTCACGACATCGGCAACGTGATCAACCGAGTGGATCATGCCCAGTCCGGCGCAGTGATGGCTTTCCGCATCCTCGACAACATGGGCGCCGACCCTGAGGACATCGCCACCATCATCACCGCCATCGGCAACCACGACGAGGGCACCGCCTTCCCCGTTAACGCCGTGGCGGCGGCCATCATCCTGGCGGATAAAACCGACGTGCGCCGCACCCGCGTGCGCAACCGGGATTTCTCCACCTTCGACATTCACGACCGCGTCAATTACGCCGTCCACACCTCCCGCGTCCAGATCACCGACGATAAAACGCGCATCGTGCTGGAACTGGATCTGGACACGGAAATTTCCTCTGTGATGGACTACTTTGAAATTTTCATGGAGCGCATGCTCCTGTGCCGCCGCGCCGCAGAAAAGCTGGAGCTGCACTTCTCTCTGGTCATCAACGGGCAAAAGTACTATAAGGGTAACGAAAACAGCGGGTCCATGCCCTCGCTGTTTTTTTCTATGAGCCAAAACGCGGGCGTTTTGGCCGGCAAAGATCTGTCAGGACCGGCTGTCCACATCCAGACCCCCAGCAGGCAATTTCCTTGAGCCCGTCCCCGGATATGGAAAAAACGTCAGAAAAGCCGCACAATTGGCCGCTGCAGTCAACGGCCAGCGCATACAACGACAGTCCCCGCGGGAACTGCGCCAACGGCCGCACATCATAGGAATCGTGTCAAAAACTGTACTGTTGAGTATTTTGATTGGAGTGCTTTTTATGGCACCGTCAAAGCCGGCGGAGCGACAGACCATTCCACTATGCGCCACTCCCCGTCCTCCATGCCCAGCAAGGCCAGGCGGTGGTTCACACCGTTGGTCTGATACTGATCCTCCCGATACACCTGATAGTCTACATCCACCAAAAAAGCAGCCACGGTATCATACATGCTCTCATATTCGTCAAAGTTGAGGATGAGGGAGACGCATCTTCCAGCGGTAACGCTGTCAATTCTTTCACCGCTGCGCTTTTCACATTGAAAATCCCCACACAGTTCGCCTGCTTATAATGGTTTTGAACCATTTGCATATAGCTGTCCCGCTCGTTTTGGCACCATAATTCCACATAGGTGTCCCAATCCTCAGCGTCCTCCGCCGCGATCAAAGCAGAGACCGTATCTGCTGCAGGATGCTCTGCGGACTTTGTGGATGCCATGCAGCCGCACGCAAAAAAGGCAGCAGCAGGACGAACAAGAAAAACATTTTTTCATGGGATTCCTTTCTTTTTACTAAATGCCGTCATCCGGATTATAATCTGGATGACGGCATTCAGATGTCAAATCTTTCTGCGGTCAAGTCTACTTTTTGTATTATTGATTTGAAGCGGTCACTTGATATTGAAACTGTTCCACGATACCTGTTCCTGTAAGCCAAACAATATCCAATGAGTGGGATGGAACAAAAAACGTTACACATTGTCTTTCCATTGAAAGACACCGATTTTACATTGTCCGATCGGATGCCCCAAGCTACCCATTTCCAATCATTTCCGTCTTGATATCCTATATAATGATATGGATAGGCTTCTTGACCTGTCGTAATTGGTGCCCCTCCATCTTGTCTGAGCAAATGATAAGAAAAAAGGTGTTTCCCGTACGACCGCACAGGAGACTGTATCTTCTCGATTCAAATAAAACAGCAGAATCGTATGATTATCCAACGAAACTTCCGTCAGATATTCCTCGGCAGCAAAAAGCGGATCACTTGCTACGGTATGCTTCTCCAAAAAGCATAGGCCGTCAGATTCTGTTTAGAAAAATACAACCACATCAATGCAAAGAGAATTACTATAACAGCAGCAGAAATGCTGCCAATCAAAAAACGCCGCTTCATAAGATTAATTAGTAATAAAATCCACTATATTTACTGACTAATGTCCAATACTTACTTGTACCGGTAAAAGAAATACTCCCTGATGCACCGCCTGTACCACCTGTAATCCCAATACTTGTCTGTACTGCATCATAAGTATGAATATATGTGAGGATTGCTTCTGTCACATTCCCGCCCCCAGTCATAACATTTTTTTGAGATTCATATTGATATCAACTTGTTTTGTATAATCATTTTTATACGTTCCCTGAATATGTTCGTTGAAGCTCCATGCTTCACCTGCATTAGCAGTTGCAGTTGCGGGATGCATTTCAATTTTCTTTCCTTGACTACTTATTGCATTTGTATAAGGCGTACCATCAATAAGAAATCCTCCGCCCCAGGTGAAACACATGTAATCAGCACCAACTGCCGGCCCCTCATCTTTGCCACTTACATCAAATCCACTCCAGCTAGCTCTTCCGCTCAAATGCACAGTGGGCATGATCCGCTCTCTTCATGCGTTCCACCGAGCCGAAGAGTCAATTTGCCTCTTATTGTGACGTCAGGATTTGCTGCTGTTGGTGCACTAACAGTATATAAATTTTCAAAATTTTCAAGGCCGATCGCACAAACTTCCTCTTCAGATAATAACTTACTATCAATAATGACCCATTCCCCATCAATAATGTCCCACTTTTCTTCCACAAAAACAGTAGCAGTAATAGAAGTCGTTGCATCTGCAGCTTGAATAGCATTGATGTTTTCTGTACCATTTTTTGTTTTGTTCAACCAAAATATATGCATTGGGAAAAACTGGAGAATAAACAGTAAATTGATTTTCAGGACACTTCTCAGCAAATGCCGGAACTGCCAAGCCCATGGCCATAACGACAGCCAACAAAACAGACGTCAATTTCTTCATCTTTGTCATTTTTATAATACCTCTCTTTCCAATCATTGTCCACTGTTTATCAAAACGCAAAACGGATTATATCCGGATGTTCTCACCCCCTTCGCGCACCGGAACGGGCGTCAGGTTTTAACGGTGATCGTTCTTTCAACGGTATCCCATGTGCCGCCGGAATAGACCTGTGCGGTTACCTCGATCACATAGGTTTTTCCGCTTTCAACCTCAGCATTTTGGCTTTTGGCGCATGTACGTCCGCTGGCACTGGCACTCATGGAACTGATCTCCTTGCGGCCAATCAGCTGCTTTTGATACAGTGTTGCGTCAAATTTGATTTTGGTGGCGTCACTTGGAGCTGTGACTGTCACTGAATAGGTTTGTGCTCCTGCATTCACTAACGCAGTTACTTTTGTAGCATCTGCGTTATACGGCTGCGCATCAGAAGCAAATGCGCTGACCGTCATGGTCAGCGCCATCACAATGGCCATTGTGATGGCAAGGAGTTTGGAGGCTGCTGTTTTTTGTGCTGTGTACATGGGAATCCTTCCTTTCTCTTTTGTTCAGGGTTATAATTACCCTTCTATATAGTAACAACGAATAAAATCCAAATTTTGGACAAATTTTTTCAAACTTTTTCATTTCAGCATAATATATATTTTAACTTTTTTTTTGTGCAGAAAGCAATTGTGCGATGACTGATTCGCACGCTTGCTTCTTACTTAATATATATTTTCTGCAATATGATACAGCTCAGACAAAGACGCTTCCGAACCAATATAATAAATATAAATTTCAATGCCACCATTGACCCACAACATTACATAGCCCGTACCATTCTTGAATGTTCCAAGATACGCCGTCTCTCCGCTAAACGTAATCCTGTCATACAAAATATGTTCATTGTCCATCCAATAACCGGAACTATTATTTGCAATCGTAATTTGAATATCCACAGCAGAAGTACCATCCTCCGATACATAAGAATATGATATTTGATCGTTAACTTTCCAGGATACATCATCCTGATAAATCATTCCCTCCGGAATATAGTGCGGCCCATATCCTTCCGGCAAATTAGTCAAAGGCGTTCCTGTCATCTCAAATCGAATGCCAACAGACCTGTCCGTCCATTCAATAATGGTATTGACCACTGCAGCGCGGACGGAGGCATTGGCCATGAGAACACAGAACAGCAGCGACACCAGAATCGCCGCAGCCGTCAGGGTTTTCCGAACGACGCGCAGCAGATGCCGTTTGCTGCAGCGCCCGGCGCGCAGCAGGTGCGCCGCGGCTTCCAGAACCCTCCGGCGGAACGCCGCGGTATCCCCCAGCAGCGCCTCGATCTCCTGCAGCGGCGGCAGCGCGGCGATCCGCCGCTCCGTGTCCTCCTCCAGCCCCCATTGAATCAGGGTGCGCAGGGACACCGTCTGTTCTTCATAGTGCATCCTCGCGCACCATCCTTTCGCGTAAAACAGCATAGCCGCGCTGTGCCCGTTTGTAAATGCCTCTCTGGAAATGCCCAGCATCTGCGCCGCTTCCTCAGCCGGCACGCCCGCCATGCGCAGCTTCAGCGCTGCGCGGCAGGGTGCGTCCAGCTCATCGATGCAGCGCAGCAGCCGCGTCATGGTGCCGGAGCACATCTGCTCAGTGTCGTCCGTGGCGGCGCGCACTTCTCCCTCGTCTGCTTTGGTGATGCAGCATCTGTTCAATGACCTTGTAAGGAACGGTGGCGATATCAGCACCAGCCAGAGCGCAGTCCGTTACATGGATGGGGTTGCGGACGGAAGCGGCAATGATCTGGGTGTCAATGTCGGGGTAGTTTAGGAACATGTCATGAATGGTTTCGATCAGTTCAATGCCGGGCTGGCCAATGTCATCCAGACGGCCCAGGAACGGGCTGACGTAAGTAGCGCCTGCGCGGGCAGCCAACAGCGCCTGGTTGGCGGAGAACACCAGCGTGCAGTTGGTGGGAATGCCCTTGGCGGACAGTGCCTTGATGGCCTTCAGGCCCTCAGCGGTCATGGGGATCTTGACGACCATGTGCTTGGGGTCCAGGGCATAGATGGCTTCGCCCTCAGCAACCATGGTTTCAGCGTCCACTGTGGTGGCCTTTACTTCGCCGGAAATGGGGCCATCCACGATGGTGGCGATCGCCCTGCCGCATCACGGTTTCGCCTTCCGTTTCGCCGGATGCGGCGCGGATGGCCGGGCCGCCGCTGGTCACGGCAGTGAAGATCTCCCCGCCATCGACGGTGGTGAACACCACGGAAAGCGCATCATCGCCGCCCGTGCTGCTGTGGGAAAAGGACACCGTCACAGCGCCGTTTTTCTCATCCTCAAACGAAATATCTGTGACATGTATCGCGCCGTAGCCGTTGTCTTCCGTAATGTCCCCCATGGGCAGCGCAACCCGCCGCCAGGTTTTCCCGCCGTCCGCCGTGCGGAACAGATCTGGAGCCGTCTCATAAAGTTCAAAACGGAAGGATACAAAGCCCACTCGCTCACTGACAAAACAGAATTCTTCCGCTACACGGGCATATTGCTCATCCTGATCGCCATAGATGGGCGTATAGATTGTGCCATAATCGTATACGGTCGGTTTTCGGCCCCTCTTCGCCGTAAAAAGAGATAATGCCGCTCGTAACCCATAGCCGGTGCGCTCGAAACCAGAACGAACTCCCCGCCGTCCGGCAGCGTGCTGTACAGCGTCCTCTCCCCGACAATTTGGGACATGGCCCAGGCATACCCGGCGTCTGCCTCTGAAATCTCATACCACGCCTCCGCCTGTTCGCCCCTCCTCTGCGCCGTTCCAGAGCACATGGGCGCAAAAACCCTGCTTCGTTTTCGACAAATGTGATGGAATTGCCTGCATGGCTCTCACCCAAAAGCTGATACGCCACAATCGGAGCCGTCCGCCCTGCCCGGACATTCCTTCCATTGCACATTGTCCAGATACCGGGCCAGCGTTTTCCCCCCAATGGCCATATGGACGCCATCGCTGATTCCATACTGTACAAACTCCGTTTCGTCGGCCACCCGCGCCAGTTTCTGGTAAACTTTTTTGTCCGGCTTTGCCGCCCTCCACCGCTGCGCCCGGTACAGGCCACAAGGCAGGTCAGCAACACACACAGCGCCAGCATCGCAGCAGCGGTCCGTTTCACCGCGCCCCGTCGGGCGATCAGGGTCAAACGTCTACGCAGCGCTTTCCCCCCGCCGCCCATGGGCGAAGCCGTGCATAACACGCTGTAACGCCGCGCCGGGACACACAGAAACGAGAGCAGCATTTCGCCGTAGACCGCCCGCTCTTCCGTCGTGGCATCTTTCAGCACCCGCGCATCGCAGGCGCGTTCGCAGTCTTCACAGCTCGCCTTCGCTCCGATCCACACCAGAGGATTGAACCAGTGCACCGCGCAGCACACGAGCCGCAGCAGGGCGAAAAAAAAACGGTCCTTGCGGCAATAATGCGCCAGCTCATGGCGCAGGGCCAGCGCAAAATAGGTTTCGTTTTCCAGCGCCCCGTCATTCACCAGAATCACCGGCCGCAGCAGGCCGCACAGGCAGGGAGAGGATAAATTTTCGCACAGATACACCTGCAGCGGACACGCTTCCACCTCCACGCGCACCGCCCCGGCCATAGCTCTGCGCCGGAACGCACGGTTTTTCCACAGCGCATACAGCAGCACTGCCGCCATACCCAGCAGCCACACCAGCATTAGAATGGCCGCCAGATTGAACACTACCAGCCCGGTCATCGGCGCACTGCTCCCGCTTCCCGCAACAGGTACAGTCAGCCCGGGCCCCACAGCCGTCATCGGAATATCCAACGGCGTGCACCACGGCCGTCTGCATGACTGCCGCGGCCATGGCCTGCGCCTCCATCTCTTTTGGAATGAAATTCAAAAATGAAAAGGCACTCCCAATGCTGCCGGGAATCAGCAGCCGCGCCGCCGGCAGCAGCCACAACGCGTACAACACCCCCGGCGCCATACGCCGGGCAAAGACAGCCCGCAGCGCCAAAACGGCTCCGATCAGCACCGCGCCCTGAAGGCTCATCACAAGCAGAGGCTGCAGCAGCTCCGCCCCCTCCAGCGCCCATGATAAAAACTTCACCTCTCCTCCCGCCCTTTCCTCAGCAGCGCAATCAATTCTTCCATATCGTTTTCATCCAGCGCCGCAGAGCGCACCAGCGACTGAGCCAGCAGCGCCACGTCTCCGCCGTACACCCGTCTAAAAATGTCCCTGGTTTCCTTCCGCACAGCGGTTTCCCGCCGCAGCAAGGGCGGTACACTTTCACAGGGCCGCCCTCCGCGCTTGCAATGGCGCCCTTTTTTCTCCATCCGCTTCAAAAGGCCGCCACTGCGGGTTTGCTCCATTGATGCGCCGCCACGCCGTCGCAGATCTCCCGAAACGTGGCCTCTCCCCGCTTCCAGATTTCCTGCATAATGATCCACTCACTGTCCGATAAGGTCACACGGTCTTGCTCTCTCATGCCGTTTTTTCTCCTTCCTCTGCGCCGTTTTGTATCAGTGCCCGCGCTGCATTGCCTCCCGTCTGCGGCACAAAAATGCAGGCCGCCGTCATTTGTGACCAAAAGGATCGTCTTTCTCTCTCTGCCGCTGGTATAGGACGCTTCCGCATAGCCGCACCGGGCGTCTTCAAACCAGATATTGTCAATGTGCCCGCTGTTTTTGCGCCATGCATCGATTTCTCCATGTGTGCTCGTTCCATTGGATGTAATATCAGTTCCATCCAACACCGCGCTCGTCCAGGTCTTGCCGCCGTCGCCCGTGCGCAGCAGGCAGGAACCGTCCGCCCCCTCAGCAGACAGGAAGGCTGCCGCCCCCACATTTCGGTCAGCAAAAGCCAGGGCCGTGCAAAACCGCGGAGACCATCTGTCCAAATCACCCTCCACCAACGCATAGCTTTTTCCTCCGTCGACAGAGCGGAACAGAAAAGAAAAGTTCCCCCGGCCTGCTGTTGCGGAAGTTAGAGCCATTTCACCCCGCGCACTCCAGGCGGCATGCAGAGCGCCGGACCCCGCCGCGCCATCGCTCAGCTGGGCAGCGCCCGTGCCGCAGCGGCGTCTTCTGCGGAAATTTTATAACTTGTGAGGCTGTCCGCCGTTCCAGCGGCGTTGGAGCGAAACACATCGGCGCGGTAGCTCCCAGTTGTCGTTTCCACAATGGTCAGCGTACCAAAATCCCTGCCGCCAGTAGCACTTACGCCAAAATAGGCCAGCAACGTTCCATCGTTCTTTTTCCCGCCTCCGGCAGGGCGGCCCAATGGCGCGTACGCAGATAGTTTGCCAGCGTTTTCCCATGGATTGAAGCAGAGCCTCCCGCCTGCGTCAAAACCGTTTCCTGCCCTGCCGCCAAGCGGCCAAAGCCCCGGTAGGCTTCGGCGCCGCTTCTGCCTGTGACAGCCACAAGGCAGGCCAGGATAACACATACCGCCAATGCCGCGGCGGTGGCGCATTTCATAGCAGGCCGCTTTGCCACCAGAGAAAAACGCGCCTTCAACGCTTTTGCCCCGCCGCCCATGGGCAGCGCCAGGCACAGCAGGCCGCCCTTGGCCGGCCGTACCGGCTGTGCGGCCCGGACCTCCACGCGTTGAACATGCGGCGCATAGACCACGCCGTTCTCCCTTTCGATCCGTTGTACTGCGCCTTTTTGTTCCAGCCGAGTCAAACAAACCGACGCCAAGCGTTCACCGACATCTGCCGCCGCAGCCAGATCCGCCGCTGTACCGCTTCCCCGAACCCACAGCGCTTCCAAAATACGCTGTTCCGCCGCCGAGCATTCAATCCGTCGTTCCATACCCCCACCCCCATTAACTATTTGTCTAATAAAAGTATAGTCCATGCCCTGCCGCCTGTCAAGGACAAACCGAAACCAAACAGTTCATAAAAAGTGATCAAAAACCCCGCTGCGGCTTTTCCGCAGCGGGGTCGTCTCCAGACTGGCTTCAAACGTTGGCCGCCTGATAAATGTTGTAAATGTCGTCTCCGTCCAGCACCTGAACGTACCGATGGTACGCGCGCCATGGAAGGTGCAGCGGTCGGTCAGGTCGCGCAGCACCTCTTCGCTCTGCACGCCGATCTCGGCGGCTTCGCTGAAGCAGGTCGGCACGCCAATGGATTTGAAGTAATCCACTGTGGCCTGAATGCCCGCCAGGGCGATCTCCTCGTCGCTGCCTTCCGTGATGTTCCAAACGTTTTTGGCAAAACGGACAAACCGCTCAATCCGGTTCTGATACACATAGCGCGCCCACTGACCCCAAACGGCGGAAAGAGACGCGCCGTGGGCAATGTCAAACATGGCCGACAGCTCGTGGCCCAGCTGATGCGGCGCAAAATCTCCTTGGCCGCCCAGTCCTGTCAGCCCGTTGTGGGACACGCTGCCGCACCACATGACCTCGCTCATGGCATCGTAATCATGGGTGTCTTTCACGGCCTTGGCGCCGTTGGCAATCACCGTACGCAGAAGCGCCTCGGCAATGGCATCGGTCAGCTCATTGTCCAGGGGATTGAAATAGCGGTCCATGGTGTGCATCATAATATCCGTTACGCCGCAGGCCACCTGGTACACCGGCAGCGTAAAGGTCAGTTCCGGATCCATAATGGCGAATTTGGGGAAATTGAAAGCAATATTGTCCAGACCCCGCTTGCTGCCGGTGGCCTTATTGGTCAGCACTGAGGAGGCGCTGGTTTCGCTGCCGGCGGCGGAAATGGTCAGGATAACGCCCACAGGCATGGATTTCTGCACTTTCTCCTCGCCAGACCAAAACTTCCAAATGTCCACATCCGGGTTGGCCGCGCCATGGGCAATGCCCTTGGCGGTGTCCGATGGCGCTGCCGCCGCCCACCGCCAAATGAAATCCGCCTGGCTCTCGATGGCGCGTTTCACACCTTCGCGGGCATATTCCACAGTCGGATTGGGCTGCACGCCGCCGAATTCCGCATAGCCGATACCTGCAGCATCGAGCTGCTCTTTTTCACACGCTGGAGCAAGCCGCTGCGTTCCACGCTGCCGCCGCCGTATACCAGAAGGACCTTGCTGCCGCCGTACTTTTTTCACATAAGCCGCCGTCTCACCCTCCCGGCCCTTGCCAAACACCACCTCTGTAGGAGACCAGTAGTCAAACTTGTGCATCATCGCAAAAACTCCTTTCCGATCTGCTTTTTTTCCCATATTGAAACGAAAGGGCTTGCAAACCCTTTCGTCTTTTGGTTACACTGATTATACAATCTAAAGTTTACTTGAGGTCAAGGGAATTTTCAAACTTTTTTCAAATTATTTTTTAGCATCGTCTGTAAGGAGGACTGCTCATCATGGAAACCTATACCATCGGCCAAGCGGCCGCACGCACCGGACGCACCGTTTCTGCCCTGCGCTATTACGACAAGGAGGGGCTTCTTCCCTTTGTAGAGCGCAGCGCCGGAGGCCAGCGGCTGTTTAAAGAGGAAGATTTCGCTTATATTTCCATGATTGACTGTCTGAAAAACACCGGCGTCCCCATTCGGGACATCAAGCAATACATTGACTGGTGCATGGAAGGAGACGCAACTCTCCAGCAGCGCCATGACCTGTTTGTACGCCAGCAGGCGCGGGTACAGCAGCAGATCGAGGCGCTCCAGGCCGACCTGGAAAAAATCCAATATAAGATCTGGTACTATGAGCGCGCTCTGGAGCGGGGCACCGAAGCCGGCCCCCCCGGCAGCTGCGATCGGCTGAAGGCAGAATATGCCCGCCTGCACGCAGCCGGTCTTGCCTGAACAGGAAACGGGCAGCCCGCTGCCGCAGGCTGCCCGTTTGCATGTTTTGGTGCTTTGCGCTGTATGTCTTGTATCGTAAAGGCTGCGGAGCAGTGGCTCAACGCAGCCGCATGTCGGCTGAGAGGTCCCAAACAGGTACAAAAAAACCACACGGTCAAAACGTGTGGATACAAGCAAGGCACCGCGGTTTACCGCTGACTGATCTCTCTGTCGTCTTTGCCGAAAATCATATCGTCGACGTCGAGACCGATGAACTTGTGATCCATCATATTGTTATCCCTCCTTTTCTTTTTGGGGTATGTATATAGTGTAGTCCTATTTCCTTTGCTTGTACAGTGGAAAAGTGACCGAAGATCCTGCCTTCTCCTCTTTTTATTTTGGCATTGTATACATATTATATGAACAAAATATGTACAAAATGCCGATTTTACTAAAGAAGTTCGCAGTCTCGCCGTATAAGGCCTCCCCGACAGGAAATTTTTCAGGCGGGGTTTTGCAGTGCGCGCAAATATGTTATAATATAATATTATACAGACAAACCCAAAGAGGTGTGTGTTTTATGGTTAAAATCATCACAGACAGTATCTGCGATTTGGATCCTCATTATCTTGCCCCCTATGACGTGGACATGATGCCGCTGCGCGTCCGGTTGGGCGAAAAAGAATATCTTGACAAGGTGGATATCGACTATCTGGATGTATGCCGTGCCATGGAACAGGGCACGGTACCCAAGTCTACCCAAGTGCCGGCGGATATCATGTCTGATACCTTTGAAAAATATGCCGCAGCCGGGCAGGATTTTATTTACGTGGCCTTCTCTTCCGTACTCTCCGGCTGCTGCAGTCTGGCGGAAATGATGACTGCCGAACTGCGGGAAACCTATCCGGATGTCCATATGGGCGTCATCAATTCCAAAGCCGGCGCCGGCGGATGGGCCTAATCGTACTGCAGCTGGCGCATATGGCCAAAGCTGGCGCGTCCTTCGAAAACCTGATGGCTCACGGCGCTTACCTGTCCGAGCATGTTGTCCACATGATTGCCCTGCGGGATCTCAAGTGGCTGGTGTTGGGCGGCCGCATCAACAAGCTGCTGGGCGCCGCCGCCGGCGCGCTGGATGTGCGTCCCCTGGTACACATCGACAAGGAAGGTTATCTGAAAGCTTTCGGTACCGCCCGGGGCCAGAAGCGCATGGTGCAGACCATCTGCGACAAAGCTCTCGAAAAACTCAAAGCTTTCCCGGAACAGTTGGTGGCAGTCTGCTACACCTATGAACATGAAACCTGTCAGCAGGCCATTGCCTATCTCAAGGAAAACTGCCCCAGATCAAGATCGTCCTGCAGCCCGTAGGCAGCGTATTAACCACCTATTTGGGTCTATCCGGCGTGGGCATTCTGTTTTTGACGAACGGCCCCGGGAATACTATTTCGACTGAGAAAGCGACCAGATGCCATGGCAAAACGATACCAGAGCAAAAAACGGGGCTGTGCGGCGCCTTTTCTGCTGTTTCTCTTTGCGCTGATTTTTGGCGGTTTATTTTTGTATTGGAGCAACAATACTATCCTGGTTCATGAAGAAACCATTTCTTCCCGCAGCTCCCGGCGGCCTTTGACGGACTGCGTATCGCCCATCTGTCCGACCTGCACGGCAAGGAATTCGGCAGCGGCAATTCCTTACTGCTTCAGGTGGTAGAAAATGCCCAGCCCGATCTGATCGTCATCACCGGTGACCTGATCGACCAGGAAAGCCAATACGATGCCCTGCCAGCGCTGATGGACCGCCTCACCGCCATCGCCCCTACCTATTACGTCACCGGCAATCATGAATGGGCTGTGCGCAAAGTGAACGTGCTCAAAGATCTGCTGCGCGAGCACGGCGTACGTGTGCTCAGCGACGAGTATGAACTGTGGACCCGCGACGGCGCCACTTTGGCCGTGGCGGGCGTGGACGACCCCAACGGCCCTGCGGGACAAAAAACCGGCCCGGAACTGCGCGCCGAAATCGACGCGGATTACACAGTCTTGCTGTCCCACCGGGACACTGTGGAGGAATACTCCAGCTGGGGCTACGATCTGGTCCTCTGCGGCCACGGCCACGGCGGCATTATCCGCATCCCAATTCTCGACCGGGGCCTGATCAGCAACGATCATACGCTGCTTCCCAAATACGACGGCGGACTCTATACGATCGGCGACTTCACCTGCTGCGTCTCCCGGGGGCTGGGCAGCAACACCGTGCCGATCCCTCTTTTCCGCCTGTTCAATCGCCCCGACCTGCCCATCATCGTTCTGCGCACCAGCGCCTGAAGGAGGGAGATTCCCTCCTTTCCCTTTTCTCCGCATTTCATATCGCCGTTACATACAGAGAGGAATGTTATATGCAAGAGTTTTTGGCCGGAACCTTTGATATTGCCGTCATCGGCGCGGGACACGCCGGCGTTGAGGCCGCTTTGGCGGCAGCTCGGATGGGCTGTCGTGTGGTCTGTTTTACCATTAATCTGGACGCGGTGGGCAATATGCCCTGCAACCCCGCCATCGGCGGCACCGGCAAAGGCCATCTGGTGCGCGAACTGGACGCCCTGGGCGGTGAAATGGCCCGCGCAGCCGACAAAGCCTGCATCCAATACCGGTTGCTGAACCGCGGCAAAGGCCCTGCTGTCCACTCCCTGCGTGCACAGGCGGACCGCCGCCGCTACCAGGAAGTGATGAAGCACACTTTGGAGCAGCAGGAAGGGCTGAGCCTGAAACAGGCCGAAGTCATTGATATCCGCACCGAAAATGGCGCCGTGTCCGCCGTAGTCACCCGCACCGGCGCTGTTTATGCTGTCCGTGCCGCCATCATCGCCTCCGGCACCTATCTCAACGGCCGCACCATCGTGGGCGAAACTGCTCTGGAAAGCGGCCCGGACGGCATGCACGCAGCCACGCTCCTGACGCCGCGCCTGCAGGAGCTGGGGCTGTCCCTGCGCCGGTTCAAAACCGGAACGCCGCCCCGGGTTAACCGCCGCAGCGTAGACTTTTCCAAAATGGAACTGCAAACCGGAGACGAAAACCCTCTTCCTTTTTTCCTTTCAGACGCGGACTGTGCCGGAAAACCGGGCTGTCTGTTATCTCACCTACACCAACGCGGAAACTCATCGGATCATCCTTTCCAATCTGGACCGTTCTCCGCTGTACAACGGCGCCATTGAAAGCGCCGGTCCCCGCTACTGTCCCTCTATCGAAACAAAGGTCGTACGGTTTGCTGATAAAGCGCGCCATCAGCTTTTCGTGGAACCCATGGGACTGGATACAGAGGAGCTGTATATCCAAGGCTTTTCCTCCTCTCTCCCGGAAGATGTACAGATTGCCATGCTCCATACGGTGCCAGGGCTGGAGCATGCGGAAATGACCCGGCCAGCCTATGCTATTGAGTACGACTGCATCGATCCCCAGGAGCTTCTGCCCACACTGGAATGCAAGAAAGTGCCCAGACTGTACGGCGCGGGTCAGTTCAACGGCTCTTCCGGTTACGAAGAAGCCGCTGTCCAAGGTTTTGTAGCCGGTGTCAATGCCGCGCTTAAGCTGCATAATCAGCCGCCCCTGATTCTCTCCCGCGCCGAATCTTATATCGGCACCCTGATCGACGATCTGGTGACGAAGGGGACCAATGAGCCATACCGTATGATGACCTCCCGCAGCGAATACCGGCTGCTGCTGCGGCAGGATAATGCCGATGCGCGTTTGAGCGCCATCGGCCACCGCATCGGACTGGTATCGGATTTTCAATACGAAGCTGTGCAGGCCAAATACGAAGCTGTAAATGCCGAAATTCGGCGGCTGGAGCGTACCGGCGCCGCCCCGACAGATGCCGTCAATGATCTGCTGCGCCGCCGCGGCAGCGCGCCGCTCTCCGCTGGCATACCCCTGATTTCCCTGTTGCGCCGTCCAGAGCTGCATTATACTGATATCAAGGCTATCTCCCCGCCACAGCCTTCTCTTTCCCCCGCCGTAGAAGAAGAAGTGGAGATATCGGTGAAATACGCCGGTTATATCGAACGGCAGACGCGCCAAGTGGCGGAATTCACCCGCATGGAGCACCGGTTGCTGCCAGCAGAGATTGATTATGAACGTATCTTGGGTCTGCGTTTGGAGGCCCGTCAGAAACTCAGCGCAGTCCGTCCTCTGAACCTGGGACAGGCCGGCCGCATTTCCGGCGTATCGCCCGCCGACCTCGCTGCACTGATGGTATGGCTCGACAAAGAATAATTCAACTATTTTGTGCTGTGTGAGTCTGTTTTCTCACACAGCATTTTTTCTCACTTTTCCCTCTGTTTCACCTAAGGGGTGCATAGCCACCTCTTTGACCGCAAAGCAAAATCCCCGGAAAGCCGCACCACAGCGGCCTTTCCGGGGATTGCAGAACGTATGGTTTTTCAATTTGGTAGACATTTCGCCGGCAGATGCTGTCGCTGCTTTTCTTCTATCTCTTGTCCCCAGCTGTTTTTCTTTCCCATTTGGGTAGACATCTGGTAGACATGGTAGACAGAAGCTGGAAAAAAACGGAAATCATCTGCCGCCAGCGCTTAAAACAAACTCATCTGCTCCCCCTTCCCCCCACACTCGATAGCACTGGCCACCTGGCTCAGCACTTCATTTTGCGTATCGTCAAACAAATGCGTATACACCTGGCTGGTTACACTGGTATTGCTGTGCCCCAACGCTTTACTGATTTTAAACATGGGAATGTGCAGCTCATTGGCCGCACTGGCAAAAAGAGTGGCGCAGCCCGTGCAGCGTCAAATGCGGCAAGCCCTGCTCGGCCACAAATTTCGTAAACCATCCGGACACATAATCCGGTGCATACGGCTGCCCGTTGGCATGCACCAGTACGAAATTATCCGGGTTGTAACCCGGTTTTTCTCCCGCTTGAGCGCCTGCTCCGTTTGATGCTCCGCAGCATATCCTCCAAATCCGTGAGCCCGGAAATTCCCAGTGTACGCATGGAAGACGTGGTTTTCGGCCCTTTGTTAATAGTTACGCCGCCCACAGTCGTGCGGGCGGCGCAAATAGAAATGACACCGTGCTCCAAATCTACATTTTCCCATTTTAATCCGCAGATCTCGCTGCGGCGCAATCCCAGATAACCTGCCAATTTTACCGCAGGCTCCAGCGGCATACCGCGAACCGCCGCAACAGCGCACGCATCTGCTCTGTATTATAAAAACTGTGCCGGGGCGCAGCCTTTTGCCGGCGCTTCCACCCGCCGGGCGGATTGCGGTGAAGAACTTCCTGCCGCACCGCACACTCCAACGCAGTAAACAGCAGCTGATGATGTTTATGCACTGTATTGCTGCCCAGTCCTGCCCCTCGCATATCCATAATAACTTTGAATCTGCTGCGGCGTTAATTCCTGAAGTATCGTTTTCCCCAATGCCGGCTTGATATGATTTTTAATGATATTTTTCATAACCGTATACCTGGTGGAACGCGCGCCCGGTTAGGGCGCACATCATCCAACCACCGATCCAGCCACATGCCCACAGTCAGTTCCGTGGGAATCGTAATTTCGCTTTGCGCCGTTTTTCATTTCGAAAATCCGCAGGGCTTCTGCCGCAGCCACATGGGTATCGTATGTTCTTTGTCTTTTTCACCCGCTTGCCATTCCCGTCGATCCCATAATGGAACGTAACATAATACTTTCGCTTTCCCTCGTCATAGGCGATGTTGTTTTCAATTCTTTTTCTGCTCATTGTAATAACTTCCTTTCTTTTATCATGGGATAGTTTCACTTTAGGCAGATTTTCCGCACTTTTCCAGATGTTTGTTCTAAAATCCCCAGGTTCTTTCGATTTCTTTAAATTTTCCCAGGACGCGTAAAAATTTCCCGATTTCACTGGAAAGTGTGCTATACTATGGCAGAACCCACAAATGAAACAACAGAACGGAGAATTGTATGACATACGACAGTATTATTGCAGGCGCCGGATTCGCCGGCGCGGTAACCGCGCGCGTACTGGCCGAGGCCGGCCGGCGGGTGCTGGTGCTGGAACAGCGTCCCCATGTGGGCGGCAACGCTTTCGACTGTCTGGACGAATCCGGCATCCTGATTCACCAGTACGGCCCCCACATCTTCCATACCAATGACAAAACCGTGTTTGATTTTCTCTCCCGTTTTACCGTCTGGCGCACCTATGAGCACGAAGTGGTGGCCAATCTGCCCGCAGAAAACGGCCGCATGGAACTGCCGGTGCCCTTCAACCTTGCTTCCGCTGCGCCTGGCGTTTGGCCCGGAGCGTTCTGCGCAGCTTCAGGAAAAACTGATTTCCGCTTACGGCGCAGGCACTAAGGTCACCATCCTGCAGCTGCGCGAGGCTACCGACCCCGCGCTTTCCGACCTGGCCCAATATGTATACGATCATATTTTTGTTCGCTACACCATGAAGCAGTGGGGACAGACCCCGGAGGAAATCGACCCCGCCGTCACGGCCCGGGTGCCTGTGTTCCTTTCCGAGGACTGCCGCTATTTCCAGGATACTTATCAGGGTATGCCCCTGCACGGCTATACGGCCCTGTTCGAAAACATGCTCCGCCACGACAACATCGATCTGCGTCTGAACACCGACGCCAGGGAGCATTTGCGCTTCGAAAACGGAACGATCCTGCTGGACGGCGCGGAATTTACCGGCGACGTGATTTATTCCGGCCCCGCCGACGAACTCTTCGGCTGCTGCTTCGGCCGTCTGCCCCTACCGCACACTGGATTTCAAATTTGAAACGTTTCCCGCCGACGTTGTCCAGAGTCACGGCACTGTCAACTACACCATGGATGAAGATTATACCCGTATCACCAATTCAAGCATCTGACCGGCCAGGTGCGCCCCGGCATCACAACCACAGTAAAGAATACTCCCGCGCCTACACCGGCGCAGATGGCGAATCCCCTATTATGCCATCGCCAACGCCGATACCGCCGCCCTGTACGCCAAATATGCCGAAAAAGGCCGCCCAGTTCCCCGGCTGCATCTGCTGGGCCGTTTGGCGGAATACCGTTACTATAATATGGACGCGATTGTCGCTGGCGCTCTGGCGCTGAGCCGGAAGCTGATCGGAGAAAGCGCATGCTGAAAGCCGCCGTATTCGACTTGGACGGTACGCTGTGCGCTGTGGGCAAAGCGATCCTGCCCGAAACGCTGGCGCTGCTGGAGCAGCTTCAGCGGCGCGGCGTACAGCTGGCGTTGTCCTCCGGAAAACCGATTTATTACCTGTGCGGCCTTTTGCGGCAAAACAGGTCTGCGGGACGTGATTCTGATGGGCGAAAACGGCGCATCGGTGCAGCGAGGCGTGGATCTGCCGCCCCGGTTCCACTACCGCATGCCGGTGGCGCCCCCACCCCGCCGCCGCCCCTGACGCAGCTGCAGGAAAAGCTGGAAGCTGAATTCGGCCCGCGCATCTGGTTTCAGCCCAATCAGACGGAGGTGACGCCCTTCTTCTGCGACGAAACCACCCATGCTGACCTGCGCACTTTTTCTGGCCCAGGAGCTGAACGCAAAAAGCGGGCATCACCGTGTACGATCAAAGCGACTGTATCGATCTGTGTCCCACAGGGCTGGATAAAGGCAGCGGTCTGGCGTTCCTCTGCACGCGCATGGGCTGGGAACTGTCGGAAACCGCCGCCGTGGGCGACGGCGTCAACGATGAACCGATGCTTCGCGCCGCAGGCTGTTCCATCGGGATCGGCCGGCAGCCCGTGGCTGGAGCGCAGTTCACCGTTCCCACCATTCAGGATGCCATTACATACCTGCTCACTTTGTAAAATGGGGAAAACGCCTTCGCAAAAGCGAAGGCGTTTTTTTATTTTTGCGTTTGTTGTATCCGGCCATGCAACATTTGCTCTGCCCTACACAGTCAGTGTAGGGCTTTTTTTCAAAAGCCCTAAAATCCGACTACATAAAGGAGAAATCGACTTGAAGTATACAAAAATTATCAATTGAATCAATGGGATGCCGCCGACCGCGTCCTGCGCACCGACTTTAATGCAGACAACCAGAAGCTGGACGCAGCCATCGCAGAAGCAAAGCTACTTGCCCTTATGTGCATCTGCTGACAGCCTCTCTTCCGGCGGATGCTGTGCAGTTGGACTTGAATGTGTCCACCCTGGATCTGACCCGGTATTACCGGCTGGATCTGCACATCACGCCCAAGGCCGGGGCAGATTATGCCGACGCGATTATGCTGCGCTGCAACAATTTGAGCGAGGGCTATGTCAACGAGGATAAAGCTCACGGCTATCTGGCCTATTGCGCTCTGGGCAGCATGACGGAATATTTCTGCCAGCTCTGTTTTCATGTGTATCTGGGCAGCCGTCATGGGCAGCGCGACTTACGGCTGCCTGGATTATAACTTATTGGGAAAAAGGGCCTTGTGCACTGCTCCGACACGCCGGCGTTCTACGGTTTGGCACTCTCCCGGCCGAGATCACTTCCTTGAATCTGGTTTCCGGTACCAACGGAAACTGCTGGGCGGCGGATTGTCTGTTCAGCTGTATGGATTGAAGAAGTAAACAAAAGGCAGCCCCGAAGCTATCGCTTCGGGGCTGCCTTTCTAAATGCAATGTGTGGTAGGAAAACTTATGCAGGGATAACTACGGTGTAGGTCATATCCACGCCGTCCACAGTCAGTGCAACACTGTACTCATTACCGGCGCTGACAGTACCCCCCACTTGGTATCAATTGCTTTCACCAGGGATTTTCCGGTATCATTAGCGCCGCCTTCAGTCCAGTTGCTGCCTGCCAAAGTGCCGGATGTATTCCACTCATAGGTCTTGCCATTAAACACAATGGTGCTGGGCGGAACCGCTGCGATACAGGCCACCCAGGAAACGGGCCAGGTCTGCAATGTAGGGGGCTGTAGAAGCATCAACAGAAGGATTCACAGTAGCATAGCGGTTGTTGCCAGTGGCAGTCACTTCGCTGTCATTCACAGTGATATCGCCAACAAAGTTGTAACCATCATCTTCTGCCTGGTCTACAGCATTCTGGCCCTTGCCGTCCACGCTGGTAACAGCCAGGAAGGTCACGCCGTCGTCGAAGTAAACATCAGCCTTCACAACGCAAGGCGTCTCGACAGCATCCTTCAGATCCGCAATGGAGATGATCTCGGTGGGATATGCGCTGTTGTCGATATCGCTCTCGCTGCGGGTATCGATAATGGTCACGCCGTTGAACTTGACGTCCGTCAGCTTGGAAGCGCTGAAGGTGACATAAGCCTTACCGCTCTTGTTGTACACGCTGGTAACCGTCAGGCCATCCATGTAGCCGTCCTCATCATCGTAATCGGCATTCAGCTTCAACTCATTGGCGTCTTCCAGCTTGTAGTTGTCGCCGTCCATGCTGTAGGTGTAGAAGCCCTGGTCGGTGTTATCATCGGTGATGATAATGCCAGCCGGATTGGTCAGGTCTTCCATCAGCCACAGATCGTCGGTGGTATAAGTGTCGCTGGAAGCCTTCTGTTCAGCGTCGCCAGCCAGGTAGACGATGTTTTCGGTGGAAGCGGAAGTGCTCAGGGATTCGCCTGCAAAGATGACCAGGCGGGCCGTCTTGCTGTCATCCTCATCGGTGACAACATAAGCCCCTGCGCCGGTAGCGGAGCACTTCAGGCCGCCCACAGCATAGGTCACATCGATCTTGCTGCCCTGGCTCTCCACAGCCAGATACACAGTCTCTTCATTGACATAGAAGTTGCCTTCGCTCGTTCTCAGCGTGCTGTCAGTTGCCTTGAAATCATTGCTCAAAGTAGCTTTAGGCGTAGCATCGAAATCATCGTCCAGATCAGAAACATTGAAGGGCTTAATGGTGTAAACCTCATCGCCGCTCTTCTGCTCTTCTGCAGCAGTGGTAGCTGCAATTTTCTTATCGGTGAACTCATACAGGCCTGCATGAGCGCCGTCGTTAACCTTAGTAGTTACTTTGGAAGTCCAAGGATTCTCAGTCTTGGCACTTTCATATCCTGCCACTTGCAGAGCACCTTTTTCGACTTCAACAGTATCAACCTTGCCATCGGAGGAAACACGCTGTGCATAGTAGATATCCTCACCGCCAACAGTGTCTCTGTAAACCGCAGTGACATAGTAAATGTCCTCGAGGTTGGCTGCGGAAGCGCCGTCAATAGCGATCACATAGCCCTCGTTGGTGGTGTAAACACCGTACTCCTTATCGAAGTCAATGTTGTCATAGTTGCCGGCGGGTGCGCCTGCATAATCATACTTGGTGCCGTCGATGGTGATGTTGCCGTTGACAGCTTCCTTCACGGAAGTGGGCTTGCCGGTAACCACATCGGCCACATAGCTGGCCACAGCCTTCTTGCCGTTCATGGCCACTGCCAGAACGGTGCCTTCTTCATAAGTGCTGGCATCAAAGCCGGGCAGTTCCTTGCTGGTGTCATCATAATCATCATAGAAGGTGCCCAGGTTGTTGTCATCGATGTCCACCAGCTTCACGCGATAGGATGCGCCGTTGTTCTCCTCGCTGGTGCTCATGTTGTCGGAGATGGAGTCGATCTTGGCATAGGTGTAATGTGCCACAACAACCTTTGCGACATCGCCGTCATTGTTCTCATAGGCGTACACCACATCGCCCTGCGTCAGTTTCGTATTCAGATCATTCTGCTCGACGCCGTTGATATAAATGTACTTGCTGTTACTATCGTCGTCAACATTCTTAGCCAAGTTAATGTCGGAGCTGCTGTAGTCCATGTAAGAGCTGCCGGTCGGGATGTCGTGGATGGTCTTATCGGTGTCATCCACAACCGCAACAGCGTCGGGAGCAGTCATATACTCGCCGATGGTGGCGCTCTTGTAGCTCCACTTGTCGGTCAGCTGCATCATGTGACCCGTGCTACTCTTCAGCTTCAGGTCCTTGCAGTATTTCTCAGCAAACTCTACGGTATAAACGTCGCCGCCGTTCATCACGACGGTATCGTCGCTGATGTTGGTAGCGTCTGCCTTCACCTTGGAGGTAACAGGAGTGGCCTTGGAAGGATCGGTGACAATGACGATGCCGCCGGGCAGCTCAATCTTGCCGCCGTTGTCCCTCATATTCCACCAGAGTGGCCTGCATGGCGTTGAACGCCATCTGAGCGGCCTCCTCACGGGTCAGGTTGACGGACAGTGCAATCTCTTCCATGCCATCGTCCAGATCGGCGTCGCCCAGAGCCAGCTTGGAAACGTTGATGGCCCAGCTGTTACCCACCAACTGCTCAATCTGGGGATCATAGCCCAAAGCAACCAGCAGCATCTTGGCAAACTGGGTACCCGTCACAGGATCCGTGGGGTTAAAACGGCCGTTGCCGTCGCCGGCGATAATGCCCTCGTTGGTGCAGTAGGCAATAGAGCCTGCGCTCCAGCGGGTAGCTGCCACGTCGGCATAGGGAGCAATGGAAGCCGTCAGCTTGTCAGCTGCATCCTGGCCCACCAGCATATAGGTAATGATCTTCGCAGCCTGTTCACGATTCAGGGTTGCGTCGGGGTTGAAGTTATTGCCGTCGCCGCCATTGAAAATGCCGGCGGCAGTCATAACATCGACCGCCTCTTTGTAAGTGACTTTGGAATAATCCTTGTAGTCACTCGCGTCCGCGGCGAAAGCGGCAGTCATCAGGCTCAATGCCATGGCCAGCGCCAGCACCAGGGACAGAACCTTTTTCAGATTCTTCATGGTTCAGTAGTCCTCCTTTTTTGATCGTTTTGCTCCAAAAAAGTGATCCAATTCAGCACAAATAGCCCGTTTTCCTCCAAAACACCGGCTTATAAATACCGCATAGCACCTCTTTGACCGCAAAGCAAAAATCCCCGGAAAGCCGCACCACAGCGGCCTTTCCGGGGATTGCAAAACGTATGGTCTTTCAATTTGGTAGACATTTCGCCGGCAGATGCTGTCGCTGCTTTTCTTCTATCTCTTGTCCCCCAGTTGTTTTTTCCTTTTCCATTTTGGTAGACATCCGGTAGACATGGTAGACAGCGGCTGGAAGAATCTGGACATTTATTTTTTTGAAAAATCGTTTTCCTTTCGCTCACAAAGGAAAAAGCCACCCGAAAAACGCGATGGTTTTCAGGTAGCTAAATGCATTTTCCACTCTTTATTCACACAGAACACTGTGCAGAATGTCCAGTCCGCGAAAGGATTTCCTCTCTGGTAATGGTCAGAGGCGGCAGCAGACGCAACGTATCTGTTCCCGCTGTCAGCACCAGAAGTCCCCGATCAATACAGCGCTGCGCCAGCTCTTTATGGGAGATACCCGTCAGCTGCACACCAATCATCAGCCCCAAGCCTCGCACACCGGCAACATAAGGACTATGCATTCCCTCAATATAGTCGCGAATCAGTTCACCTTTGATTTTCACTTCTTCCAGCACATCATCGCTAAGCTGTTCCAGCACAGCACAGCCGCCGGCGCAGGAAACCGGATTCCCGCCGAACGTAGTGGCATACCATCCCCGGCCCCAGCACATTCCGGCACTTTTCATTGGCCAGAATACCGCCCAGCGGCAAGCCACCGCCAATGCCCTTGGCAAAAGAAACAACGTCCGGCAGAATGCCGTACTGCTGATAGGCAAACAGGGTGCCTGTGCGTCCGATGCCGGTCTGCACCTCATCCACCAGCAGCAGCCAGTCGTTTTCGGCGCACAGTACTGCCAGCTGGTGCACAAACTCCCGCTCCATGGGATACACACCGCCTTCACCCTGCACCAACTCCAGCATCACAGCGCACACATCGTCGCCACCGGCATCGCGGATGGCGTCAATGTCATTGGCGTCGGCATAACGGAACCCTTCGGTAAAGGGGAAAAATACTGGTGGAATACCGCCTGCCCCGTAGCTGACAAAGTTGTAACGGTTCGGCCGTGAAAAGAGTTGTTCAGCGTGATGATGGTGCTCCGGCCATGACCGTACTTATCAAAGCTGTATTTTCTGGCCAGCTTGATCATGCCCTCATTAGCCTCACCGCCGCTGTTGGAAAAAAAGGCTGCGCTCAACCCGGAACGTGCGCACAACTGCTCGGCCAGCGCAATATACGGTTCGCTGTAGAACAAATTGGACACATGCGCCAAGCGCAGAGCCTGTGCACCTACGGCACTGGCCCACTGCCAATTGCCGTAACCCAGGCAGTTAACGCCGATGCCAGCCGTAAAGTCCACATACTCCCGGCCCTCCACATCGTACAGCAGCGCGCCTGTCCATGATCAATGGCGATAGGAAAACGGCCGTAAGTCTGCATAACGCATTGCGTATCCCGTGCAATCAATTCCTGGTTTTCCATCACACATGTTCCTCCTCATTGAGTATCATAGTACCGATACCTTCATCCGTCAGCATTTCAATTAAAATGGAATGGGGAATGCGGCCGTCGATGATATGGGTGCGCTTGACCCCGCCGGCCACTGCTTCAGCGCAGCAGTCCGTTTTGGGAATCATGCCGCCGGTGAGAATGCCCTGCTCGCGGTAATCCTCCAGTTCCCGGGATGAATCACATGGATCAGGCTTTCCTCGTCCTTCGGATCACGGAGCACGCCACGCACATCGGTAAGCAGGATCAGCTTTTCCGCCTTCAGCGCTACAGCCAGCTTTGCCGCCGCCGTGTCGGCGTTGATGTTGTAAACATACCCCTCATCGGTGTTGTCCGCCGCCTGCGCCACTGTGGCTACGATGGGAATAAAGCCATTGGCCAGCGCTGTCTCCAGCACATTGGGGTTCACCTTCGTGATATCACCCACCAGACCGTAATCCTCCCCGTCGCCCCGATCGAGTTTTTTAGCCTGAATCAATGCCGAATCCAACCCCGAAAGGCCTACGGCATGGCCGCCGATACGGGAGATCCGATCCACCAGATTTTTGTTCACCTTGCCGCACAGCACCATCTGCACCACATGCATGGTCTCTTTGGTGGTGTAGCGCAGGCCGTTGATAAAGCGGGATTCGATTCCCATCCGGTCCAAAATCTCGCTGATCTCCGGTCCGCCGCCATGCACCAGCACCACTTTCACGCCCACCAGGTTCAGCAGGACGATATCCTCCATCACCGCAGCAAAGAGGTCGTTGTTGATCATGGCGTTTCCGCCGTATTTAACCACAATGGTCTTTCCATAGAATTTCTGAATATACGGCAGCGCCTGCACCAGCGTTTGCGCCCGCTCATAATTTGTACTGTTCATCGTTACCCCTCTTCTTTTCCTTGCTCTTGTCCGGAAGTTCCTTCCCGCTTACAAACCCAGCTCCATCCAGCACGTCGTATCCCGGAAACCGCTGCGCGCATGACAGAGGCGCCCAGCCAGAACTTGGCAGCGCTTTTTTTCGCGCCCTTTCACTGATTCAGCATAGAGATATCCGCCGCGGCCCTGTGGAAGGCCGCGCCGATATACTCACGTGCGGTAATCTCCGTTGATCTGAACGTAGTCATAGGTGAGGTCACAGCCCCAGCAGGTACAGCATCCATCGCCCTCTCCCATGGAAACGGCGATAACCACTTCGCCAGCCGAAAGGACCTGTCTGGCCAATGCCTCGTCAAAAGGCAGGCCGCGGCCCGCGCGGCAGACGTCCACCGCGCCGTTCTCCGAAGAAAACGTTACATCTACCCGTTCCGGGTCAAAAGACTCGCCGGAATAGCCCATGGCGCACAATACGCGGCCCCAGTTGGCGTCGCAGCCGAACACCGCCGCCTTGGTCAAGCTGGAAGCGATGACGCTTTTGGCAACGGTTTCGGCGCTCTGCTCGTCCCGCGCGCCGGACACCGTACAGGTGATCAGATGCTTGGCACCTTCGCCGTCCCTGGCCATCTGCCGAGCCAGTTTGACGCACAATGCACTCAGCGCTTCCACAAACAGAGCATAAGCCTCACCCTTTTCGGTGATCTCCACATTGCCGGCCATACCGTTGGCCATCAGCACGCAGGTATCATTGGTGGAGGTATCGCCGTCCACGCTGATGCGATTGAAGCTGATACGCACAGCCTCCTGGAGCGCCGTGCGGACCAGATCTTTGAAATCGCACAGTCTGTGACCAAAAGCACAGCATGGTACCCATATTGGGGTGGATCATGCCGCTGCCCTTGGAAATACCGCCGATTGTCACGGTTTTGCCGCCGATTTCCACCGTCACGGCTTCTTCCTTTTTCACGGTATCCGTGGTCATAATAGCTTGGGCCGCCGCGTCGGAACCGGCGCGGCTCAACTGTTCCGCGCAGCCAGGCAGCGCCTGTTCGATGGCGGAAATGTTGATGGTCTGGCCGATGACGCCAGTGGAACCGACCACCACATCCTCCGGCGCAATTCCCAGCTGTTCAGCTGCCGCCCGGGCCATCCGTTCCGCGTTTTCACCGCTTTGTTCGCAGCAAGCGTTGGCGTTGCCGCTGTTGGCCACCACAGCCTGAGCCGCGCCGTTCTGCAGCGCTTGGCGCGTCCACAGCACTGAAGCCGCCTTGACTACATTTTGCGTATACATGCCCCAAGCGGCACAGGGTTTTTCCGAAAAGAGCAGCATCAAATCCTTTTTATCCGCGCTGCTGCCCGCTTTCACACCAGCGTGTTCGCCGGCCGCCGTAAATCCTTTCGGCGCACATACGCCGCCGGAAGTCCAGTTCAACATACTCATTCCTTCTTTTCTTTCCAGTTCACACAGGGCAGAATGGTTTAGCCCGTACCGCCGTGTCACTTTGCCCTTCCAACAGTGCACAGCCGGTGCTCACAGATTCAACCCCGTGGTTTCTTCCAGTCCCAGCATCAGATTCATGTTCTGCACCGCCGCGCCGGAAGCGCCCTTTCCGAGATTATCAAACAGAGCCGTAATCAGCACCTGATCCTCATGGCCGCAGATGATCAGCTGCAGTCTGTCGCTGCCGGCCATGGTATTAGCGGCAATTTTTTTTCCGTATAGCCCAGCGGCGCCACAGAAACCAGAGCAGCACCGGAGTAGTGATCCTCCAGCACGTCATGCAGCTGCGCCGCTGTGGGATGGCCCGGCAGCAGAGCGGTGTGCAGCGTCACCGAGGTAGCCATACCCTTTGTAGTAATCGTCCACAATGGGGCAAAATACCGGCGCACGCAGCAGGGAACACACTTTCTGCATCTCCGGAAGGTGTTTGTGCTCCAGATTCAATCCATACAGCTGCGGTGCATACAGTGCCGCCCCTTTGTCCGCCACCTCGTACTCTGCGATCATCTTTTTTCCTCCGCCGCTGTAGCCAGTCAGCGAAAAGCAGGTCAGCGGGTAATCCGGCGGCAGCAGACCGTATTTCACCAGCGGATACACAGCGGAAATAAAGCCTGTTGCATGGCAGCCGGGATTGGCCACGCGCTTCCCCGCGGCAACGGCGGCTCGGTGCTCCGGCGACAGCTCGGCAAAGCCGTAGGCCCAGCCCTCTGCTGTGCGGTGAGCCGTAGAGGCGTCAATGATCCGGGTTCGGTCGTTCTCCACCAAGGCCACAGCCTCCCGGGCCGCCGCGTCTGGCAGGCACAAAAACACAATATCCGCCGCGTTGATGCACTTTTTCCGCTCAGCGGCGTCTTTGCGTTTGTCCTCGTCGATCAGTAGCAGATCGATATCCTGCCGCTGCGCCAACCGGTCGTAAATCTGCAGGCCGGTGGTACCTTCCTTGCCATCGATATATACAATGGGTTTGCTCATGAATCACACATTCTCTCTTGTTTGAATAAACGCTTCGATCTCACGGATCTGCCGCGCTGCTTCAGCCTTGGCAGGGCCGCCGAACGAGGCGCGGCTCATAGCGCAGTTTTCCAGATTCAGCGCCTCGTATACATCTGCTTCAAACAACGGCGAGGTTCTTTGCAGCTCTTCCAGCGTCAGCTCCTCCAGCGTCTTTCCCTGCTCCTGGCAGTAGTACACCAAATTGCCCACAGCAGTGTAGGCATCGCGGAAGGGCATGCCTTTCTTGGTCAGGTAATCGGCGCAGTCGGTCGCGTTGATAAAGCCCCGGCCCGCGGCGCGGCGCATGTTCTCCGGATGCACCGTCATCGTCTCGATCATGCCGGCAAACACAGGAATGCACAATTTCACTGTATCGATGGCATCGAACACCGGCTCTTTGTCCTCCTGCATATCCTTATTGTAGGCCAAAGGCAGGGACTTCATCGCCGTCAGAAGACTCATCAGAGAGCCGTACACACGGCCGGTTTTGCCCCGCACCAGTTCCGCCACATCCGGATTTTTCTTCTGGGGCATGATGGACGAGCCGGTAGAATAGGCGTCGTCCAGATCAATGAATTTAAACTCCCAGCTGCACCAGAGGATCGTCTCCTCCGCCAGACGGGAGAGGTGCATCATCAGAATCGAACAGGCCGCCAGGAATTCCAGCGCATAATCCCGGTCGCTGACGCCGTCCAAACTGTTGCCCATGGGCCGGTCAAAGCCCAGCTCTCCGGCAGTGGCAAAGCGGTCGATGGGGTAAGTGGTGCCAGCCAGGGCGCCGGAACCCAGAGGGCATTCGTTCATGCGCGCGACAGTCCTCCAGCCGCGTCACGTCCCGGCAGAGCATGTGGGCATAGGCCAGCAGATGATGGGCAAAGGTGATGGGCTGAGCCCGCTGCAGATGAGTGTAGCCGGGCATGACCGTCTCCGTGTGCTGTCTGGCCTGCTGCAGCAGCACCTTCTGGAAATGCAGCAGCTGCTCCACAATCTCGCCAATCTGCCGCCGCAGGTACAGCCCGGAAATCCAGAGCCACCTGATCATTGCGGCTGCGGGCGGTGTGCAGGCGTTTGCCCGCCTCGCCAATACGCGCCGTCAAAATAGTTTCCACATTCATGTGGATGTCCTCGTTGTCAGCAGAAAATTCTATCGTCCCCGCCTCCACGTCGGCGAGGATGCCGCGCAGCCCCGTGCAGATATTCTCCGCGTCAGCACGGGAAATAATACCCTGCTCGCCCAGCATGGACGCATGGGCCATACTGCCCTCGATATCCTCACGGTAAAGCCGCTGATCAAAGGGGATGGACGAATTAAAATCATTGACCAACGCATCGGTTTCCTTGCGGAATCTCCCGGACCACAGTTTCATAAACGCAATTCCTCTCTTACAGTCGTATCATTTTCTAAAAGAATAAATATGCATCCCGCCAGGCGCATACGGCGCGGGGCGGGGAACCTTTCCCCGCCCCGGCACAGCGCCCCTGCCGATTACTTTTCTTTCCGCCGCTTTCCTGGCAGCGGTCTTTTGGGCAGTCTCAGCAGTTTTTCACCGCCGTCTCGTCCGCCCAGCAGCCGCATCGCCCACGGCTTTAGCTGCGGTCTTGGCCGCCTTGACGGAGGCCTTTTTCACTGCTCCCCTTTGGCGCTCTTTCTCCTCTTCCACCGCAGCGGTACGGCGCTCGTCCATCAGTGCCTGCACAGTGATGGGCAGGCCGAAGAGCTTGATGAAGCCTTCCGAATCCGCCTGATTATAGATGGACTCTTCTTCGCCGAAGGAGGCGATGGCGTCGTCATAGAGCGTATAGGGCGACCAGACGCCGGCGTTGATCATATTACCCTTGTACAGCTTCAGCCGCACCGTGCCGGTGACATGCTCCTGCGTGGAGGTAACAAAGCACTCAGCGCCTCGCGCAGAGGCGTATACCACTGGCCGTCGTACACCAGGTCGGCAAACTTGATAGCCACCTGCTGCTTGTAGTGGGCCGTATCCTTATCCAGCGTAATGGTTTCCAGCACCTGGTGGGCGCGGTACAGAATGGCGCCGCCGGGCGTCTCATATACGCCGCGGCTTTTCATGCCCACCAGACGGTTTTCCACCAGATCCACCAGGCCGATGCCGTTTCTGCCGCCGATTTCATTAAGGGCAAGCACAATCTCCTTAGCGCTCATTTCTTGCCATTGAGGGCTACAGGCACGCCCTTTTCAAAGTCCAGCGTAACATATTCCGGCTCGTCGGGCGCCTGCATAGGCGAAACGCCCATCTCCAAAAGCCCTCTTTTTCATAAGTCGGCTCGTTGCCGGGATCCTCCAGGTCAAGGCCCTCGTGGCTCAGGTGCCACAGGTTTTATCCTTGGAATAGTTGGTTTCCCGGTCGATCTTCAGCGGGATGTTATGAGCCTCGGCATATTCAATCTCATCCTCGCGGGATTTGAATTCCCATGAAGCGCCAAGGCGCGATAATAGTCATCTCCGGGGCAAAGTGACGGATAGCCAGCTCGAAGCGCACCTGATCGTTTCCCTTGCCAGTGCAGCCGTGGACAATAGCGTCGGCCCCTTCCTTTTCGCAATTTCCACCAGACGCTTGGCAATCAGCGGGCGGGCAAAGGAGGTTCCCAGCAGATACCCGTCCTCGTACACGGCACCGGCCTGCATGGTGGGGAATGATGTAGTCGTCCACAAATTCCTCGGTCAGGTCCTCCACATACAGCTTGACGCGCCGGTGGCCTTGGCCTTTTTCTCCAGCCCCTGCAGTTCATCCGCCTGACCCACATTGCCGGACACGGCAATAACTTCGCAGTTGTTATAGTGTTCTTTCAACCAGGGGATCAGGACCGAAGTATCCAGACCGCCGGAATACGCCAAAACGACTTTTTTAATCTCTTTCATCGACGAAACGCCTCCGTATGTAATCAAAATTTCTTTTCCCGTTCTTCCATCAGGTATGCCTATTATACCCCTTTTGAATGATTATTCAATACAAAATCCCCGCCTTTTTCTATTTTCCCCGTTTTACACAACTTTTCTGTGTTACCCTAAATTCTCTTTTTGTGGTTTTGCACTCTTTTCACGAATATATTCGTTAATATTCTGTATAATTATTCATTTTATTTTTTCTTGCGCCATCCGGTCAAGATGCTATAATAAAAGCAGTACGCATTCCCCGCCCGCGGCGGTCAGCGTCCAGAAAAGAACCGTTATTACAAAACAAAAGGAGATCCGATCCTATGTCTATTCTTGTGACCGGCGGCGCCGGCTACATCGGCAGCCACTGCGTGGCCGCCCCGTTTCCCGCGGCATCGACACTGTGGTGGTGGACAACCTGTCCAAGGGCCACCGGGAGGCCCTCAAGGGCGGCCGCCTCTATGTGGGCGATGTGGGTGACCGGGTATTTTTGGAAGACGTGTTTCGCCGGGAACACATTGAAGCGGTCATCCACTTCGCCGCCTTCTCCCTGGTGGGAGAGAGTATGCAGGTGCCCGAGCAGTATTTCCGCAACAACTGCATGGCCGGCCTGACCCTGGTGGACACTATGGTGAAATACGGCGTACCTTACCTTATCTTCTCCTCCACCGCCGCCACCTACGGCGAGCCGGAGTACACCCCAATCGATGAAGAACATCCCAAACATCCCACCAACGCTTACGGCGAAAGCAAGCTGATCGTGGAGCGCATGCTGCGCTGGAACGACCACGCTCACGGACTCAAATATGTGGCGCTGCGCTACTTCAATGTGGCCGGCGCGTTGAGCGACGGCTCGATTGGCGAGGATCACAGTCCGGAAACCCACCTGATCCCCCTGGTGCTGGCCACCGCCCTGGGCCAGCGGGAAAAACTGAGTCTGTTCGGCACAGACTATCCCACCCGGGACGGCACCTGTGTGCGTGATTACATCCATGTGGAAGATCTGATCGACGCCCACCTGCTGGCGTTGGAATACCTGAAAGCCGGCCAGCCCTCCGCCGCATTCAATCTGGGCAACGGTCAGGGCTTCACCAACCGTGAAATCATTGAAGCGGCCCGGCGCGTCACCGGGTGCGACATCCCCGTGTCGGAAGAAGGCCGCCGCCCCGGCGACCCCGCCACCCTAATCGCCTCCAGCGAAAAAGCCATGCAGGTGCTGCACTGGCAGCCCAGGCACGCTTCCATCGAAGACATCATCGGCTCAGCCTGGCGCTGGCACAGCAGCCATCCCCACGGCTACAGCAAACCATGAACACCAGAATTTCTGCAAAAAGTGCGCATCCAAAGATTTGGACGCGCACTTTTTCTTTTGTATATATTTTGAAATCTCCGCGCACAATAAACCGCGTGGAAAGCCGGATGGTTTTCCATAAGTTTTACTGCCGGAGAATGAAAAAAAGGAAAGAGGTATCGCAGTTTTCATTTTCTGGCAAATATTCAGGAGGTAACGATTATGTCCAATTGTTCCTGCACCCCGAACAAAGCCATCAAGTGCTCTTTTACCCAGTGCGCGCATCACTGCAAGAGCGACAACTACTGCGCGCTGAACAGCATCCAGGTGGGCACCCACGAAGCCAATCCCACCGAGGTCAAGTGCACCGACTGCGAGAGCTTCACGCTCTGAACAAGCGAGAAGGGGAGCCTCCCCCCCTTCCCTTTCTCCCCGGCAGCTTTCGCCGGACATTGTTCACCTACATACAAGGGGGCGGTAACGCAACATGGAAAAGAAACCGATGTATCGCATCGCCGGCGGAGCGGCAGGATTTGTAAACGGGTTATTCGGCGGAGGCGGCGGCATGGTGCTGGTGCCGCTGCTGCTTAAAAGCGGAGAACTGAAAGCCAAGGAAACCTTTGCCAGCGCGGTGGCCATTATTTTCCCCATCTGCGCAGTATCTTTCCTCGCCCAGCTTTTCTTTGTGGACTTTCCTGGCTTCAGTCGGTGCCCTATCTCGTCGGCGGTGCAGCAGGCGGGCTGATCGGAGGCAAACTGTTCCGCAAAATGCCGCCGCTGTGGCTCAAGCGCATTTTTGCCGTGTTCATCCTTTACGGCGCGTGGCGGTATCTCACATGACGCAGGCTCTGATCGCCGCCGCTGTCGGCTTTGGCACAGGCATCGTCTCCGCTTTCGGCATCGGCGGCGGCACGCTGCTGCTGTTGGTGATGACTTTGTTTTTAGGCGTGGAAGGCCCCGTGGCCCGCTGCATCAACCTGCTCTATTTCCTGCCCACCGCCCTTGGTTCCCTCTACTATCACAAGAAAAACGGATATCTCAAAAGAAGCCATCCGCAGCGCTATTCTTCCGGGCGTAGCGCTGGCAGTAGCCGGCGCCGTGGCAGCCGCCTTCGTGGACACGCAGCTGCTGCGCAAAAGCCTTTTGGGCTGTATCTCCTTTGGGCCGGAGTTTCAGTGCTTTGGCCGAAAAAGAAGAAATAGGCGGTTTTCCCTCTTGGCGGAGGGGCCTTCTTGGAAGAAGGGGGATGGGTTGCGCCCGTAGCGGGGCGGGGTTTTGCTCCTCTTGGAAGAGGGGAACGTTGCGCCCCACATTTCTTTTTCTCTCGCAAGAGAAAAAGAAACGTGCCGATCTCCGCGCCAAGTGCCTCGCTTCGCTCGGTTGCGCTCCGAAACGCGCCTGCGGGCGCAGGCCCGGTACAAAGAAAAAGAGCGCTGGGAGCGGCTTTCGTGACGAAAGCTGCTCCTTTTTCCTTTGTGCTCTACCTCCTGGTAGCGGGTGTCTTGGTGCTATGCGGACTGGTTTCACCTTTTGCGCCGCTGCCGCTGACGAGTGCGGGTGGGCAGGCTTACGCGCTGGAACCAGTGGCTTTCGTTGCGAAAGCCGCTTCTTTTTCCTTTGTGTCTATGTCCTGATGGTGGGTTTCCTGATGCTATGCGGATTGGTTTTCCGCTTGCGCTGCTGCCGCTGAGGGGTGCGCTGATGGATTATAAGTCGATTTGATAGCGTTCCATGGTTTCTTTCAGTTTCGAAAAGAATGGATTGGATACAAACTGTATGCCAAAATAGATCCCGATGGAAAACGCTGCCGCTCCGGCACGGAAACTGCTGTATTCCATCTGATCTGTGAACGTCAGCTGCTGCTCCGGGTCAAGGCCGCATTCCCGGCACAGCGCTTTCATTTCCTCCCGCGCTTTCTCCCGCTGCTTTTCCAGCAGCGGATAAGCATACTTCTGATAAAGCCATCCATAAGTACTATTCATCGTTTCCCTCCTGTTTTCCCCCGTGCTGCTCTGCATGGGATGCATTTGCTTCCAAATACTGCAGCAGCACAAACTCAATATAATTTGTAACAGACCGGTGTTCCTTCGTTGCCAGTTTCCCGATTTTATCCAGCACGTCCTCCGATAGACGCAATGTGAACACCCGCTTGCTTGTAGCCATCCGGCATCACCTTTTCACTGCTCATTTGACGATCAAAGGATCGCTTTCCGCCTCCTCCGCATGCTCGGCGTAATACTGCAGATAAACGCGGAGGACTTGGCGGATATAGGCTGATGTGGTGCGCTGTGATTCCTCTGATAATGTTTTGATTTGTTCGTATAGTTCCATGGGAAGCGATATGGATACCTTCTTCTGTGAATCGTTTCGAATCATAATGGCTGCCTCCTATTTTTTATTTGTAATGAAAGTATCTTTTCGGGATAGCAACGGCTCTTTTCGCATAACAGACTTTTCTTTATTTGTTTTGATATATTGCTTTTAGCTATATGGTATAACAAGAATTCTGATTTGCCAATTGATGTATTGCTAAAAGCTATAATTTCTTTTCTGATTTTGCCTCGTTATAATAAGAAAAAAGTGAGGTGGAATAGATGCAGGATTATCGGGTCGCTATTCGCAAACGACGGGAAAGTCTGGGCTATAGCCAGCGCGCGCTGGCTGGAATGGTAGGCAAATCCCAGCCATTTATTAACGAAATCGAAAGCGGTAAGCGAAAGCCGTCCATAGACGTTCTGTATCAGATTTGTGAAACCTTAAAATGGACATCGTATTTCAAGACAGAGAGCCATAATAGCTCTCTGTCTTATTTTTAAGCAATACCAATCAACACAACAGCTTGCCCACCCGAACCCCGTCAGCGGCAGCGGCGCAAGCGGTGAAACCGTCCGCATAGCACTAAGGAACCCACTATCAGGACATAGAGCACGAACGAAAAAGAGCAGCTTTCGCAACGAAAGCCACTGGTTTCAGCGCGTAAGCCAGCCCATCCGCACCTGTCAGCGGCAGCGGCGCAAAAGGTGAAACCAGTCCGCACAGCACCAAGGTACTGCTATCAGGACATAGACACAAACGAAAAAGGAGCAGCTTTCGTCACGAAGGCCGCTCCACGTTCTCTTTTCTTTGTACCGGGCCTGCGCCCGCAGGCGCGTTTCGGAGCGCAAACGTTCCCCCCTCTTCCAAGAGAGGAACCCCCCCACCTCGCCGCAGGCAGATACGATATTTTCTCTTGCGCCCGCAGGCGGGCTATATTATAATAAGGGGAAACATTGCCGTCATTGGCACACACCCGGTGCGAGGAATCGACCACCGCACCGAAGAGAGGGAGGGTTTTTATGCTGCGCATTGACGAGATCCGCCTGCATCCAGGCGAGGACGAGAGCATACTGCCGGAGCGGGCCGCGGCACGGCTGCATCTTCCGGTTGGGGCTTTGAACCATTTCCGCATTGTGCGCCGGTCCGTAGACGCCCGCAAAGAAGTATCCCTGGTCTACTCGGTGCAGCTGCAGGTGCGCGGCGAGGAAAAAGTCCTCCGGCACTGCCGGGACAAGCACATTTCCAAAGCCGTCCGTACCCGTTACACCCCAAGTACGGCATCCTACTCCGGTGCATACCGTCCCGTGATTGTCGGCGCCGGCCCGGCGGGCCTGTTCTGTGCCCTGGCTCTCAGCCGTGCAGGGGCGCAGCCCATTCTGCTGGAGCGAGGTGCGCCGGTGGAACAGCGGCGCGAGGACGTGGCCTTTTTCTGGAAAACCGGCCTGCTCTCCCCCGCCTCCAACGTGCAGTTCGGCGAGGGCGGCGCGGGTACGTTTTCCGACGGCAAACTGAACACCGGCACCCACGATGCGCGCAACCGCTACATTCTGGAGCAGCTGGTGCGTTTCGGCGCACCGAAGGAGATCCTCATCGACGCCAAACCCCATGTGGGCACGGACAAACTCTATTTCGTACTGCAGAACATTCGGCAGGAGCTGCTCTCCCTGGGCTGCGACATTCGCTTCGGCCAGCGTCTCAGCGATCTGGAGCTGAAAGACGGCCGCGTGCGGGGTGTGCACACCGTCTCCTGCAGCGACGGATTTATCGACACCGACACCCTGGTGCTGGCCATCGGCCACAGCGCCCGGGATACGTTTGAACTGTTGGCGCGCCGCGGCGTGCCTATGGAGCAAAAACCTTTTGCCGTAGGTGTGCGTATCGAGCACCGCCAACGGGAGATTGACATGGCCCAATACGGCCGGTATGCCGGTCACCCGGCTCTGCCTCCCACCGCCTATAAGCTCTCCTGCCACACCAGCGGCGGGCGGGGCGTGTTCTCTTTCTGCGTCTGCCCCGGAGGCACCGTGGTGGCCGCCGCTTCGGAACAGGGGCGCGTGGTGACCAACGGCATGAGCGAATACGCCCGCGACGGCGAAAACATCAACGGCGGTTTTCTGGTGGGCGTCGGGCCGCAGGATTTCGACAGCGGCGATCCCCTGTCGGGGGTAGCCTTTCAGCGCCGGCTGGAAGCGGCGGCTTACCGCCTGGGCGGCGGCAATTTTATTGCACCAGCCCAGCGGGTGGAGGATTTTCTGTCCCATCGGCCCTCCGTTGGACCGGGGGCAGTGCTGCCCACCTACCGTCCCGGCGTACGCTGGACGGACCTGCATCAGTGCCTGCCGCCTTTCCTGTCCGAAGCGCTGGAAGAAGCGCTGCCTATGCTGGGAAAGCGCGTGACCGGCTACGACGCGCCAGACGCAGTACTGACGGCGGTGGAGAGCCGTTCGTCTTCCCCGGTGCGCATCCTGCGCGATGCAGACAGCTACCAGTCTCCCATCGCGGGTCTGTACCCTGCGGCGAGGGAGCAGGCTATGCCGGCGGCATCCCGTCCGCAGCGGCGGACGGGCTGCGCTGCGCAGAAAAAATTCTCACCTGCGGACAGGAAGGAAGTGATGTCTGAATATGGGTACCGTCCTCGCCGTCTGCGTGAGCCGCGAAAAAGGCACGCAGAAGGAAAATATAGGAACCGCCGTGTTCTTGGAAGACTGGGGCATCCAGGGCGACGCCCATGCAGGCAAGTGGCACCGGCAGGTGTCGCTGCTTTCTCACGAAAAAATTGAGGCTTTCGCGCCCGGGGCGCAGAGGTAGCCGACGGAGCCTTCGGCGAAAATCTGGTGGTTGCAGGCATCGACTTCCGCTCCCCTGCCCCTGGGTACCCGCTTTCAGTGCAACGACGTAGTGCTGAAGCTGACACAGATCGGCAAAGAGTGCCACAACGGCTGCACGATTTATCAGGCCATGGGCGAGTGCATCATGCCCCCGGGAGGGCGTATTCGCTCAAGTACTGCATGGCGGTACGATTTCCGTGGGCGACACGCTGCGCATACTGCCGGATGAGGCGCAGGCATAAATTCTCCCGGCGCGCTGCCGGGAACACAGACAGAAACAACTTGGAGGTAAGAGCATGACCGGAACAGTCGGCATCAAGGCGGATTTTCTCACCAGCAAACACAAACGGGACATTGAACGTATTGCCCTGTCCAACGATTTGAAGCTGCATTATTTCACTGACACGGCAGACATGGACGCCGTGATCGGCCAGTGTGAAATCCTGTACGGTTACATCCCCCCGGAAAAGCTGCGGCAGGCAGCGTCCCTGCGCTGGCTGGCCTGCGCTTCCTCCGGCGTGGAGCAATATCTGGGCGAATACCTTTATGCCGCCCCCGGCGTGATCCTGACCAACTCCGCCGGCGCATACGGCATCACCATCAGCGAACATATCATCACCACTCTGCTGATGCTCCTGCGCCGCATCCCGGAATATTACGACGTGGTGCACCAGCACCAGTGGAAAGATCTGGGCCGTATTCGTTCCATTTACGGCAGCGTAATCACCGTGGTGGGCACCGGCGACATCGGCACCGCCTTTGCCCAGCGAGCCAAAGCCCTGGGTGCGGCCCATATCCGCGGCGTGCACCGCACCAACAAAGTGCTGCCCCGCTGTTTCGACGAGAGCTACGCTGTGGAGGATCTGGACTTCGCTTTGGCCGGAGCGGACATTGTGGTGCTCTGCGTTCCCGGCACCAAGGAGACTGAGCATCTCATTACCCGGGAGCGGCTGGGCCTGCTGAAAAAGACTTCTGTACTGATCAACGTAGGCCGTGGTTCCGTGCTGGATCAGGACGCGCTGATGGAGGTTCTCAACAGCGGCAAGATTGCCGGCGCAGCGCTGGATGTGACCAATCCGGAACCGCTGCCGCCGGAACATCCTTTGTGGAATACCAAAAATTTGATTATCACGCCCCATGTGTCCGGCAATATGTCTCTGGATATCACCTGCGACATCGACGTGAATATGTTCTGCGACAATCTGACCCGCTACTGCCGCCAGCAGCCCCTGAAGCATGTGGTGGAGCGCAGCGTGGGTTATTAAAGGAGGCCGCCATGTTTTTATTTAACCGAAAAAGTCCCGAAGAAAAGGAAGCAGCGCGTCTGGAAAAGCTGCGCCGCACCGAGGGCGACCGCGCCTTTTGGCGGCGCCATCATGACGCCGGTGAGCTCGCTTTCCTGGCCGACATCTGCATGGTCCGCCTGGTGCCAGAGGCGCAGGCGCTGCAGATTAACTGCGGCCGCAAAAGCGTTTCCATCCCCTATGCCGCCCTGCGCGGTATGACCACCTCCAGCGAAGCCCAGATCGCACGGAACGAAAGCCCGATTACTGCTTCTGAAATGGCGGCGCTGCTCTCCGGCGACGCCGGGCAATTTGTGGGCGACCTGGATAAAAACGCCGAGGCCCGCGCCCGCTGGTTCATCGCCATTGACTATGCGGACGAAGCCGGCGCCCCGCAACGGCTGGTTTTCATTGCCTACAGCATGCGCGGGCCGTACATCGCCCGCAGCAAACTCTATGCCGCCACGCAGTTTGAAGAAACGCTTAACGATATCATGCAGCGTTTCAGCGCAGCAGGGCAGTCATCCTGACAAATACCGGTTCAGAAAGGGCGCGAATTGTTTCGCGCCCTTTTGTTTGGAAAATTTTACATTCTTTTACAAAAAAATCCGTTGCAATTCCGACCCTTTCGCGGTATTCTAAAGGACAGATGCGGTTTTTTCCGCCGCGTTTTCTGTACAAATCGCTGTGTTTCATTTTGATAAGGAGATGCTTTTTTCTGTGAATAAAAAATGCCACTGGCTGCTGGCCGCTCATCTGATGGGAGACGGGTCTTGGCGTCTGCACGGCCTGGCACTGAAGCTGGGCAGCATTATGCCGGACGTGCTTTTGTACACCTATGTTTCGGACATAAATACGACACCACCGCAGAAAAGGTGGCCGGGAACCTGGCGGAACTGAAGCGCGCCGGCTCCTGGACGGTGCGTGATTGCTTCCGTCTGGGTTATAATCTTCATTTTCTGGAGGACTATTTCACCTATCCCCACAACAGCCATTTTGAGGGCGGCTTTATTGCGCACTGCCTGTACGAGCACCGGCTCAGCCGGGCACTGCAGCGCTATCTGCACGAAAATCCCCGCCCAGCGGCAACGGTTCTCCCCCCTCCGGATGCCGTTTGCGCCGTGCTGGAGGAGCACCACAGCGCCTATATGCGCACCGCTCCTTCCCCGGAAAACGATGCGGCTTACATCGTTTCCTGCACCGAACTGGTGGGCTGGGAAGTGTTTGCCGCCTTCAGCCGCCAGGCCGCTTCGGCCCGGGCACTGGCCTTCATGCAGCGCGTCGGCATTGCATAAACTGCTCTGGCGCTCCTGTCCCAAGCGGACAGGAGCGCTTTTTTCTCCCTGTGAAAAAATTCGCCCTTCTGATTCGTATTCAGGGGTGAAAGCGCACACCGGCCGGATGCGCTGGACAAAGGAGTGAACTGCCATGAACAAACTTTCCCAGCGCGAAGAAGCAGAGCGGCTGGTCGAGACCTATTCCGATCTGATCCTGCGTCTGTGCTGGACCTATCTGAAAAACACCCAGGACGCCGGGCATCTGCCAGAACACCTTTGTGAAACTTCTGTACGGAAATGTGCATTTTACCTCACCCGAACATGAAAAAGCCTGGATTATCCGCACAGCCTCAACGAGTGCAAAGATCTGCTGAAAAGCGCCCACCGCTCACGCACCTGCGCACTGGACGCCTGCGGTGATTATGCCGTGCCGGAGGCGGAAAACGAAGGCAGCGTCCTCGCCGCCGTGGCGCAGCTGCCTGAATCGTACCGCGAGGTTCTTTATCTGCATTACTTTGAGGGATACAGCCTCAAAGAGATCGGCGCCCTGCTGAACATCCCGGCGGCTACCGCCGGCACCCGGCTGGCCCGGGGCCGTGAAAAACTCAAAGCGATTTTGGAGGGAGAATACTATGAACACTGCATTTGATTATAAAACCGAATTGAACCAGCTGCGCTTCACCCCCGAAGAGAAGGCCGCCATGACTGATCGCCTCCTCTCCGCCGCGCAGAAAACGGCAGCGCCCAAACATCACGCCGCCGCTGGAAGCGCAGTGCCGTGGCGGCAGTGGCCGCTGTGGCCTGCCTGTGCGTCGGCGCGGGCGCCGTTGGCGTCACAAAAACTGGCCAGTGACACTTTCTCCCCGGTATTCGGCAGCGCGGAAACGGAAATCGTAGACAAAAATCGGCCATCCCATTGGTGCTTCTGCCACCGCTGCCGGCGTAACCATCACCGCCGACGCCATCATCGGCGACAAGCACCACTATGCCATCGCTTACACCATCGAAAAACCGACGGCTCGGCCTTCGATTTGGACGCGAACGCTACCGTGGGCAACGGCGTTCTTCCTCTGACATTTGAACAGCAGGATACGAATATCGGTCTGATGGGTGGTTCCCACGGCAGTTCCTATTTTTATGACGCCGATCCCCGCCGACAACGCCATCCAGTTCGTGGAAGAACGTGAAGTAGACGGCAACCTGCCCGTCGGCGGCGCGGCGAAAGCGGTGTTCCGGAACCTGTACTCTTATCCGAACGGCGACTATGAGAACCGCCAGCTTCTGGCCGAAGGCAAATGGGTTCTGAAATTCGACCTGGATTTTGAGGATACCTCCATCGCCCTGCGCGCCGGGCAAAGCACCACGCTCAACGACATGCCCATCACCATCAATGCCGTTACCCTCTCCTGGCGCTGCGGTAGACTATACCGTAGAGAGCGCCGTAGTGTGGGAGGACGCACCCAGCGGACGGGAAACCGCGTATAATCGCACCCAGAGCGACCGCTATCTTTCCGATCTCACAGTGCTTCTCACGATGAAAGACGGCACGGTGATGGATCTCACAAGCGCCGGCGGCTCGCTCTCCCAACTACAGCGAGGACGTGACGCAAGCCCAGAAAGGCCAGGTATTTGATACGATCATCGATCCTGCCGATGTGGAAAGCGTTACTGTAGGTAATATCGTAATTCCGGTCGAGGCATCCTGAAGATTTCCTGACATTAAAAAGGTTCCTGTGCGCATATGCGCGCAGGAACCTTCTTTTATGTACCGCTTTTGATTTCCAGCGTGTAATGATCCATGCCAGGGAACATATTCAAAAACTCCTGCACCACCGTTTCAGCGCGCTGCGCACTGGCAGAACAACAAACCGTTTTCCGTGGCTTTGGCTTCAATGCTCTGTTTTTGGTCGGCGGTAAAGCCGGTATAATCCTCAATAGTGATGGGATTGAACAGATTCCGCGTTTCATCGTAAACTTCAAGACTATCCTCAAAACTTCGTTGGAGAAAATCTCCGCCGCCGGCAGCGTCACATAACAACATCGCCCGACACCTCCACTGCCGCCTCCGCCAGATCGACACTGGCACGAATGACACCGTCGTATGAAACAATAAAACTTTTGGTTGTAAAGGGGACTTCCCAGCCGTAAAAATCCAGAGTGTTTTCAAATTTTCCCATATTGGTATAGCGGTATTCCACTGTTACCAAGTCGCTGACCTCCCGGAGCTGCTGGTCCAGAAGATCTGCCGTGATTTTTCGCCCTGCGTCCCTGTCCGCCCCAAAGCATGCCGGCGGCAAACGCAAGCAGCAGCAGAACCACCACCGCTGCTGCCGGCAATAAGATCCGCCGCATCCCCAAAGTCAGGCTTTTTTCTCTTTCGCCATGACTCGCGCTTAAAAATCCGCGTTGCCCACCGTGCGGGGTGCGGAAGCTTACGTCGCGGATGTTGCTCACACCGGTGAGATACATAATCATGCGTTCAAAGCCCAGGCCGTAGCCAGCGTGCTTCGTACCACCGTAGCGGCGCAGATCAAGATACCACCAATAGTCGTCCCGGTTCATGCCCAGCTCGTCCATGCGGCGTTCCAGCAGTTCCAAGCGTTCCTCACGCTGGCTGCCGCCGATAATCTCGCCGATGCCGGGTACCAGGCAGTCCGCCGCCGCCACCGTCTTGCCATCGTCGTTGAGGCGCATGTAAAACGCCTTGATTTCCTTGGGATAGTCGGTAACGAACACAGGTTTGCGGAACAGCTGCTCGGTCAGGTAGCGTTCGTGCTCCGTGGCAGATCACAGCCCCAGTAAACCGGGAACTTGAAGTCCTGGCTGCTTTCGGAGAGGAGTTTCACCGCTTCGGTATAGCTGACGCGGGCGAACTCCGACGTCATCACGTGGTTGAGCCGCTCCAGCAAACCTTTATCCACAAAACTGTTGAAAAATTTCAGTTCATCCGGGCAGCGCTCCATCGTGCGGCGGATGATAAAATTTGATCATCGCTTCGGCGGTGTCCATATAATCGTTCAGATCGGCAAACGCCATCTCCGGTTCGATCATCCAGAACTCAGCGGCATGGCGCTGGGTGTTGGAATTTTCGGCGCGGAAGGTGGGGCCGAACGTATACACATTGCCAAAAGCCATGGCAAAGGACTCGGCATTAAGCTGGCCGGATACTGTCAGGTTCGCGGCTTTGCCGAAAAGTCCTGGCTGAAGTCCACCGCACCGTCTTCAGTCAGCGGCGGATTTTGGCGTCCAGCGTAGTCACGCGAAACATTTTCACCCGCGCCTCGCAGTCGCTGGCAGTGATCAGGGGCGTATGCACACACAAAGCCACGCTCCTGGAAAAACTCATGCACCGCCATCGCCGCCACGGAGCGCACGCGAAACACCGCCGAAAACAGGTTTGTGCGGGGGGCGCAAATGGGCGATGGTGCGCAGATATTCCACCGTGTGGCGCTTTTTCTGCAAGGGATACTCCGGCGTGGAGGGGCCTTCCACCGCAATATTCAGTGCCGTCAGTTCCAAAGGCTGCTTGGCCTCAGGCGTCAGCTTCACCGTGCCGCGCACGATCAGAAGATCCCACATTCAGCTTGGCGATTTCCCGGTAATTGTCCACCGTTCCATCCTCAAATACCACCTGCAGATTTTAAAGCAGCTGCCGTCGTTAAGTTCGATGAAGCCAAAAGGTTTTCATGTCGCGGATGGTGCGCACCCAGCCGCAGACGGTGATTTCCCTTGGCCGCTCAAGGCCTCGCCGTCGGCATACACAGCGGCAATTTCGGTTCTCTTCATATTGTCAAATCCCTTCTTTTCGGCATTCGGTTCGTCAAAATATAGAAACATTATAGCCAGCTTTCGTGGATTTGACAAGGCACCGTGCGAAAAAACTCCCTTGCTTTTGCGTTTCGTTCCTCGTATGATGGAAAAACGCATACCCTTCAAAAAGGAGAACGCAGCCTCATGGAAGTCCTGTACAATCTGCCGGCACTGTATCTGCTGGCCATCAACATCGCCTTTTTCGGCTTTCGGCGCAGATAAGCGGCGTGCCGGCGCAGTCCTGGCGCATCCCGGAAAAAACACTCTTTCTGCTCTCTCTTCTGGGCGGCAGTGCCGGCGCGCTGCTGGGCATGCGCATTTTCCATCACAAAACGCGCAAATGGTATTTCCGTTTTCGGCATCCCTCTGCTGATTTTACAGGGCGCGGCGCTCTGCTGCTTTGCCGCCTTCGCTGCCGGGCTGTTCGCTCCAACGACAGCCTGAACGGTCGCTTCAGACAGTCAAACCAAAATCACAGCATTTTTCAAAAAAGATTTTCCCGTTTTTTCCGTTTTCTCTTGAGCAGCGCCTGTAGCTCAGGTGGATAGAGCAACTGCCTTCTAAGCAGTGGGTCAGGGGTTCGAGTCCCTTCAGGCGTGCCACTTCTTCAGAAGTCGGGCGCTGAAGCGGTTCCTTTCACAGTCATCCGAGATGGTGGGTGTAGCTCAGTTGGTTAGAGCACCGGATTGTGGTTCCGGGTGTCGAGGGTTCGAGTCCCTTTACCCACCCCAGATATCTCGGGGGCCGGAGCTGCGGCTCCGGTACCCCTCGCTTTTTTCGGATTCTTGCGATGGGGTGTAGCCAAGTGGTAAGGCAAGGGACTTTG